>Ga0209400_1001473_pt1 | contig 18869 bp, 11 predicted proteins | sample M_130807_EF_Meta_FD_187313 | JGI IMG/M metagenome (GOLD analysis project Ga0209400, IMG submission 187313) | Freshwater microbial communities from Lake Montjoie, Canada to study carbon cycling - M_130807_EF_MetaG (SPAdes) (version 2) | ecosystem: Environmental > Aquatic > Freshwater > Lake... | reverse complement strand
TCGCTCTTGATAAAATGCCTTAATATCTTCAATGTTTATTTTATCAATTTGATCTTCAGTTAAGCTTAATGCTCTTGGATTATTTTTATAATAATTTTCAGAAAATTTTCTTGCAAATCTTTCCTTTGCATCTGCATTGGCTAATTTTAAATATTCTTTTAGTTCTGTTTTTAATTTATCGATTGCAGTTTTGTTGTAATTAATATTTTCAAAATGCAGATAAATAAGTTCGAATAATTCTTTTTGATAAGCACTAATTGTTTTCCCAGATAAACCTTCATAAGAATAAGTAAAGTAAGGAGCGATTGATACAAAGCTTGGGTTAAATAAATCATTTAGCTCAGTTCTTGTAAATTCGCCAAGACCGCTGTCACCAATTATTTTTTCAGTATTTTGAATTGAGTGAAGGGCTGGTAGGGGAACGTAGGAAAAACCCCCAGGACTTTTTGCGGTAAAGTTAAATTCTTTTTCTTTATTTTTTGTTGGCTTTAATAAAACCTTTACCCCATTTGCAAGATCAAGCTCAATGACATCGGTGCCTTTATGTTTAAATTCTTTAACAATTTTTGATCCTTTTAATTCTTTATTAATAAGTTTTTTCTTTGATAGGGCATAGTCTGATTGAGCTAATTTTTCTTTAGAAATTTCTTGTTCAGTACTAACAAACATTTCTTTGTTTAGAAGATTTTTATATTTTTCAGGACTTTTAAAAAAAACAATTCGATCATCGGGCTGATAATATTTGCTAAAATTATCATTAATATCTTTCAGTGTGATTGTTTTCATGATTTGCTTTGCAAGTTCAAACTCGTAATCAATTCCGCTTGCCATTTCTTTATCGGTAAAATGTCTTTTATATTCTTCTAAAAGCTCAGCTGAGGCAGTGGTATTCTTTTGGGTTAGGGAGATTTCTAAAGAAAGTAATTTATTCTTTTTAGCAAGCACAAGCTCATCTTCAACAAATCCATTTTGTTTTAGTCTTTCAATTTCATTTAATAAAAATTTTAAACCTCCTTTAACTTGTCCCTCCTTCAGCATGGCACTGATCGTATACATTTCTTCTTGTTCAGATAATTCAGAGATATTGACGTAAGCTGAAATGACAGGACTATCTTGCTCAATAAGAATTCTGTTTAATCTTTTTTGAAAAATTGTATCGGTTAAGTATCTAATTAAATAATCTTTATAATTAACTCCCGTTTCTATAAAAAGTTTAGGTTCTCTATTAAGGATTTGAATATAAAGGCCGCTAATTTCAGGGTCTGTGATATTTGCAAATATTGTCTCATTATATTTAGGAACTGTACCAAGTGGTCTTTCAACTGCTGGAGTTTTGGCTTTAAGAGAAGTGAAGTATTTTTTTATGATTTGCTCTGTTTTTTTTTGATCTACATCGCCAACAACAAACACGCCCATTAATTCCGGTCTATAATGCTGCCTATAATATTCTTTTGCAGTTTCATAATTAAAATCACGAATAACATCCATAGTCCCTATCGGATCTCTCTCTAAATATTTCGAATTTTTAAATAGATAAGGTTTTTGTAATTCATTTATTCTATCTAACTTGCCAAGACTTTTTCGCCATTCTTCTTCAACTATTTTTCGCTCTCTATCGAATGCTTCATCTTCTAAAGTTAGTTCGCTGCCAATCTCTGAAAGGAAATGAATACCGGTGTCTAAATATTTTTCATCACTGGTTGGAATTTGAAATTTGTAAACAGTTCTTTCATAAGAAGTGGTTGCATTAAAATCTGCCCCAATAGAAAGACCTATAGATCTTAAATATTCATCTATTTTATTTTTTGGAAAACTCTTTGAACCATTGAAGGCCATATGTTCCAACAAGTGCGCCAATCCAAGTTGTTCATTATTTTCATGAAGAGAACCTGTTTTAATAACTAACTCCACATAAGCTTTGTTTTTAGGAAGTTGATTATTTTTTACGTAGTAGGTAATTCCGTTATCAAGTTTTCCGTAGGTTATTTTAGCATCCATAGGTAATTTTTTTGTTAAATCTATTTCTGTAGCATTAACGTTAAAGATTATTGCTACAAAAAATATAATCTTAAAAAGCAACTTCACTAAACTATGGTTATTAAGATTCGAAAACTTCATATAATTTAAACTAAGCCCCAATTGTGGCTGTGGAACGTTTTAATCAATCTGTTGTGTTTAGCTAATGCAAGAATTATTGATCAAATAACAACTCATAAATTGAAAGAAAAAAGATTAAATTAATTTACTTAAAAAATTACCCAAATTATCAAAATAAGCATTTCCTAAGCCAAACTTTTTATCATATTTAAGATAATATTTTGCTACAGCGTGTTCAGAAATTATAAAATTAGTGTGATTTTTTTTTGAATACAAAAAACCAAACTCTTTTATATCTTCAAAATTTGTATTCGCAATTTTAGACCAAATAGGAATTGTTTCTTTTGATCTTGAAAGGAAGATTACAAATTTTGGATTATATTTATCAATTTTATTTTGAATTTCTTTTGACCTAAATGTATCTACATAATTTTGATATTCTTGTTTTGTTTTTAAGAATGAAAAATTTGAAATATTAGGGTAGATCCATGTTTTTAAGTTTTTCGAAGGAAGTGGCCTTAGTTCCATCATACACATTTGTCCATGAGTTCTACCAAAATCATTAGATTGATAGTTTCTTAACATTCTTTTTTGAGTGTCATTATCTCCGTTAACAAAACTTATATTTTTTTCTAAAATAAAAAAAATTCTAATATAAGTTTTCCAAGTTGACTGAAGTATGGGACTATTTGTAAAAAAATTTCTTATACCTATTTCTATGTGATAATCTTTACAATCTTCTATTTCTTTTGAACCTCTTTTTTTCCAAATGTTAATTCTATTTTGTATTTCAATTTCAGAATGACCACCACCTTCTTCTAATGATATAAACCAGTAGTTAGAATTTAAATTTCCATATCCATAAAAATTATGAATATATTTTAGAAGAATATCATCATCTAACATAATTTTTTAAGACTTATTAATTTACTATTTTATCATTAAAATTTTTAATGATTATCAAATAATGATTATGAAAAAGGATTTAATTAAATATTTCAATAGATAGATATTTTTTTTCCACAGCCACTATTAGCAAACCTAAAAACCTATTTAATATTTTATAAGTTTTTAGAATCTCTTTAGCTAAAAACTATGACAAAAAAAACTTTAAACCCACTAATCACTAAAAATATTAGAAATAATATTACTGAAATTAGAGTGGAGGAAGTTCACGATATAGATGAAGAGAAAGTTTTTTGGCGTATTTATTATACTATTGATGAGAGAATAGTTATATTAGGCGAGTCTGTAGTAAACCCTAAGCTGTTTAGGTATAAATCAAGCTATCTATAATGACTGTTCTTAAAAATGGCTGATAAAATCAATTTAGATACTGGTACAGATTTACCCGAAGCTTTTGTTTTAACCGAAGAATTTAAAAATCTTTTTCATAATATAGAAAATAATAATTCAAATTTATTTATTACAGGAAAAGCAGGTTGTGGAAAATCAACGTTACTTGAATATTTTAGGCAAAATACTAAAAAAAATCATGCTATTTTAGCTTATACAGGTCTTGCTGCTATTAAAGCTAGAGGAATGACAATTCATTCTTTTTTTAAATTTCCATCAAGATTTATTCAAAAAAAAGACAAAGAAATAAAATTATTAAAAGACCCTGAATTTCTTAAAAGATTAGATACCTTATTAATAGATGAATGTTCAATGGTAAGAGCAGATTTATTTGATGCTGTAGATGAATCCTTAAGAAAGAACAGAAAAAATAAAAAGCCTTTTGGTGGTGTACAAATTATTTTATTTGGTGATTTATTACAAATAGCCCCAATAGTAACAAGATCAGATAGAGAAATTATTGATCAAATTTATCCTCAAGGTAGTTTTTTCTTTAATTCAAAAGTTTTTAAAAAAGCAAATTTTGAGACTCATGAATTAACTAAAATTTTTAGACAATCAGATGAGTCTTTTATTAATTTATTAAATAAATTTAGAGTAGCAAAAGTAGACGAAAAAGATTTAGAACAAATTAACAAAAGATATCTTGGCGATGATTTTGAACCAGAAGAGGGTGTTATAATGTTATCTACAAAAAATGATAAAGTTGATTATATCAACCAGGCCAAATTAGATAAAATTAGAACGAAATCATTTATTTATAAAGCAGAAATAAAAGGAAAATTTAAACTAGAATTGCCCGTAAAAGAAAATTTAGAATTAAAAGTTGGTGCTCAGGTAATGATTACCAAGAACGATATAGAACCTGTAAGAAGATGGGTTAATGGTACAGTTGGATTTATTTATTCTTTAACTCCTGACGAAATTAAAATTAGAATAAAAGATAAAATTTATAAATTAGATAAATCCAAATGGGAAAATTTTGAATACACAAGAAATGGAAGTCTTATAGTTCCTAAAGTTGTTGGTACTTTTATTCAGTACCCCTTAAAATTAGCCTGGGCCGCAACAATCCATAAATGCCAAGGACAAACTTTTGAAAAAGTTGCTATAGATCTTGATACAGGATCATTTGCTCATGGACAAACATATGTTGCCTTAAGTAGAGCAACATCATTAGAAGGCATATATTTAATGAGGGAAATAAATTCTGGAGATTTAATTTTCGATAAAAAAGTTTTTAATTTTTTAGGAACCAAACTTGAAAAAAAATATGTTGATGAAATAAAGAATTTTAAAGAAAAAAAAATTACTTATAAAAAAACTAAAGAAACAAAAGTAATAAGCTCGGATTGGACTCAAGAAGAAGAACAAAAACTAATAAATTTTTATAAAAAAAATGTTCCTGAGATTGTTTTATCAAAAATTTTTAAGAGAAGTATGAATGAGATAAGAGAAAAAATATTAAAATTATTAAAAATTAACTAATTAAAATGGCTAAAAATCTTTATTCTCCCTCCATGCTTAAAAGCTTTTTAAATTGTAAATATACAATTTTTAATGAAATAAACGAAAAATCATTAAAATTAGTAAGAAAAGAAAAAGGTTTTAGCGATTTAAAATTATTGGAACGAGGTAACGTTCACGAAGAAGATTATTTTAAAATTTTAAAAGATAAGTATTCAAAAGTCATAAACATAAAACCCTTAAAACTCACGCAGCAAGAAAAGTTTAAAAAAACAATAGAGTCTATGAAAGAAGGCTTTGATGTTATTCGTGGGGGTTATTTAATTCACGAAGAGTGGTTAGGGGAATTTGATTTTTTAATTAAAGTTAAAAATTCTAAATCTAAGTTAGGGGATTATAGTTACGAAGTTACGGATACTAAAAATAGTTTAAAAATTAAAGTAGACCACGTTATTCAGGTTGCGATGTATTCCTACTTATTAGAACAAGTTCAAGGAATATTACCAGATAACTTTCACATTGTTCTTAGAACACTAGAAGTAGAGACTGTACCTATTAAATATGTAAATGAATTTTTTAAATATAATAAAAATAAATATGAACATTTTTTAAAAAAGGATGTTGAAAAAGTAAAACCTGAAAAGTGTAATTTCTGTAATCTTTGTGATTGGGCCGAAACTTGTGAAGATATTTGGATTAAAGAAGATAATTTAAATCAAGTTGGGGGTATTAATAAGAATTATATAAAAAAATTAAAAGCGCACGGTATTAAAACTTTAACTCAACTTTCAAAATTAAAAGAAACTGAAAAAGTAAAAGATATAAAGCCACAAGTAATTAAAAAATTAGTAACACAAGCCAAACTTCAAAAAGAATATCAAACTACAGATAAACCAGTATTTAAAGTTATAGAAGAAAACTTAGTACCGCAAAGAGGTTTTAATTTACTCCCTGAACCTTCTGAATGTGATTTATTTTTTGATTTAGAATCTGTTCCTTATTACGTTTATCCTAATGATGGCTTAGAATATTTATTTGGTATTTATTATGTTGAAAATAATAAACCTAAATTTGAAGCATTTTGGGCTCATAATGAAAAGGAGGAAAAAGAAAATTTAATAAAGTTTTTCGATTTTACTAAAAATCACTTTAAAAAATATCCTAAAGCTAAGATTTATCACTACGCAAAGTACGAAATAACTGCCCTTACTCGTCTTACTTCAAAATATAGAGTTAAAGAAAAAGAATTAGTTCACTACTTAAATTTACAAAAATTTGTAGATTTATTTAAAGTTATAAAACAATCCATTCAAGTTTCAGAAAATAGTTACTCAATAAAAGAAATAGAAAAGTTTTATGATTTTAAAAGAAGTGGTGAAGTTAAAAAGGCTAATGTTTCAGGAGATTATTATTCAGAATACATAGAAACAAAAGAGCAAAGGTTATTAGATGAAATAGAAAGTTATAATAAACAAGACTGTCACTCTACTTATGATCTTAGAAATTGGTTAGTAAAAATTAGGCCTGAAGCCGCTAGTTGGTTTATGCCTGCTATTGATGAAATAGAAGATAGAGAGTTCGAAAAAGAAATGGATGAAAGTTTTCAACAACTTTCAGATTTCAAAGCTGAAGACAAAAACGTAAAGAAAATTATAGCAGATTTACTAGGTTTTTTCAGAAGAGAAGCCAAACCCCAATGGCGAGAATATTTTGAAAGAAGATATATGACTAATGAAGAACTCGTAGATGATTTAGAAGCCATAGGAGATTTAAAATTAAAAGGAACGCCTTACCCAGAAGATAGATCAAAAGTTTATACTTATACTTTTGATGAGCAGGATTATAAATTAAAAGAAGGCACTAGAGTTTCCGTTTTTAATAATTCAAACAATCCAGAGGAAACTGAAACAGCAACTATTGTAGAGCTAGATCAAACCAAGCGAGAACTTAAATTAAAAAAAGGTATTAAATCAGGTTTATCAAATAATATTTCCATAGGCCCAGGTAAACCACGCGACATTAGTAAATTAGAAGCAAGTAACGGAAGATTTATAAGAAGTTACGTTAATAAAGAAAATAAGTTTAACGCAATCTTTTCAATATTAAGAAAAGAAATCCCAAATATTAAAGGAATTAAATCAGGCGAAAAATTAATTAAAACTAATAATTTTTTAGAAGAAATTCCTAAATTATTATTAAATTTAAATAATAGTTACCTTTATATTCAAGGCCCACCAGGAACAGGAAAAACATACCAAGCTAGTAATGCTATTATAGAATTAATTAAAGCAGGTAAGAAAGTAGGTATTACCGCAAACTCACATAAAGTTATTCATAACGTGATTGATAGAGTTGAAAAATGGGCTGAGGAAAAAGGAATAAATTTTAGGGGTTTAAAAGCAGGTAGACCTGACGATCCAGAAACAACCTATTCAAGTGCTCACGTAAAAACGTCAAATAAAGATTTAGATTTTATAAATGGCTTAAAGGAAAATATTTTATTATTCGCGGGCACTAAGTACCATTTATCAGCAGGATACTACCAAGAAAAATTAGATTATATTTTTATTGATGAAGCTGGGCAGTTAAGCTTAGCGGACTTAATAGTTATTGGTTCTACGGCTAAGAATATAGTTTTAATTGGTGATCAAAATCAATTAGGCCAACCCATTAAAGGAACTCACCCTGGTATTTCAGGCATTTCAATTTTAGATTTTTTATTAGAAGACCAAGACACCATTCCTGAAAATAAAGGAGTATTTTTAAATAAAACTTTCAGATTACACCCAAAGATAAATGAATTTACGTCAGATAATTTTTATGAGTCTCGTTTAATTTTTGATGAAAGTACTGAAAAAAGAAAAATAGATTTTAATAAAAAAGGCATGATTACAAGGGAAGGTATTACTTACTTACCTATGGATCATAAAGACAACGGTCAAAAAGCAGAAGAAGAAGGCGAAGTTATTATCAAATTATTAAAAGAAATTATAGGTAGAGATTTTACAGATATTAACAATAAAACCAGAAAATTAACCATAGAAGATATTTTAGTTATTAGCCCTTATAATGCTCAAGTTAATTACCTACTTTCAATTTTAGAAGAAGGAGCAAGAGTAGGAACAATAGATAAATTTCAAGGGCAAGAAGCTGCTATTAATATTATATCTATGGTTACTTCTGATGGGGATTCCATCCCTAGAAATAAGGAATTTTTATTTGATCGTAATAGATTAAACGTAGCCATTTCAAGAGCTCAATGTGCTTCTATTATTTTATTTAATCCAGCTTTATTAGACCTTTACCCTACAACTTATGAGCAAATTAAATTACTCAATAACTTTTATAAGATTTTAAGTTATTAAAATTAGGTCTTTATAAAAATTTTTCTGATATAAAAATTATAAATGACAGCATTAAGAAGAATTCTTGATAAATTTAAAAAAGATTCAACAAGTACTTTTGATCAAGGAGCAAAATTTGAAAAATTAACGAAATTTTTTCTAGAAAACGATAATAGATATAAAGATAGATTTTCAAAAGTGTGGTTATGGAAACATTTTCCAGAAAATGAAGGTAAAGTAGACACGGGAATAGACATCGTTGCTAAAGAAAAATTTTCTGACGGTTACTGTGCCATACAATCAAAATTTTTTGATGAAAAAACGAGAGTTGAAAAAGATAATATAGACAGTTTTTTTACCGCTTCAGGAAAAAAGATTTATACTAGTAGATTAATTTTTGTTACTTCAAATAATTGGACTTCACACGCTGAAGACGCATTAAAAGATCAAAAAATTCCAATTAACAGAATCTCCCTGGAAGATATGGAAGATGGCTCCATTGATTGGGAGCAATTTGATGAAAAACTACTATTAGCTAAAAAAAAAACACCAAATAAAGTTAGGCCACACCAAGAATTAGCAATTCAAAAAGTATTAGATGGTTTTAAAAGAACTGATCGAGGCAAACTAATTATGGCATGTGGAACTGGAAAAACTTTTACCAGTTTAAAGATTGCTGAAGAAATTGGCGGTATTATTTTATTTTTAACGCCTTCAATCAATTTAGTAAGTCAAACTTTTAACGAATGGATTTTACAATCAAAAATTAAATTAAACGCTTTGTTAGTTTGTTCTGATGAATCAATATCAGCTGAGGATGATGATATAAGAACTTATGATCTACCAATACCACCAACAACAAATTCAAAACTTATTTATGAAATTGCTGAGAAAGTATTTAAAAAGGGCGAATTAAACGTAATTTTTTCGACTTATCAATCTATAGAAAGAGTAATTGAGGCGCAGTCTCACGGTTTACCAGAAATAGATCTGATAATTTGTGATGAAGCACATAGGACTGCCGGTGTAACTAAAATAGATGTGGGGGACAGCATGTTTACATTGGTTCATAGCAATACAAATATTAAAGCAAAAAAGAGACTTTATATGACAGCAACTCCAAGAGTTTATAGAGAAGCTGATCAAAAAAGAGCAAGTCAAGAAGGTGCCATCGTTTATTCAATGGACACAGATGCTTATGGTGAAGAATTTCATAGATTAGGTTTTGGTGAAGCAGTTCGATCTGATTTACTTTGTGATTATAAAGTAATGGTTTTAGGGGTAGAAGAAGAATTTGCTAAAAAGTTTTTAAAAGAGAACGAAGAATTACAAATTGATGATGATCAAATTAAAATAATAGGATGTTGGAACGCACTAGCAAAAAAAATTATAAGAGATAATTCTGTAAAAATTCTAGATCCAAGTATTGATGAAAATAAAGAAAATAAGATAGTTCAAGCAGATTATTTTGAAGGTCCTCCAATGCGTAGGGCGGTTGCTTTTTGTCAAAGAATAAAAGATAGCCAAAGATTTCAAGAGATCTTTCCAAAAACTATTAAATCTTTTGTTAAAAATACAGAAATAAAAGGAGATTTATTGGAGTGTGAGGTTGAGCATATGGACGGAACTATGAGTTCATTGTCTAGAAAAGGTAAACTGAGGTGGTTACAAGAAGATACAAGATCAAAAGGAAATATTTGTAGGATAATTTCCAATGCCAAATGTTTATCCGAGGGAGTTGATGTGCCTACCCTTGATGCTGTTATTTTTTTAAATCCAAAAAATTCTTTTATAGATGTAGTTCAATCAGTTGGTAGAGTAATGCGTAAACCAAAAAATTATGACAAAAAATATGGTTATATAATTATACCTATATCTATTCCAGCAGGAGCCGATCCTGAAAAAGCCCTAAATGATAATAAAAAATATAAAGTGGTTTGGGATGTTTGTCAGGCTTTAAGGTCTCATGATGATAGGTTTGATAGACATGTTAATCAATTAAGATTCAGTAAAAAATCACCGCAAATAGAGTATGGCCAAATTGGAGCCGGAAATGAAGCAAGTAACGAAACGGCTGTTAAAGGAGAAAATACTGTTGGTGAAAATAAACAAATTAATCTTGATTTACCGGGAGCAAATGAATGGCAGAATGCCATTTTTGCTAAGATAGCTAAAAAATGTGGAGATAAAGAATATTGGGATGAATGGGCAAGAGAAATAGCGGTAATCGCAGAAAATCATATTAAAAAAATAAATAAAATTCTCAAAGGAAGAAATCAGGAAGTAAAAGATTCATTTGAAAAATTTATTAAAGGTCTCAAAAAAAATATTAATCCTGAAGTACAAGAAGACGAGGCAATAGAAATGCTATCTCAACATTTAATTACAAAGCCGGTTTTTGAAGCTTTGTTTAAGGATTATGAATTTGCTAAAAAAAACCCAGTATCAAAATCTATTCAGAAAATGGTTGATACTTTAGACGAGTACGAACTAACTAAAGAACAAGATATTTTAAATAAATTTTATAAAGATGTAAGTGAAAAAGTTGATCAAGTAGATGATCAGGCTGGTAAGCAAGGAGTTATAAAAGAACTTTACGAAAAATTTTTTAAAATAGCATTTCCAAGATTAAAGGATCGTTTAGGAATTGTTTATACGCCTATTGAAATTGTAGATTTTATTATAAAAAGTTGTGAGTATGTTTTAAATAAAGAATTTAAAAAAAGCTTCAATGATAAAGATATTGAAGTTCTAGATCCATTTACCGGAACAGGAACTTTTATAACAAGATTATTACAAAGTAATATAATTAGTGAAAAAAATTTAGAAAAAAAATATTTAAATGAGATACATGCTAATGAAATTGTTTTGTTAGCTTATTATATAGCCGCTATTAATATTGAGGAAGTTTTTCATAGTATAAATAAAAAAAAAGAATATTTAAATTTTGAAGGAATTGTTCTCTCCGATACATTTCAAATGTATGAACAAAAGGGAGACCTTGAGGAAAAAATATTTCCAGAAAATAATAAACGTGTTCAAAGGCAAAAAAATTCTAATATAAAAGTTATTATAGGTAACCCTCCATATTCCGTAGGTCAAAGTGACGAAAATGAAGCTAACAAAAATTTAAAATACCCATTTTTAGATAGTAGGATTGATCAAACTTATAAAAATTTATCTAAAGCAAAAAATCTAACGAGTATTTACGATAGTTATATTAGAGCATTTCGATGGGCTACAGACAGAATAAAAGAAAATGGAGTTATTGGTTTTGTAACCAACGGGTCTTTTATCGATTCTTATTCTGCGGATGGACTTAGAAAAACTTTGGTAAGTGAATTTAATAAATTATATATTTTTAATTTGAGAGGTAATCAAAGAACTTCTGGAGAAGTTTCTAGAAAAGAAGGTGGTAAAATTTTTGGTTCAGGAAGTAGAACACCTGTACAAATTTCGATTCTAATAAAAAATTCTAAAGTAAAAGAAAAAGGGATAATTTATTATCATGATATTGGTGATTATCTTAATAGATCTCAAAAGCTCAAAAAAATTCTTAAATTAAATTCCATTGAAAATATAAATTGGACAAGAATTATTCCTAATAAAGATGGAGACTGGATAAATAAAAGGAGCGAGGTTTTTAATAAATTTCTGCCGATGGGCTTACTTAAAAAGGGAGGAAATAATGATTTAAACGAAATAAAAATTTTTAATACTTATTCAAGAGGTATACTGACGGGACGAGATTCGTGGGTTTATAACTCCTCTAAAATTAAACTCGAAAAAAATATCAAAAACACAATTAATTTTTATAATAATCAATTAAAAGATTTAAAAAAAGTTAAGTTATTATCTAAGAAAAACATAGATGATTTAATTAACAACGACACCACAAAGATTAGTTGGTCTTATGAGCTTAAAGAAGATTTAAAAAAATTTAAAGTCGCCAACTATAATGACGGAAAAATAGTAGTTTCTTTATATAGACCCTTTTTTAAACAATATTTATATTTTAATAAACAGTTTAATACAGGACTTTACAGAATTAATGAATTATTTCCGGATAAAATATTATCAAATGAAGCAATATGTGTTTCAGGCCTTGGAGCTAACAAAAACTTTTCAGCCTTAGCGGTAAATTCTTTATTTGATGTTCAATTAGTTTCCAATGGTCAATGTTTTCCGTTTAATTCTTTTAATGAAGTAGATAAAAATTATAAAAATGATTTGTTTAATTCATATGGAAATGAAAAGTTTTTAAGATTAGATAATATTAATTCAAAAGTTATAGATTTATTTAGAACTAAATATAATAAAGAAAAAAAAGATAAAATTAACAACTTATCAATCTTTTATTACATATATGGAATATTAAATTCCCAAGAATATTTAGATCGATTTAATGAGGACACTAAAAAAATTCTACCAAGAATACCCTTTGCTAAAGATTTTATTTCATTTTCTAATGCCGGCGAAAGTCTATTTAAACTACATGCTAATTACGAAAAAGTGAGACCATACGAGTTGACTGAAACAATTTTTGGTAAAAAAAACCACAGCGTACAAAAAATGAAATTTGGAAAAAAAAATAATTTAATAGATAAGTCCACAATTATTTTTAACGAAAGTCTAGTATTAACTCAAATACCTCTAGAAACTTATGACTATGTCGTAAATGGAAAGCCTGCTTTAGAATGGGTAATGGAAAACTATCAAATTTATCAAGATCCCTTAACTAAAATTACTAATGACCCAAATGATTGGGGAACTGATAATAATGAACCAGATTATATTTTAAACTTAGTTAAAAAAGTTATTACAGTGAGTATCAATAGTAAAAAAATTATAAATGGATTACCCAAATTTGATGAGTCTTAAATTTTAAAAATAAATAAAGTAAAAAGTCTCTTTTTCTGTTTTATTATTTATTTGTTCAATCCTTATCTCATATATTTTTTGTTTTGTTACGTCTTTCATATCGTTTATTTTTCTTTATATCCTTTACCCATTTTTTCTCTAATTACTGTGTCTGAATATTTTTTGGCATCCTCAATACTTTTGAAGTCCTTAATAAGCATTGCAGGATTAACTATGCCAATTCTTCCGAACTGAATAGTAACTTTTTTACTCTTTATTTCTATCTGCCAGAATTTAGATGAATTTTTAGCCGCATCTTTAAACTCCAAATATTTTTTCATTTTTTATCTTTTGAGTAAGGACCTCTTAATTTCTTAAAAAGTCCTTATTCTTTAATTTTAGTTAATTGTTCTTGATTCTTCATTCTTAACTTCCTCTCTTGGCTTAATTCCATATTCTTTGCCTAAGAAATCAAGATAGTTTTGTTGCGCTTCCTTTGTTCCAAAATTTAAAGCTCGTTGATATGCACCAACTGGTATCTTGTCCCACATTAGTTCTTGAGCCAAATGAAATGCAAAGTTGTATACTTTGCTTCCAGAATCTAATTTAGAGTTTTCAAATAAACTTCTGATCTCACCTCTAATAAGTTCTTTGCATCTTTCATTAAAGCTTTGGTAAACCTTATCATCGTCTTGTTCTTTTTTTGTTTCAACACTTACTCCAGTATTCTGAACAAGCTTTAACAACTTAGAGTTGCCTTTTTTAACTTTTCTCATTTTATTCTCCTTTTTGGCGGCTTCTTAACTGCAAGAACGAAAGGTATATAAACAGTCAAGAAGCCATTTGTTTATAATATTTGACATATATCAATGTAAATGCTATTGTCAAATAGTATTTACATTATTATTTAAAATTTATTAGATATTAGGAAATGACAATAAAATTAGAATATCAAGACTACTTGTTGAGTAGCGGTATCAGTATTAAAGAACTTAAAGAGACTTGGAAAAGTTATGCCTTTAAATTTAATTTTCTTACGGAAGAATTTGAAGAAAATAGAAAAAAATACAAAATACAAGAAAATCCTTTAAAAGTAGAAAATCATCCAATTATAGTTTCAGCAAATGTTCAAAAAAATATAGAGGCAGACTCAAATATTTTTTTAGACTTTGTAAATACTGAATTTTCAATAGAAGGATGCACAAAGTTTGCTTCCAAACATGGAATGCTAGGCATAGAAAATAATTTTGAATTTAAAGACAAAGAAGGAAAAGAAGAAAAAGCTGAATTCTTATATTGTTGGTTATGGGAACTAGCTAATATTAAAAATATTATTAATTTAGTTATAGCAAAACAAGAGTTGAATAAACATAAAATAAAAATTCTTCATCATATCGATTGGCTTAAATTACAACAAAAAAAAATTTATAAAGAAAAACTTTCAAAAGAAGAAGAAAAAAAATTTAATGCACCAGAAAGAATTTATATCAGGTATAATAAAAAATATAAAGGTAAAGCAACTTGGGCTGAAATAAGACATTGGGCGTATGAACAAAAGAAATATAAATTATTAGGAAAAAATAATTTTAAATTTGAAATCAATATTGAGCCTCCGCATAATTTACAATCAAATTTTAAAAATAATTTAGCAGAGATTGAATATAGTTTTACCGATAAGCAGTTTATAATGTTAGTAGATGATATTTTACTAATAACATTTAATAATTTTTATAAAAAAAGAATTAAAGTTGAAGTAAATAATCAAAACGGAAATTTTAGTTACGAGAATCAAACAACAAATCTTATAGGAATAATATGGGACAACTTATTTAATATTATTAAAAATAATAATATCATTAAACATTGTTATTTTTGTAAGGATATATTTATTACGGGTTTAAATAATTTTAGATCAGATAGAGAATATTGTAGCAATTCATGTGCAGTAAATGGTTCAAGAGTTAAAAATATTTTCAACAAAAATAAAAATCAATTTGAGAGAAAAGGGTATACAATAAAATTAAGTGAAGGTAACCTTCCTAATGAGTTTAGATACTGGTTATTAGACTCTAATAATAAATTAATTGCAGGGTTAGATATTTCACAAAATGATATATCTGAAGCCAGTCAAAAATTTAATTCAAAGAAAAACCAATTAAGCAACAAGATTGATTTGCATAACTCTAATAACGATCAAAAGATTTTTTATGCATTTTTGATTAATAAAAATAATGAAATTTTTATGTATCAAAAAAATTTAGATCAATTAAAGAAAGTTGGATTTGTAGTACAAACCACAGACTTGAAGGATGCTTATGAGGATGAAAAGATTGTTAATATTAATCAAGCTTCCTCTGAGGCTTTTAAAGATATTCAAATGATTAAAGATCTTCAAAATGATCTTGAGATCCTAGAGTTTCCAAGATCTTTTAGAAAGGAGATTGCTTAATGATACCAGAATTAAGACGACCCATTGATCCAAAAAAATATTATAGACCACAAATAATTAAACTATCTAAAAGAACTAAAAGAAAAGTAGCGAGTGTTGAACTTTTTTTTTTAGAAATTTTTGAAAAAGTTTATTCTTTTTTAACTTTATCTTTAATCCGCAAATCAATTGATAATTTTATTTTTATTAGAAAATTATATCTTGGTAAATATTTTGAGAAAAAAAATAAAATTGATCGTAAAGCTGAGAAATGGGCAAAGCTTAATAAGTGGTTTGGAAAAGATATGCCGATGACATATACAGCTTTTGATATTCATAAAAAATTGGTTGATGAGGAAAGTATTAACCCTAAGTCAGACAAGTATTATGAGGAATTAGATAAAAGAATTTATGCTGAATTTCCGGACAAGATAAAAAAATATTTTTCAACTAACAACTAACAAAGGAAAAAAATGGAAAGCTATGGTTTGATTGCAATAATAGGACTGATAATTTTATCGGGAATTTTATTATGTATGCTTGCATATTATATTAATAAATTTTCTAGAAAAGAGGATCCATTAGCCCCACAAACAATTGCTAGTTTAAGTTCAATTAATGAAGAAGTTAAAGATATTAATAAATTTATTACGCAACATCAAAGAGATCTTAACAATATTATTGAGCAAATAAAAAAAGATAGTTTTGAAACTAAAAAAGACTTTTCTAATACAGCTAAACAATTTCAACAAATATTAATCGGAAATATTAATATGCAAGGGGAATTGGGCGAAGATATTGTTAGAAGAATTTTAGGAACTTTACAAGTTAGCTACAATGAACAAGAACGTATTTCTGATGAGGACAACAAAACATCTATTCCTGATTTTATTATTAATCTTCCTGGTAATAGAAAAATAATTATAGACTCAAAAGTTTCTTTAGATGCTTGGTATGATTTCGTTAAAGCAGATAATATGCAAGACAAGAATGTAGCTAAAAAAAAGCATATAGATGCTATTAAAAAGCATGTGGATACTCTTCATAAAAAAAACTATCAAACAAAAGTTGATGAGAGTTTAGATTCTGTAATTATGTTTATGGTTAATGAGGCATCCATTCACTCATTAGAAAACGATTCAAAAGAATTGATAGAATATGCTTTAGATAAGAATGTAACTATTGTAGGTCCTTCGCAACTATATTTTTTAATTAAAATTGTAGAAAGAATGTGGGCTACAGATAAGCAAAGTAAAAATATAAAGGAAGTTGCTGATATAGGTAGTAAAATTTATGACACTGTTCATGATGTTTATTCATCTATTTCTAAAGCTTACACTAGTTTTACTAGCCTGATAGGCCATTTTAAAGATGCTAAGAACAAGTTAGTTGATGGAAGAAATTCACTGACTAATCAAGTTGAAAAAATGAAGGCTGCTGGAAATCTGATCACTCAAACAGATATAAATGATGTTAAGGAAATAACAATCAACGATCCTAATGCTGAAGTTATTAATTTAGATAAAATTACAAACAAAGAAATCAAAAGATAATGAATTATTTATGGTGGGATTTAGAAACTACAGATTTAAGTTATGCTTTTGGAGGAATATTACAAGCTGCTTTTAAATTAACATCAGATACTCATCAAGTTTTAGATGAGTTTGAAGGAAACTGTAGAATTAAACCAGGCATAGTGCCTTCTGTTTATGCGCTACTTAAAAACTCTGTAAATCCTTTAGAAGCACAAAAAAGAAATAAAAGTAGTTTTCAGCTTATTAAAGAAATACACGAGCGAATGGTCGGATGGACGCCATTTATAAGCAGTACTTATAATGGAATTTCATTTGATGAAAATTATGCTCGCTTTTCATTTAACAGCTCTTTGTTGCCTGTTTATATAACGCAAGGGAAGAATAAACGTTTAGATATATTAAACGTTCTTAGAGCAACCTCTGCTTTCGATAATGGAAAAATTAAATATGGAATTAATAAAGTTGGTAATGATGCATTTAAATTAGAAGATATATCTAGATTAAATAATATAGCACAAGACGGTTTTCATGATGCGACGCAGGATGTAAATTGTTTAATTTCTTTAAGCAAGATCATCGCAGAAAGATGCCCAATAATATGGAAGTCTGCATTAATGTCTTGTGATCCATATACAATATTACCGATCATACAATCTGAAAAATTGTTTACTACTTTTGATACGTGGCAAGGAAATATTTATACAAGATGTTTAACTTTTATAACAATTAACCCTGCTGCTGATAATCAAGCAATTTGTTTTGACTTAGCAAATGATCCACAACAAATATTAAACATTTCAAATAACTATGAAGAGTTAAAAAAATTTTTAGAAGCCAAACCAAAGCCACTAAGAAATGTTAAATACAAAGCTTCACCTATAATTTTAAATAAAAAGTATGCTTTAAAAAATGAAATATATTCAAGAATTGGAACAGATGTTTTAGAACAAAGAGCAAATTTTATTATTGAGAACAGAAACTTATTAGCAGAAAAAATAGGAGCAATTTATAGAAATATTGCAGATGAAAAAAAAGAAAAGAAAAAAGAAAGTATATTAAGTTTAAAGCCAGAGAAGTTACTTTACGACATAGGTTTTCCAAATGAAAAAGATCAGCAGCTGATGACTCAATTTCATAAGACAGAGGATTGGAGCAAAAAAGTTAATTTTATTGGGAAGTTTGATAGTAATAATGCTGTTTATAGTTATTTTGCTACTAGAATTATTTATGAAGAAACAGGTGACGCTTACTTGCCACCAGATATTTATAAGGGAATACATAGAGAAATTGCCTCTCGTCTTTTAAGTGAAAAGAAAGAAGAGTTTATGACATGCAAGGAAGCAGAATTTGATATTGACCAAAATTATTCAAAATTTGAAGAATCAAAAGATGAGAAGAATTTAAAATTGTTAAAAGATATTGATGTATTCATTCAAGGCATCAGAAGAGTATATGAAAATGCTTAGTTGACAATTTTCTATTGATTAATATGTTTAATTTATAAACATTTAAAAGATTCTATGGCCACAATAAAAATTACAGATGAAAATTTTGAAGAACAAGTTTTAAAATCTGGGAAGAATTGGATAATTCAATTTTCGGCAATTTGGTGTGGTCCTTGCCGTATGATGACCCCTATTATGGAAGATCTTTCAAACTCTATGGGAGATAAAATAAGTTTTGGAAAAGCAGATATTGATGAAGAAGCTATTAATATTGCATCGCGCCATGGGATTCGCGGCGTGCCTTCATTTTTATTTTTTTCTTCAGGCAAACTTAAAT
>Ga0209400_1001472_pt1 | contig 18871 bp, 17 predicted proteins | sample M_130807_EF_Meta_FD_187313 | JGI IMG/M metagenome (GOLD analysis project Ga0209400, IMG submission 187313) | Freshwater microbial communities from Lake Montjoie, Canada to study carbon cycling - M_130807_EF_MetaG (SPAdes) (version 2) | ecosystem: Environmental > Aquatic > Freshwater > Lake... | reverse complement strand
TAATCGTGATGGCGAGTGTCGTGGTTGTTTTGTTTAGACCACCTGACTTTACCACTAACGCTCGTCATCACAAATGTTTGATCTTCTCTAAATGCAGCGTTTCACCCACAGATTTTGCGGAAGAGGCTAAAATCGTTCTGGGAGCGGGAGCGACCGAAGCCGCAACACAGCCATCCCAGAGCAAAAAGCTCGTTAAAACATCAGCAAACAACCATTGAACAAGTGGCGGGTGTCATGAACGACGGCGCAACGATTTTTCCCCCTCCGCGTCCTTCTTTCTGGCTCAACACCGAATGGTTTCAATGATGTAGTGTCCAGATTCCCAAAGCTGTGAGCTGTCGGGTTGCGGTGCCCGGCCAGTCGCGGTTGGCGGCGGGGGATGCGGGCGAGGGATGGAGGATTTTCCCGGTTTTTCGCCCGCTGCCGGTCGAGGCCCCGATCAATCGTTGCTCGGCGTACGCACCCACGCCGATCAGCCATTCAGGCTCGAGGATGTCGATGACTCTGCGCAAATGTTCCATGCAGGCCTGCTCCACCGGGGCAATTTCAGACGCGTTGATTTTGTCAGGCGTGATATTGGCACCACTCGCCGACATCCAAACCAGCGGGCAATAGTTGGCGACGAAATGGTGAAGGAAGAAATCGTCCGCCGACGGGAAGCTCTCGGCGAACAAACCCCAGAGGCGCCGGCCGCTGACTTCGGATCGGTCGCACTGAAACCCCGTGATCGGACGCTTCGGATGGGGGTGTTGCGGTGAATCCACCTCGGCGGAAATTTTCATCCAGTCGCGCACTGCGGCGATTTCGCCGAAAGGCACGCCGGTTTGCGCCATGCCATAGGGGCCGGGGTTCATTCCGAGAAACAATACTTTTTTCGTACCGCAGCCGTAGCGTTCGAGATAAAGGCAATGCGATTTCCATGCGTAGTCGAGCGGTTGATAGCAGTGGCTGACCGGTGCGGAGAACGTCATACCGCGCAATGCTTCGCGGAGTTCCTCGGCGGCGGCTACCAGCGGATGTCTCATTTCCATCCGCCCACCTTGCGTTGTTTCGCAGCCGACTCGAGCCGCCGCAGCAGGGTTCGGTGACTTTCGGCCTTGGAGCCATCCGGCAGATCCGCCGGCAGGGTGATGATACGGGCGTAGCCTTTTTCGACCAACACTTCATCCAGCCAGCGGCTTTGTCCGTCGATATCCACCCGAACATGACAGTAAAAACGTCCGCTCTCATAAACCTTCTCGTGCCGGGTGAAGATCATGAAAGGTTTTGCCTTCAGAAGTGACAGCGTGAATGACTTGGCCTCCGTGCCCAGTCGGGTTGACGCCTCGGAGCTGATGCCGCCGAAATACTCCGCCTGTTGGGCGATGCGTTCACCATTGGTGTTGCCGTCGCTGTAGCGCTTGAAGGAGCTTTCGGGCGTGTCCACGAAATACAGCCGGAATTCGTCAATGCCGCCGTCGGGCAATCGAATATGGAAGCTGTCGCCGTCGTTGTTGTGATGATCCACAAGCGGGCAATTCTGATAGACCGTCCAGCCGTTCTTGTTCGTTCCGGTGGGGGGCTGCTTGCCGGTGGTTCCCGTTGTGGTAGGAAGTGTGCGTTCGCCTTCGGCACTGCGTTTGACAGCAGGGCCGTATTTCAACACGGCGAAGACGAGCAATATGATGATGCCCAGCGTCGAAATGCGTGCGGTTTTTGGCGCGGCCATGCCAGTGCGATTCGTTAGAGACCCTTGCAGCCGCGGTAATCGGTGAATGTGCCGATCGGTGTGGATTGTTGCTTGAGTTCCCGTTTGAGAACGCGGTATTTGGTGATGAAAGCCCGCGGATCGGCCCAGTTGTCCATGGTCCGCGGCACTGATTCCCTCTGCATGCCGGTGCTGAGGTTGTGGCGGATCTCAAAGTGCAGATGGGCGGGATACATGCCACTGTTTGAGCCCAGTCTGCCGATTTGCTGTCCTTTTTTGACGATCTGCCCGACCTTGACAGCCCGATCAAGCAAATGTCCGTAGAGGGAGTCGCAAAAGCGCACCAGGCCGGTCTGCGGGTCCCTGTAGGCATGACGGAGGATGACGATGTTGCCCCAGCCGACCTGCACATCGTAGGAAAACATCACCACGCCGTTGGCGGTTGCGTAGACCGGGTCGCCCATGTCGGTGTCACCGCCGCCATTGCCGTTCCAATCCTCGCCAAAATGAATCGGCTCGCGCAAGCGCAGCCCCCTGGCCACGTAGTAGCCCTTGCCATCCGGTTTGCCGATCGGGTAATCAAACCCGTCCGCCAGCGGGATTGCCACCGTCTTTTGCTGTGCGGCAAGCGGACTTGCCAAGCCCAGCAACAAAGTGGCGAGCAAAAAGTTCCGTCGACGAAACCGGATTAGGAGGTTCATGGAAAGAAAAAGCTAGGTTTTCTCGTTCCGAGTTCAAGAAAAATCATCCCTCACTGGCGGGAGGAGCCGCAACATGGGGCATCGCGACGGGCTCCGGCACGTCCCGGATGACACCATTCCAGACCAGCAGCGCCACCACCAGAGCCACGGCAATCCGATACCAACCGAACACCTGCATACCGTGTTTCTGAAGGTAGGCAACCAGCCACTTTACCGCCAATGCGGCCGACACAGCTGCGGCGGCGAATCCTGCGAACAACTTTGCCGGACCGAACACATCGAGCATCATCGGGCCGTATTCCACCGCGTCCTTCGCCGTCGCGGCGCTCAAGGTCAATACCCCGAGCAGGAAGGAAAACTCCACCGCGTCCTTGGTGCGGAGACCGACCAGGATTCCTGCCGCGATGGTCATCAGACTCCGGCTGGTGCCCGGCCACATCGCCACGCACTGCAGGAGACCGATCATCAGGGCCATGCGCCAGGTGAGGTCGACGAGGGTTTTGACATTTTCGGGGCGGGGATTTTTTTTGTTGCGGTGACAGAGAAGCAGGATGAGCACTCCGCCGACCAGCCATGCAAAAATGATGGGATAGAGGCCGAAAAGATGGTGTTTGATCACCTTCTCCAGCGTCAACGCTGATACCGCGGCAGGGAGAAAGGCGACGACAAGATTGACAAGCATCTTCAGACCGGCGGGTGATTTGCCCAACAAGCCGAGAAACATTTGCCACACGTGTTTGAAATACAGGCCAAGCACTGCGGCAATCGCGCCACCTTGAATGCAAATGGCAAAAGCATCGGCGGCTTCCTTTTCGCCGTTGAAGCCGATGCCCATCAGGCGCTGGGTGACAATGAGGTGGCCCGTGGAACTGACCGGAAGGTATTCGGTGATGCCTTCGACGATACCCAGGATCAATGCTTGCAAAATGTTCATCGGCGGCGACTGTGACGACATATTCAGAATTGTTCAAGGAATTCCTCTTGCGCAACCATGCATCCGCATTCACAGTGGACGCAGTATGAAGCGTCATTACTTGAAATTCGTGCGGCGCTTTTACAAGCAATTGCGGCATCCAAAGCTGCGCGGCAGTCGTTTTTTTTCCGGCATCACCCAGCGCCTTACCAACCGCAGGCTGTGGAAACCATGTCGTGCCACGGTTTCACACGGGCTGGCGATCGGGCTTTTTTTCGCCATGATGCTGCCGCTGCCTTTTCAGGGCTTGATTTCAGCATTTTTCGCTGTCCGTTCACGGGTCAACGTTCCCTTCGCCATGCTCGCGGTTTGGGTTTCCAATCCTTTGACCAACATTCCCCTGGCATTGATGCAGGAGCACCTCGGTGGTTTCCTGCGCCAATCGTTCTCTCTCTCCATGCCATCGTTTCTCGATGTTTCCGGCAGGTTTCCCTATACCGACATCGAATGCAACGCGGCGAACTTCGTGCTGGGCATGCTGGTCAGCGGCGTTATTTCGGCAGTCCTCGCCTACCCTCTCGTGCATTTCTTATCCTGGCTGGTTCCCCAGCACTTGCCTGCCAAAAGGGTTGAAGTGGTGCGCATGGCAAAAAAAACCGCCTGAGAATCATTGCCCCGGTCACTCACGGGAAAACGGGCCCCGCGCCACGATTTGCGAGATGCGACCGCGGTTGGGGAATCGGTCGTCGATGACGACAACTGGACATTGCGCAAGGGCTCCATTCGAACGCGTGTATGATCTTTGCACGAACGCAGCCGCAGCCGGATGAACGCCGGTGGTGTGACGGTTTTGTCGAATGATTTTTCTTGGTGATTCGCCGGACTACCTTATTGTTCCGGCCTTATGCCAGTTGTCCGATTGTCCGGCACCGTTGCCGGTGAACTTGATCCGTGCCGCGCGGAGCGCGCGAAAATTCTCTATCTTCTCTACAGTGCCGGTTGGGATCTCTATAATTCCAACGGCGATCAAACGATCACGCTCGGCAACATCGAACGCAAAATCATCGAGGCGGATGCATTTGTGTTCACGCCGGGTGCGACACTGGAAGATCTTTTCAAGGCGGTTTCGATCTTTGTCGGCTACCAGACTCTGGATGCCAACTTGTTTGGCAAACCCACGGTCTTGATGAACGCGAATGGTTGTTGGGACGGACTGTATGCCCTGCTGGGCCATTTGCGGGGTCTGGGCACCATTCAACAGGAATTTCTGCGGTATTTGCTGCCGGCAAACGAACCGGAGAACGTACTCGAAGTCCTGACCGAGGCAGTGAAAACCGGTGTGCCCGACATCGGCAGAAAATCCGCGGGAGATTCAGCGGTCGACTCCTTTGAAAATGGTGCCCCCGACCAGGCACGCAAGGACATCTGTGTTTTCTGCTCGGCCACGATCAAGGACGAAGCATATCTAAAAGATGGTTACCGGATGGGCGAATTGATCGCACAGGCCGGCATGGGTTGCGTTTCAGGCGCGGGAAAAACCGGAATCATGGGCGCGGTGGTTCGCGGAGCGGTGGATGCGGGCGGCTGGGCGGGTGGCTCTAATGTTCCGCACATCATCGAGCTGGAAGGATTGCCAGAAGGCTTGTCCAGCTTTTGGCTCCGACCTGACATTTACACTCGCATGGAAGTCATGATCGAACGCTCCCATGGATTTGTCATTTTTCCCGGTGGTGCCGGGACCGTTCAAGAAATGCTGGCACTGATGATTTTCCAACAGCAGAACCATCCCCTCGTGACGGGCAAACCCGTGATTGTATTCAACCGTCACGACAGCAACGGAGTGCCGTTCTGGAAACCTCTCATCGACCTGCTGGAAAAACACTGCGGTCGCGATCGATTTGTTGTCGTGACTGACTTGGAACAAATCATCCCGACAATGCAGAACATGATCGGATGAGGTTCTTATGGGATCACGACAAAAAACATCGTGCCCCGTGGGACACGATGCAAAGGGAAAAAAGCAACGCTAGACTTGCTTACAGCGAGTCCACCTGAAGAACCTTGCGGGCCTTGTAGTAGCCACAGGAGGGACAAGCGATATGAGACAGCGCTTTTTCGCTGCACTCAGGGCACGATTTCAAGAGCGGTGCGTGCCAGCGTTTGGCGCCACGACGCATTTTCTGGCGGCTTTTTGATTGACGGCGTTTCGGTACGGCCATGGCGGTGTGTGGTGTCGTTAGTTGTTGTCTTTAAGGTCCGGGAGGGCATCGAGAGCCGACCAACGGTTGTCCGCGGCAGGCGGGGGCGGTGAGTTTAATGCGGAATTCGCGGAATTGTCCAGTATTAAATACGGGGAATCGATTTTACATTCCATCGGCTCGTCTGCCTGATCACAGCGAGGGTCGGCGGGCAGTTCCAAGACGATCTCCTCGCGCAAAGACTCGGCGATGTCAACAGGAGATTCCGATTCCAACTCCAGCGAAATGGCGATGTCCTCGAGGCTGATTGTTTGCAAAAAGCGCTGCAGTGTGACAACGCAGGTGAATTCGAAGCGTGCGGAGATGTCGCCGCGCAACAACAATTCCGAGCCAAATCGCTGAACGTGCAGGTCGTAATGAAGCGGGCTGACAGGCTTGGCATCGTCGTGCGGCGGGAAATCAAAGATCTCGGCCGCAAGCCCTCCACTGAGCGAAATACCCTCTTCCGGCAACGTCGCAGGGTCGATGAACAATGACATGATCGTGGAATTAGAGATGATTCAACGGGGGGCGAAACGAACGAAGCACGGAAAAATCCGCAGCTGCCTTTCACCCTTGCCGGGCAGGCAGCCTACGCGCTTTCCGGACTTCTGAAAAGACAGAAATCCGCTTTTCGCGATCAACCACGGAATGAATGAGCGGGCATACCTTTCGCACCGGAATTTTTGATGATGAACAAACGCCCGGCATGCTCCTCGATCACGGATTTGTGAATGCCGGTGGTCACATAAAGATCGGCGTAGTCATCGCCACCAAAGGCGCAGGCGGTGGTCTCCAGGCAGGGCAGGTCGATGCGGGAGACTTCCGCGCCACTTGCGGGATCAAAGCACGCCACGCAGGCCCCGTGGCAGAATGCGACCCAGAGATTGTCGTCGGCATCGATGCACATGCCGTCGGGCGAGGCATCAATGTGCGCAGTGGAAACCACGCTGCGCGGATTCTGCAGCGTGCGGTTGCGGTAATCAAAGGCGAGTATTTCCCGGCGTGGCGTATCGATGTAATAAACGGTATTTCCATCAGTTGACCAGACAATTCCGTTAGAGTTCGTGACCGGACCGAATGCAGCGGATACGCTTAGGTCGGGATCCAGCCGATAGAGCCGTGCGTCACCGGTCTTTTTCACCAGGCTGATCGTGCCGGCGAAGAACGCGCCGTCGGGAGAGCATTTGCCATCGTTGAACCGGTTGTCGGTTTTCCCTGCTTCAGGGTCGGCAATCGGAGTGACTGTGCCGGTGATTTCGTCCAGAAAAAAGAAGCCGTGATCGCCGGCGCACACCAGCCCGCCACTCGCCCTGGGAACAACGGTGCCGACGCGCTGTCCGACAGCCCAGGTTTTTTCCTCACCGCTTGCCGGGTGAAATCGGATCACCTTGTGGTTTTCGATATCGACATAATAGAGGCAACCCTTCCACCAGACAGGCCCTTCGCCCCACAGGGCCCGGTAGTTTCCGATTGTTTCAATCACCAACATGATGCGGAATTGTCTAGCGACTCGACCTTCGCTTGGCAATGCAATTCATAAACGACCGCAGCGGACATCACCCCCCGTTTGGTTGATAAGCGGCTTCCTTGTCGATGATGAAATTCCAGAGCAGCGGAGTGGCGACCACCTTGTTGTTCATGGTTTTCCAGCTTACCGATACCTGACAGACATCGGTGCGCAAGCGGCGGTTGACTTTCCAACTCAGCAGTTTTGTCGTTGGATCGAATACCGCCGGCACGTCGCCAAAGCCCGCCACGCGCATGACCAGCGTCTCCGGTTTCATGTCGGTCACCGTCGTGAGGTCGGCGCTGATTGTCGGCAGGCGTGTATTGACCACCGATCCCGGCTCCGGTTTCACCGGGTAGGCGGTGGTTTGCTTGGGCGCATTGACGGCATCGGCGAGGGCGACAGACGAATCACGAAATTCCGTGGCCAGGGTGAAGATCTTGTCGTAGGTTCCGAGAATGATGTAGCGCGGCAGAGTGTTGTTATCGCTGCTGCGTTTGATTTTTCCCGGCAAAACGGTGAACATGTGTTCGTAGCCCATTTTTTTTCCCTCGCCAAACATCTCATCAGTGTGAAAACCGCCGGGATAACAATAGGCTGTGACCTTCTGGTTGAAATTCTTTTCCAAAAACTCCTTCGATTGCCCCATTTCCCGGGCGAGATACTCGGTGTAGATTTTCGGTCCCTTGCGCTGTTGCGACTTCACCGTGGACGGGTAGTGGTGGGACAGCGAATGACTGCCGATCGAGGCGCCATTCTTCTGCATTTCGCGGATCATCGGCAATGTGAGCGAACGGCCCTGCACGTCGACGTATTTCGTATAAAGAAAGATCGTGAAAGGATAGCCGAATTCCTTCAAAATCGGATAGGCATCGGTATAGGTCGAATTCCAGCCGTCGTCGACCGTGATCAACACCGAGCGGGCCGGGATGGTTTTCTCACCCCGTTTCCAGGCCGCGAAATCCGCAATGCTGATAACCGTCAGCCCTTGTTCCTTGAGGGCTGACATCTGCCTGCGGAACTTCCCCGTGTTGATCCGCATCTCCGTCTCTTTCAGGGTGTTGGAGAAATCGTGATAACCCAGAACCGCGACCCTGACGCCGTCATCCTCATCACGGGCGGGGGCTGCAGGCAGGGGTAGCGCCTTGGGTGTTTCTTCAGGCGCGGCTGTCTCCGGCTGTTGCGCTTGAAGCGCGGACAAGCAAAGGAAAAGGATATTCAGGCCGGCAAAAAGCGAACGCATGGCTGCACTATGGCACAAGCCATTTGATTAGGGAAGATAAAATACATGTCGCGGTGGGTTGGTTCTTTCCGCGTGAATCCAAGGCATTTTTTTCCTGTCGCACTTTTCAATTTCGCAAAATTTATGCTTGTCATTATTGCTGCTTCCATTACCTTTCTGCCCCCCGAATGGGAAAACGCTAACAGCCTCGTGGTGTAACGGTAGCACAACAGATTTTGATTCTGTTTGTTTAGGTTCGAATCCTAGCGAGGCTATTTTTCTAAAAGCCTATATTTCACAAGGGTTTGCGGCTCTTAACATGGTTCAAAAATGGCACAATGTCCCCTAGAGTGACCCCTAGTCCACGACACAAGAAAAGCCTGCCCCCACCATGAGGACAGGCCTGAGCATCTGCATTGCAGAAATTTACACGCCGATGAGTTCGCCCTTGCGATGATATGGCAAGGCTTTCTTTGTGGCTTCCACGACTAGCGGGTGATCGTCGAGCTTGCTTTCCAGTTCGGCACGGGCGGAGACTTGCGCATCTCGCACGTCCTGTGCGGCTCGGGCGGCTTGGTCGGTTTCGATCTGTTCACGGGCCTTTGCTGCTTCGAGTTCGGCATAGAGCGGATCCAATTTCGCCCGGGCTTCGATAACCTGTGGAGCTGATGCCAGTAGGTTGGCCAGATTCCGTGCTGCCGTGGCCTTGGTAAGTCGGTCGCCTAGTTTCAAATACATTCCCCGGTTGTTGTCGATGACATCGCTGAAATCACCCCCCTTAAAGGTCGTGGCATGGAAGATAACAAAACGCTCTGCTTCGGATGCGTCAATTTCGGCGGCAAGCGCAATGTTGCGGCTGTGCCTGGCTTCGATCGGTGCGTTTTCGATCTCGGCGCGGATAGCTGCGGAGCTGCGGTGATTGCGATTTTTCACTTTCAATTTTGTTAGGATAGATTCCATAATTTTTTTCTGTTAGTTGGTGAGCTTCCCGCCTTCGCGGATGAATTGAGATTTATCGCTAGGCGAAAGCGCGGAGAATTTCTCACGGCTGAGAACTGGCTTGGGCGCGGGTGTCCATTCGTAGGTGGTTGCGGTCGTTGCGGGGGCAGATACCTTAGCGGGCTTTGTTGGTGCCTTGGGGTCGAGCGAGGCAAACGCCTTGCGCGGTGCCGCGGCGGTAATCGCGGCGAGATGCCGTTGCGCGTTCAGCAAGTCGGTCTTACTGCACAGATTGCCAGTCGGCATTTTCGGTGCTGAGTATTTTTTCAGCGATGGCGAATTGCTTTCGATGGCGCGGATTTTGGCGATGGTAGATTGCAAGTCGGAAGTCTTGGCGAAAACCGAATTGGCAGCGGTCGAGGGTGCATTGGCGAGCGGTGAATTTGATAGCATTTCGATTTTTTGTAATGCGCTGTATTTTTTTAGGTCGATCATAAATTATTCTGATTGAGTGAGTCCCGCAACTGCGAGACGAAAAGCAATGTGAAGTTGGTTCTTTTTGTCGGCAATCGCTTCGAGGCGAGGGCTTCGATTTTTCGCCGTGGCAGTGAGTTTTTGCGCGACTAGGGACGGGTCGGAAAAATCCCGCAATTCAATGCCAGCGCGTTTTCTCCATTGGTAAATCGTAGTTGGTGTAATGCCGTAACAATTTGCAATGGCGAGTAACTTCATCAGGATTGCAATGATGTCAAAAAAAGTGTATTCACTTATCGCGCCATGGCGCGCCCTCGGGATCGCTCATCGAACGAAGCACGCTTTCCACAGCCTCGGAAATAATCTTTGCCATGCGGCTTGCGCTTTGCCCTTCGAGCATAGGCGGCAGGTCGGCTTGCATGCGGACGAGTAGGGCTTTGGTGACGGTGCCGATTCTAACGAAACACGCTTCGACTTCCACAATGTCGATCAGTTTTCCCGCCATTTCGTCCGCCTTAAGCGTAGCCGAGCGGGCTTCTGCTTGTAGCTTCTGCAAGCGAGCGATCGCCATTTCCGCGCTATTGCTTCCGCCGTGTTTGCGACTGTTGCGCTCCCGCATTTGTTGATCGCTGAAAATGTCAATGCCTTCAAGCTCCCACGCTGCGAGCGTTGCGCTGGTGATTTTGTAGCGGCGGCAAATACTAGCGCGGCTTTGTTTCTTTTTTGCTACGGCTTTCATAGTAGTTTGAAAAAATTATGACATAAACACAAGGTGCGATGAAACCCGACACCCCGAATGAGTTTTGCGGCAAAAGATTCCTTGCGGGGGCTACCCCTTGCCCCCACGATGCCCGTGGTGAACGTTTCGGATTGTTTTTGTGTGTTCATACCATAATCGCGCGTAACGCCCTAGAAAGCCGACTGTGTGCAATAGAATCGGCATCATGCTGACTCTGTTTTTTTCTTACGTTTTGATGGTCGAGTTGGGTTTTTCTTCCATGCTTTACAAGCGGCGATGCGGTAAGATTCCCGCGCTGCTAACGTCTTTTCGGTGCGGTGGAAGCCGGTAAGATCAGACAGTTGAACGTTGGTGATTGATAGCGCGGCTCGGCTGGTGGGGATGCCGCATTGGGTTAGCTGTTTGGCAATAGCGTCGAGTGAGTGACGCCCCACGTCTGGCAAAACGTGTGAACTTATTACCGCCAAGCGGCGGAGTGCTGTTTTCCATCTGATTGTGCCGTTCGCGCCGGGGCTGCAAATGAGCATGAGCATTGCCGTGACGGTGAGCGGATCAAGATTGTGAACTGGCTTTGAGATCGGTTCGTCGTCCTCGCCTGCCAGCCATTGCGCCTGCTCTGCCTGCCAGTTTTGAAACGATTGTTTGTCGGAGGTTTCCACAATAATCGGCCCATGTCGAAAAAACGATTGTTTGATTGCTCATGAAACGGGCGTTTTGTTATTCGCTGCGGTTCGCATCATTTCGATTGCGGCCTGCGCTGCCGGGTGTCGAGTCTCGGCAAGAAAAATAATCCATCGCCGTGGTTGTCCCGGTGGCCGTTCGCAACCACAAACGGCAAACGCTGGCAATCCGGTTTCGTCTAGTGCTTGGGATGCCGCCTCGCCTAATGGAATCCGAATGATTTTTTTTGGAATCGGGGATCCTTTTTTCGTCGGGATGTTTGGAAATAAGTCTGGTTCACTCATAGGTTCTGAATTGGTTCTGATAAATCTCATTCAATAATCAATCAGGACGGGTATGGGACATACGCCCCCTATATAATAGGGGGCTTTGTCTTGTCCCGTTTCTGTTTGGGACATTTCGGTGCTGTCCCGTAAATTGTCCCGTTTGTCCCGTTTAAATAAGTGTCCATGTTCCACGATTGTTTTTCCTAAGAACTCCAAGGGTTTCAGCGCGTTGCATCTGCTTTTTGATAGTGTTCTCGGATTGTGAATTTTCTGTCCCGTTCATGTCCCGAATGATTTCGGCGGCTTGCTTCGGAGATAAATCGGGACAAGCGTTTTTGTCCCGTTTTTCGGAGTCGTATTCATAAATTGCCGCCCATTTTTCGCGCTCCTTTTTGATTTTTTCCGATTCCTTTTTTTGTCCTACAAGCTCGGAGTGAATGCCAAGTGTGACGTGCATTCCTGCTTCATTGTCCCACTGGAAACAAAGCCCTTGCATCTTGGGTATATCTCCCCTGCGATTGTCCGTTGCGTAAATCGTAGAAATGCCTGTGTCGCTGTCCTTGTCGATTCTGATATTGGCAAACGCCTTGCGCTGTAACTCGCTGCCAAGATGCCCACGGGTTTTCCCTTCCAGTGTGCTTGGGTTCTCGTGAATGACGACAACAATCAGACAGTTGTATTTATGCGCCAGCCTCATGAGTTCGCTCACAAGTTCAATCGCCAATTCTTCATTGTTGACGCTCGCTAGAAAATCCGCGCCGCCGTCGAGTATCACACAATCAATCCCGCCGCTTTCTGCCAAGGCCTGCATTTTCTGCCCAAGAATCTCCATGCGCTCGGCAAGTTTGAATGTCACGATGGAATAGCTGTGAAGCCTCTCTGTCGCTGGCAGTCCTGCGCGCTTTTCAGCCCGTTTTACGCCTGCATGCCAGTCTGCGCGGCTTTGCTCTGTGTCGATGTGGAGAATCGCTCCTGTGGCCTCTCCAAGCCATTCAAGCCCTAGTGTGTCGCCAACGGCTGCAAAGTCTCCTCGGAGTGCTGTCCCTAGTATCGCGCTGACAAATGCCGACTTGCCTGCTTTCTGTTTCGCCTGAACTCCTGTGACGTTTCCGCGCGCGGCCACAACACGATTCAGGAATTGCAAACACGCTTCGTCCGGCGGCGGTGGCGCGTTTGGGTCATAGCGTAGCGACTCCAGTTTTTCCATGAGAACATTTCTCTTTGTAGCAATTTGGATGATTCCATCGCGCTCCTGAATAAGCCTGGAGTGTTCGACTGCATCGCCATTCATTGCTGCGATGCCAGCAAGGACTAGCAGACGCTCGGCGTGTTTCTCGTGCAGAATTTGGCAGTGATTAGCGAAGTGTGATGGGTTCGGTGAATAGCTGGCAAGCTCTGTGATTGCTGCCGGGCCTCCAACTGCTTCAAGCTGCCCCATGTCGATCAGACGTTGCACAATCGCGACAAGTTCCACGTCCTCGGGCTTGCCATTCTCGGAAATGTCCTGAAATAGCTTGAACAAGATTTGATGCGCGGGAAGGTAGTATGTCCCCGCCGTTATGCCGTGCGGCTCGGCAAGTTTGCTTGGGTGCTGCATGAACACCGAAAGGACGGCTTTTTCATGCCCTAACGCATGCGGCAAACTATCCTGAATATCTAGCAGTTCGCGCTTGTATTTTGCGGGTAAATTGTTAGGCTGCGGGGGTCTTGGAATTGGCGCGGTGGTGGGAGCTGCCGCGCTATTTCTTTCTGGTTGGTGCTCGCTCATGGTTGTGAGCCCTCCTTGCCAGCGCTGCTCTGGTCGCGCTCTTGCGCCTCCAGAAAATCACGAACGGATTGCAATAAATACAATCGTTTGCCATAGGTCGCGCTGCCGTATGCTGTCGAGACGCTGCGAATCTTGCCAGCTTTTCGTAAATTGAAAAGTGGCGTGTGAGTTAGTCCGAAAATTCGAGTGATGGTTTTTTCATCGCCCCACTCCGGTTCGGTTTTTGCTGCTTGGTTTTGCGCTGCCGTGGTTAAGTGCGCCCGTTTTGTAGGTAGATACGTTCTTGCCATGCGCGGAGAATCGCACAAGAGATTTCACGTTTTTCCTTGCTATTGCTTGCTTGCGGCGCGTTTCTTGTTAGTCGGGGCGGTGTTTTCTTTGCTTGGGGCGGTGTTCTTTTTACTTGGGGCGGCGTTCGTTTTACTTGTGCCGTTTTTCGTCGTTTTTTTCTGCTCCAAATGTTTTTTTTCAGCACCTTTTTTTCCTCGCTCGGATTTTGCTTTTTTTGCTGCGGCGTTGCGATGTTTCAGAAATTGAATTGCCAATAATTCAGCAAGCTGGATGCCCTCGCGCCTGCCGCGTTCGATGTTTTCAGCAACGGCGTTTTTCATCTCGGCCTTTGTCAATGGTGGCTTGCTTTCAGTTATTCGCCAAACCGGCATTGAGTCGGCGATAAAGTCGCGATACCATTTCATTAAGTCCTCTGGTTTTGATGACGGGAAAAGAGCCTTTAAAAAAGATGGAAGTAGCATGCCGTCATGAACTTCTCGGCCTTCAAGTCTGGAATTAAATTTTTCAGCACTTCGCGCGGCCTGTGCCGTGACGTTGCTGTGATGTTCGATGCGCTGCTGTGCTAGTTGCCAGATGTCGATTGCCATGTCGATCTTGCCCTGTGCTGTGCGCTGTGTGTTGATGCTAGCGGCTAGTGCTGCAAGTTGTTCTATCGGTGGAAGTGGTAAGCGGTAGTTCATTTTTTCTTTTGGCTAGGTGTTAGGCTTGAAAGTTTTGCCATTGCATCACGAAGATTGTCCTCATTGGCATGGCTGTAAATCGCGTGAGTGTCTCGGGTGCTGTGTCCTGTGAGGCTCATACGGTCTTCCTCACTAACTCCCGCCGTCCTGAGCCATGTCGTGAACGTGTGGCGCAAGCTGTGGAATCCGCGCTCATAGGTGACGCGGCCTGCGTGTTTTCCTTTCTCTGTTGACTGCTCGCGTGATGGTTTCCCCCTGCTAACTTTTCCCGCTGCCATGATCTCGGTGAACGTCTGCGATAGTCCTGAGCGGTCGCCAATGCCAAGCCGGGATAACTTAGGGAAAACGGGTGCCTCGGGAGAATCATCGGTGATTGTCGCTTTCAATAGGTAGTTGAGCAGGTCGGGGTGAATTGGGATCCGCACTTCCACTTTTTTGCGTTTTGTCTTTCCTGGTGTCACGGTGATCATTTTCTTTTCCAAGTCCACGCAATCCCACTGCAAACGAGCCGCATCTCCTAGGCGCAATCCGGTGTATGCAGCGACAAGAATCATTCCTCGCCACTCCTCGCTTGGCGCGGCCTTTATCAATGCCGATACTTCTTCTGATGTGAACGGCTTGCGCTCTCTGCTGTCGCTTGTGTCCGGCGTTTCTACGGCTCCCACGGGATTGTGAGTGAGCAGTCCCTCCCTAACTGCGGCGCGGTAAATTGAGCCAATGTCTTTCAGATAGGAAATGACGGTTTTCCCGACAACCCCCCTATCTTGCAATGCGCGTTTCCATTGTTCCATGTCTCCCGTAGTAATTGTCTCCAGTGGCTTGTTTGCTCGGGTATCGCCGAGCCATGCTAGAAACGCTTTAGAGTGCCCAGTGTATCGCGCCATTGTTGCCTTGCTCGCGTCTCGGGCTTTTCTTTTGAGCCACTCATCGCACCACGCCTTGATTGTCACAATCTGCATTTCATCGCCTGTGAGTATCCGGGTGAACGCTGAAAAGTATTTCCTCAGGGATACGGTCGTGAGTGTTGAGCGGGAGATTTCCACGCCGAGGTCGGAGTGTATCGCCTTGATGCGTTGGAGCTGTTCGTCGTCGTCTGGAATCGCTCCTTGTGCGCTGCGTTCCATTTCAACGGCTCGGGCGAGAGCCTTCTTCTTGTTTGTCTCGCCTGTGGATTTCCGCACTTGCAAGAGTGCGCCTGTGGTGGGATCGGTGACGTAATATTGCGCTTGCCATACTTCGCTGCCTGTTCGTTTTCTGAGTGATGCCATAGTTCTTTAGGGTGATACTGTCCCCCAAAGTGTCCCCTAGAATTGCCATTCCGTCAAGTTTTTAACGTTTTTATTTGTTGATTTATCAATGTTTTTTCGCTACAGCAACAGTTTGGCACTTTGTTTAGGTTCGAATCCTAGCGAGGCTATTTTTTCGGGAGCATCCTCTCTCTCTGCGGGTTCGTCTCTTGGACTTTTGACTATGATCCATGGAGCGGGTGGTTGCCGCAGGATGCATCAATCACGCCGCTGCAATTCACCGGTCGGCCTTTTCGTCAATCGATACATCACAAAAAGTGAACGCGGCGATGCCATTGGCGCCATAGATCAGATTCGTCGGCTTGCCATCCCAGTCGCGGCCGGAAATGTAGCCAATGGTTTTCGCGGTCGTGGAAGCACTCAGTTTAAGGGTAATCACGTTGTCTTTCACCGAACCGTTGCTGATCCGAGCTTTGATGCCGTCGAGATAGATCTCCTTTTTCATCTCATCCTTCCATGTCATCGGTTGGCCGAAATCGAGGGCGATTTCATCCCTGGCCGAACTGGTGAACCACGCCCTGTTGAGGTTCGGCGCGGTGACCTCCTTGGCTTGCTTTAGTCCGTAGTTGTCCAACTCCACTAAGGGGCTGATCAGGTCTGCCATCTGCCCATACCCCTCCAGGTCGAAGTGACACATGCCGCGGCCCGTCTCTGGACTCGCGATTCCGATTGTGGACATGACCCGCAGGTTGGAAAAAATTCTGGGCAGCTTGCGTTGCACCTCGCGCAACTGGTCGTCCTTGGGGCCCATGTTGCAGGGTGCCGGCCAAACCTGGAATACATAGTAATGAAGAATGTTGGGATAGTCCTGCTTCCACGCGGCCGTCATCTCCACGAAGTCCTGCTGATAGGTCGTATAAGTTCCGCCGCTGTCGTTTTCGCCCTGATGCCACAGCACGCCGCGAATGCCGTGGGTCAGTCTGGCCTCCGTCACACGGGTCAGCAGGCCGCCATAAACCTTGTGGATGTTGCTGAAGACATCTCCGCTCGTGTCATAACGGTTGGTTGGATTGGGCAAGTGATAAGAAATCGGGGTGCCGCCGGCGGCGCCATTGATGATGCAAATGGGGATGCGGTAGCCTTCCAACAGGTGCTTGGCGACCATCATGCCCCAGGCGCCGATCGAGTATTCGCCATAATTCGGACTGCCCCAGCGCTTCGTGCGGACCGCTTTGCCCCAACCGCCCTTGCCGTCACGGCTCATCACATTGCCGAAACTGCGGATCCATTCGCTGGTGAAATACTCCTCTTCCGGCGGCTTGCCGTTGTTAGGCGCGCCGGCCTCGGCATTCGACTGGCCTTCGATAATATAGGCATCGCCGCAAATCAGGTTGTCTAGGGTATCCAACACTTTTTCCGTGCTGCCGGTCCTGGTGCCAAATTCCACCTTGTAATGGATCAGGCCGGGCTTGAGTTTGGCAGTGAACGCGTAACTCTTGTCCGCCGCCGGCTTCAGGATGTCGGTATTGACGAGTTTGTCGTCGGCATAGAGTTTGAGAAACACCGACTCCGCAGGCTGATCGACAGAGCCGTTGTAAAACAGAGTGCCCACATTGTTGTCGTCGCGGGCATAAAACTGGTTGGCCACCGGCTTTTCATTCTTGTCGGGAACACGCTGCACCCAGGCGTCCTTCTTGGGTTCGGTCACCAGGATGTTGGCGGTGGCGATGGAATCCGGTCCGCCGTTGTCGAGGATGAGTTTGACAGTGATATTCCCGCTGTATTGCGCACGCTTGAGAATCATTTTCTCGCCGCTGATTTCCTTGGTGACCGCACCTCCGGTGACGCTCCAGGTGGCCTTGATTTCGCCGACTCCTTTCGCCTTCATGGCCGCAAGGTTGCTGATGTTGGAAACCACTTCGATGGTGTCGCGGCCATTCCATGCGGTCGGCCCCTTGAGGGTGACCATTGGCTCGGGAATATCCTCTTTGATAGTGACCGGAACGTCCTTGGTCTTGGTGCCATTGGCAAACACCGCCTTGAGTTGCAGGGTGAGCGAAGTGTCCTTGCTCACCCGCCCGGCAGGCAAGGTATAGGACAGCCGGTCCACTGCGACGATGGTTTCCTCGCCATCTTTCTTGAGGATCCAATAAAGCTTCTGCGCACCGCCCACCTTGGCAAGCACCGTGGTGCTGGTGCCCTCCAACATGTTGATAGCGGCTTGGTTGACCGCGAAATCCGTGCCCGGCCGCACCAGGGGGCCCGTCAGGGTTTGTTGGGGCCGCTGGTTCTCGTATTCCAATTTCACCCAGTCGGCGGAACGTGTGACCTTGGAAACGCGGACCTCGTCGATGTCGCCGGCAAAGTTGTTGCCGCCGAGTTCAAGTTTGCAGGGTGCGTGGAGATCCAGGGATGATGCGGCACTGCTGCCGGCAAGGACTCCATTCACATAGATCAAAGAAGCGCCGAGCTTGTAGGTGTGCTCCACATGATACCATTGCCGGATCTGTGCGGAATACTTGGCCGTCACGGTCGGACCATAGAAAGTGCTCATTTCAAACTCGTCAGGGTTTTTCGCCGTGAGGGTCACCTGGCGCTGTTGCGCGCCCTGTCCCCAGGACACGATGTTGCCAGTGAACACATCCGGCTTGACCCAGACGGCGGTGGAGTTGGGCTCGGATTTGTTAGGATACGTGTTGATCACCTCGCCGCAGCCGAGCGACTGGCCGGCGGCCACGTGCAGGCCCTTGCCGATGACGCCAGCTTCGATGGTGGCGCCCTTGTTGGTGAGTTGCGCGGAGCCGGTTTCATCCTTCATGGCCTCGTCAAGATGCAGAACGCTCAGGAATCCATTGTCCGCGTTGAACACCGCGCCGCCATTCGATTCGGCGCTCGCATCGGCCTTTCCCCAGAATAGATTGATTTCCTGGCGTTCGTTGCCCTTGATTGTCGGGATGCGCACCCAGACGCTGGCCGTGCCTCCGGCCGGATCCCATTCCTCGATCTGATAGGCCAGTGCCTTGCCCGCCGACGCAAAGCGCAGGTCCTCGCCTTTGGCCTTGGCCTGGCTGAAATCGAAGAAGTCCTTGGTTAGCCGCACCAGAACCGGAAAATTCGTTTCCGTGGCTGATGCTGGCAGGTTCGCCCCGTCCGGAGTGGTGAGCAGGTAGATCGATCCCGAATGCTGCCAGCCCGGATATTGCGCAGGGGCCTTTTGCAGAAGGGCCAGCAGCGGAAGTGTGATGAGCGCGAGTTGTTTGGCTATTGTCATGGTGTCAGTTTGTTTTGATCTTCAGTTGATGTTTCTGGCAAAGTCCGTCGAGCATCATGGTGACGACGGTGCAGGTCATGCCAAGTATTCCACCCCTAACTTTTTTCCGGACAGCGAATCGTAGCATCCGCTGATGCCGTTTTGGATCGCGTTGGCGGCGGTCATGAAGTTGCTCGCAGCCGGATTGCCATCGCTACCGTTGAGCGGGTTGGTGAAACTCTGCGAACGGTGGATCCCGCGACGAC
>Ga0209400_1001469_pt1 | contig 18882 bp, 17 predicted proteins | sample M_130807_EF_Meta_FD_187313 | JGI IMG/M metagenome (GOLD analysis project Ga0209400, IMG submission 187313) | Freshwater microbial communities from Lake Montjoie, Canada to study carbon cycling - M_130807_EF_MetaG (SPAdes) (version 2) | ecosystem: Environmental > Aquatic > Freshwater > Lake... | reverse complement strand
CAGAAAGAAATTCCGGAGGGGAATGAGTTAATTAATTCTTTGGCCTTAATCTACACACAATCTTTAGGCAGTGAAGCCCGTTTGGCCTATTTGGCAGGAGCTTTTTTCGTATTGTACTCCAGCGTATTTGCTACTTTGGCATATTGGTCAAGACTCTTCCCTGACATATTTGGGCAACTTGGATGGATAAATCCGGAAAGTATAACTGACCGAAAGAAGTGGGTTGCCATTCTGGCCTGGCTTTTCCCATGCCTATGGGTAATCGCATATCTATTCATAGAAATGCCAACTTTCATGATTCTTTCAGGAGGCGCTGTCGGCTCTATTTTACTTTTAATTGTGGTCTTCGCTTCAATTAACTTCAGATCCCAAAACAAATTTTTAAAAATCGCCTCTGGTCCTGTTTCTGAAATAATGTTTTGGCTCAGCGTGGCCTCTATTGCATCTATTTCAATGTATGGGATTTTTAAATTATTCTAAAACCGAAGATCTTTACCCTTTTTCAAAATCAGCGGATATATAAAACAAAAAAAACCTCCCGTTTGGGAGGCTTTCCGTAAGCTAAGGTAGTGCCAACCTTATTTTACTCGTTCAACTACAGCTTTGAATGCTTCTGGGTGATTCATTGCCAAGTCAGCCAAAACCTTTCTGTTCAATTCGATTTCTGCTTTCTTTAACAATCCCATCAACTGAGAATAGGAAACTCCGTAGGCTCTTGCACCTGCATTGATACGCTGAATCCACAAAGCTCTGAACTCTCTCTTCTTCGCTTTACGGTCTCTGTATGCATACTGAAGACCTTTCTCATACTTGTTTTTGGCTACAGTCCACACGTTCTTACCTCTTCCGAAGTAACCTCTAGTGGCCTTTAAAACCTTTTTTCTTCTTGCTCTTGACGCTACCGCGTTTACCGATCTAGGCATAGTGTTTTGTTTTTTGATCCGTGGTGTCCCTTGTTAGGAGCTTAGTGACCAACGCATCTGGTGAATAAATAAACCTTGTTACTTTAAATTTTTTACGCTGAAAATCAGATTCTCAACATGTCTCTAACTCTACCCTCGTCAGCAACATTTACCAAAGCAGCTTTGGTTAGGTTGTGCTTTCGCTTAGTAGATTTCTTCGTCAGGATATGGCTTTTGAAAGCATGCTTCCTTTTGATTTTGCCGGTACCGGTGAGGGTAAACCGCTTTTTTGCACTGGATTTGGTTTTTACTTTTGGCATTTTGCTGTATTTATAGTTGTTGAAATCACTTCTTTCCTGGCTTCGGCGCAATAAAAATATTCATTCGCTTTCCTTCCAGTCTTGGCATTTGTTCCACGATCCCTACATCTTCTAACGCCTGAGCAAACTTTAAAAGCAACATTTCCCCACGCTCCTTGAAGACAATACTTCGTCCTACAAAGTGTACATAGGCTTTTACCTTAGCTCCTTCTTTTAGAAAACTGACGGCATGTTTCAATTTAAAATTGAAATCGTGGTCATCTGTATTCGGTCCAAATCGAATTTCTTTTAAAACAACCTTCGCAGCATTGGCTTTAATCTCCTTTTGCTTCTTCTTTTGCTCAAACTTGAACTTTGCATAATCAATGATCTTACATACCGGGGGATCTGCATTTGGAGAGATCTCGACTAAGTCTAAATCGTTCTCCTCGGCGAGTTGAATGGCCTTTTCTGTGAGAAGCACGGCATTACCACCTTCCACAAAATCACCCACTACGCGCACCTCACGTACTCTGATCTTTTGATTGATCTTGTAAGGTTCTTCTTGTCTACCCCTTGGTTGATACGGTCTTTGATTCAAGTTAGCTGTTTTTGTTTTAATTAATTTGGCCTGCAAATATCGGAATTATTTCGAATCCAAAAAATGGAATCCCATTTCTAGGCTATTCTTTGGCCAATGATTCAGAAATAATCCCCTTGAAATACTGAATAAATTCGTCTGGACTGAAAACTCCAAGGTCTCCTTGACCATGCTTTCGAACCGCCACTTTTCCTTCTTCTTGTTCTTTTTCACCTACAATAAGCATAAATGGCACTTTTCGAACTTCGGAATCTCGAATCTTACGGCCAATCTTTTCATCCCGATTGTCTATCGTACCCGTAATTCCAGCTTCATCCAAAATCAACTTCAATTCTTCAGCGTAGGAAATAAATTTTTCGGAAATCGGTAAAATATTGATTTGTTCCGGGGCCAACCACAATGGGAAGTCTCCAGCACAGTGCTCAATAAGTACTGCTACGAAGCGCTCCAAGGATCCGAAAGGGGCTCTGTGAATCATCACAGGGCGATGCTTCTGGTTGTCCGAACCAATGTATTCCAACTGGAAACGATCCGGTAGCTGGTAATCCACCTGAATTGTCCCCAACTGCCACTTTCTTCCCAAGGCGTCCTTCACCATGAAATCTAGCTTCGGACCATAAAATGCCGCTTCACCCAATTCAGTTACCGTCTCCAAGCCCTTTTCAGCAGAAGCTTCAATGATTGCAGCCTCAGCCTTATCCCAAGCTTCATCCGAACCGATGTACTTCTCCTTTTTTGCAGGGTCACGAAGGGATATCTGAGCGGTATATTCTGTAAAGCCCAAAGCCTTAAAGACATACAATACCAAATCAATCACCTTGATAAACTCTTCTTTTACCTGGTCAGGGCGACAGAAAATGTGTGCATCGTCCTGAGTAAATCCTCGAACTCGGGTCAATCCATGCAATTCCCCACTTTGCTCGTAGCGGTAAACGGTACCAAACTCGGCATATCGGATAGGCAAGTCCTTGTAAGACCGTGGCTTGTATTTGTATATCTCGCAGTGATGCGGGCAGTTCATCGGCTTCAATAAGAAGGTCTCCCCTTCATGTGGCGTTGCAATCGGCTGAAAAGAATCCTTGCCGTACTTTTCGTAGTGGCCAGAAGTCTCGTATAAGACCTTGTGGCCAATATGCGGGGTGGTCACCTGCTGGTATCCCGACTTATCCTGAGCCTTTTTCATAAAGTTGATCAGGCGCTCCCGAAGTAGCGTTCCCTTAGGAAGCCATAATGGAAGTCCCATGCCCACCTTTTCGGAAAAGGTAAATAGCTCCAATTCACGACCCAACTTGCGGTGGTCACGCTTTTTAGCCTCTTCAAGCAGGGTCAAGTAATCCTTCAGTTCCTGTGCCTTTGGAAATGTTACCCCATAGATACGGGTAAGCATCTTGCGCTTCTCATCCCCTCTCCAATATGCACCAGCAATGTTGGTAAGCTTCACTGCTTTAATAAATCCTGTGTTCGGAATATGCGGACCACGGCAGAGGTCGGTAAAGTTGCCCTGCTCGTAAAACGTGATCGTTCCGTCTTCCAATCCTTCCAAAAGATCGAGCTTGTACTCGTCTCCCTTTTGCTGGAAATAACTTACCGCATCTTTTTTTGAAATGTCCTTGCGGATATAGTCTGACTTGAGTTTTGCCAACTCAAGCATTTTGTTTTCAATTTTCTCTAGCTCCTCTCCTTCCAACTTGTGATCACCAAAGTCCACATCGTAGTAAAAACCTGTTTCAATAGCGGGGCCAATGCCTAATTTTACACCCGGATAGAGGGCTTCCAATGCCTCTGCCATCAAGTGTGCTGAGGAATGCCAAAAGGTGCTCTTGGCTTCTAAATCATTCCAGGTAAGCAATTGCAATCGGGAATGGCTGGTGATTGGACGGGATGCATCCCATACTTCTCCGTTTACTTTGGCTGCAAGTACATTCCGAGCTAAACCCTCGCTGATACTTGCAGCAATCTGTAGTCCGGTAATGCCTTGTTCGTACTCCCTCACTGAACCATCAGGAAGGGTAATTTGAATGTGTTGTGACATGATGTTTTTTTTTACTGCCTATACAAACAGGCTGTGATTTATCCTGCAAATATGCACAAAAGCTACGCTCCAAGGAAAGCTTTTGCGCTAGAATGGAGGAAACTTTTCCCTACAAGATTATCTGAGCACTTAATTTGACCAGAAAAGGACGTGCCTCAGGATTATCCAAGTAGCTCATGCGGTGAAAAAAATCTACCCTAAAAAACCTAAAAATGTTCTCAATTCCATAGCCAAGTTCCACATAAGGTAAACGGGGATCTAATCTACCAAAGGACTCCAGAACACGTCCATCTGGAGCAGTTTGTGGAAGGTTTAGGATGTTTTGATCTCTTACAGATCCCATTAACACATTGGCATTGCCGACCATTCGCCACTTTAATTTTTTGATCAAAGGGATGGAATTGAATAGGAATCCCTCAAAGGACTGTCGGTAACGAATACTTGCAAATCGATCAGAGGCAAACTCGTTGAAATTCATCGTATTGAATGCTGCCGTGGTATAAAAAAAGGTTTCATTACCCAAGTGGTTTTTTAACAAGGGGTAAGGTACCTCTCCCCAGATTTTACCTGCATCGATTTCGTAGCGCCCCACTCCTAATATCCCCAAATTGATGCGGTGGTAGAGGTAGAAATTTAACTTGGAATAGCTCAAATTTGCCCCTAATGAAGGAATGCCTTGTGCGTAATTCAACTCCACAATCGGCCATTTGCTGGATCCCAATGAAGTGCGCGTATTGTCATTGATTAGAATGATTTCATCTCGTCCATAGCGGATGCCGGTGCGGATCTCCGTGGTTTGGAAACTCGTTTGCAAAGCCTTAGATCCCTGTTCGTAGTAGTAAAAGTCAAAGAGTGGATCAAATTGACTCTTGTTCAAACTTGAGGTTACCAAGAATCCTTTGAAAAACTCACGCTGGAAGGTGATTCGCTGATTGGTCGACACAAAAGGCCTACGCAGCCTTCCAAAACGGCTTGCTGCCAAGAAAATCGAATTGCCTTCAAGATTCTCCATCTCCAAACCCACTTGATCTAGCTCCCTCCCTACCCGTACACCCAGGGTAGTCCAATGCTTTCGAGATAGAATCAAGGTCGAACCCATTTTATATTTCCAGCGCTGATCCACCGTGCCATACGCGCCATACCCCTCCATCAAGAATTTGTTGGAAAAGGAATAATTGGTTCGTAAGCCAAAACCAAATCGAAGACCTTCTACATTGTTGTAGTTGCCAAATTCGGTCCAGGGTCCCAAATCCAACTTCTTTACAGGCAGGTAACCTGTTGCAAAAAACTTTAGGCTTTCGGAATAAAAACGGATGATCGGGATTTTTTTAAGCGTATCCACCATCTGCAAGACGGCCAACTCCTCTTCACTCAAAGGGTCTGGACGCCTGTTTTTCCAATAATCAGCCGAAACTTGGTTGAAGTCCGGCTTTAAGACCACTGCTTGGTCAAAAAAAGAGGTTTCCAGAGGTTCATTCACCACAATGCTATCCGTTGCCGTGTAGAATTTGGCCAAAAGCCCAGCTGTGTTCTCAGTGACTTGCCCGATTTTAAGTAGCACGCGAGTTTTCGCTGGCATCAAAGCGCCAGCAGTGGTGGGAACGAGTTCTTGCTGAATTTTAATGCGATCGACAAAATTCAAGTTAGCTGCTTTGGGGATGGTTAAGTCCACCTGCTTGAGGGAATAATCGGATTTCTTGATCCATATCGTGCCTGTAAACGCCAAGTCCTGCTCCCGACGAGGATACACCTGAAGCTTGTAGCAGCTATCCTGCCCTACAAGGACTTCCTCCAATATATCGTAGTCGTAATACGTCTTCCAACCTTCTGCGATGGGGGAAATAAAATCCTTGTTGAGGATGGATAACCAGTTTTTATAAAAATTATACTCCTGAAAAACCGATCCGGTAATCTGTGAGGTCGTAGAACCATCCGTGATTCCTACTCCTGTTACCTTGGTTTTTTCAATAATTTCCTTGCGCAGTTCCGGATTGTTGCGGTAATAAAACGAAGACACCGTCTCAGAGAAAAATACAGGCAATATCTTCTCGCCTTCCTCATTGGTGAGTTGCCGAATGCTATCCAAGACTGCCGTCACCGACCGAACCGATTTCCGCTGGTTAAAATCCTCGGAGAAGTTATCGATGTCAACTTCGATTTTAGTGTAGTTTTTTGATTGGTAGGCATCCAAACTTCGTTTGTCAAACACCTTTCGGTTTTCTACGGCTTTCCGAATCACTTCAAAGGCAGGGTTTTCTCCCGCCTCAAACACGAAGGTTCCCAACTCAAAAGCCACCGGTCGAAGTTGAAAATTAAGCGTTTGGGTAGCCTCTTTAGTCAAGACTTTTGACTGCGTAGCATAACCCAGGTAACTGACGCTCAGACTATCCGCTAAACTTGAAACTTGTAAAAAGTAGTTTCCTTCAAAATCTGTGGTAATTCCAGATGTTTTCCCTTTCTGAAAAACGCTTGCAAATGCGATCGGATCGCCTGTTTCTGCATCCGTCACTTTTCCCTTAAGGATAAATTGACCGAACGAAACAGAAGTCCACAAAAAGAAGAAACCTAGAAATAAAAATCGAAGCATAATTCGGGAAGTAGCTCGTTCCATCGAGGCTGCAAAGGTAGGGGATATTTTTGAGCCGCTCTTTTTTGATTTCATTAAAAAGGATCTACTCATTAAGACCATTTCTTAGGATAAAAGTTCAATTTTAGAACCATATGTGGTATAGGTTGTTTCTAAACTTATATTTGTTTTAAATTTTTCAAAGATGATTTACGACGTTGTTTTAGTGGGTGGTGGAATTGTAGGGCTTGCTACTGGGTACAAGCTAATCACCGCTCGTCCTGATTTAAAAATTGCCATACTGGAAAAAGAAAGCCAGCTCGCACTGCACCAAACAGCCAATAACTCCGGTGTAATTCATTCCGGATTGTATTACAAGCCCGGCTCCCTCAAGGCGATTAATTGCATTCAGGGATACCACGAACTCGTAACTTTTTGCGAGCAAGAAAAGATTCCTTATGAAATCACTGGGAAAGTAGTCGTGGCTACGCGTGATTCTCAGAAACCACTCCTGACCATGCTTTTGGAAAGAGGCTTGGAAAATGGATTGACCGGAACCCGTCATATAAGTCTGGAGGAATTGAAAGAATACGAACCTTACTGCACTGGTGTGGGTGCAATACATGTTCCTCAAACGGGAATTGTAGATTACTTACAAGTAGCTCTAGCCTATGGTAGAAAGATCATGCAGCTAGGAGGAGGAATTTTTCTTAATCATAAAGTACTGGAAATTAATCAGAAAGATTCAATTAACTACATTGAAACTTCAAAAGGAACCTTCCAAGCGAAGCTAGTCGTAAACTGTGCGGGTCTATACTCCGATAAGGTGGCTCGAATGAACGATGCCTCTATCAACGATATAAAAATCATACCTTTTAGAGGTGAATACTTCAAGCTCAAAGCAGAACGCGAGTATTTGGTCAAAAACCTAATTTACCCTGTTCCAGACCCCAACTTCCCATTCCTAGGCGTACACTTTACGCGCATGAAAAAAGGGGGTGTGGAAGCAGGTCCAAATGCAGTACTCGCATTTAAACGGGAAGGTTATAAGAAGACACAGGTGAATTTTGCAGAGCTAGCAGAGACTTTGGCATGGCCAGGATTTCAAAAGGTAGCAGGCAAATATTGGAAAACAGGTTTAGGAGAATTGTACCGCTCATTTTCAAAGGCAGCGTTTACCAAAGCTTTGCAAGAGTTGATCCCTGAAATCCAAGAATCTGACCTCGTGGAAGGTGGCGCAGGAGTTCGTGCGCAAGCTTGTGACCGTACTGGAGGCCTGTTGGATGATTTTGCAATCCGTGAATCTGAGTTCGCCATCAACGTACTCAATGCTCCCTCTCCTGCTGCTACTAGCTCACTCTCCATTGGAGGTACGGTGGCTGAAATGGTACTCAAACGCTTCTAAGCATACATTTTTCTCACCAAAATTATCGCTTGCACTACTTTGCTTCCTTAGGATTGCGTGAGGAATTCAAGCAGGCGGTATTCTGAGTAGTTGAATTCTGAATTGGAAATCGTAAATCCTGTATGCCCTCCTCGTGTGGGCATTTCCAAAAAAATTGATTCACTGGACTTTGCAAATGCTACTGGATAGCATTCTTCGCCCAATAAGGGGTCATTTTTGGCATTTAAAATTAAGGTGGGTATCCCAATGTCCTGGATTCGAGTATGAGGACTGGCCTGCTCGTAAAAGTCAGCAGCATCTTTAAATCCATGCAATTTGGCAGTGTAATGCGTGTCAAAGTCATCAAAACTCCGTACTTGAGGCAATCGATCCAGATCCAACAAACCAGGGAATTGCTTCCCTTTTGCTTCAATTTTCTTCTTTAGCTTGCCCATAAACCGTCGTGCATAAAAGGTATTGGCTGGTCGGCGAAGGGTGGCTGCACTGGAAGGCAAGTGAACAGGTGTAGAATACACTGCTGCTCGTAGGATCAATGGAGAAAGGTTTTTGCCCTGTTGCCCAAGGTAATTCAACGTTTGCGCTCCACCCATGCTGATTCCTGCTAGAAATATCCCAGCGTAATTCGTCTTGCTCAGCACATGTTTGATGACCGTATCCAAGTCATAGGTTGATCCGTGGTGGTACAAAATGGGTTGGTTATTGATTTCACCACCACAAGATCGATTGTTCCAAACGAGTACATCGATTCCTTTTTGGTTGAACAATTTGACCAATCCCCGTGCATAGTGCCGCTGTGAATCTCCTTCCAACCCATGGGAAACAAGAAGTAATTGGGTCCCGCCAACACTGGACCAATCCAAATTTAGGAAGTCACCATCAGGAGTATCGATTTTCTCCCGTTCGTAATTCACCCCTTCCACCTTACGCCAAATACTAGGCAAAATGGTTTCAAAATGGCCGTTTAGGTAAAAAAACGGGGGATTGGCGTAAGAAGATGCAAGTATAGGCATGGCAATCGTGAGAAAACTTCAAATCAACTTCATCTTTAATTAACCTTGAAGCGAGGGTAATCAATTAATTTTCAGATAATTAATGAACTCATAGGATTTTAGAGTTAAAGGGGATTAAATTTGAAAAAGAAGGCAATGCGTGTTGCCTTTTTTTTATGCCCCATTCCCTCCAAAAATTAATTTTTTTACTGCATTTTCAAACTTTTCTTGGCTGAAGTTCCTGCCAGATAGCCAGTGGTCCAAGCTGCTTGAAAATTGAACCCGCCCGTGATGCCATCCAAATTCAATACCTCCCCTGCAAAATAAAGCCCTGGATGAAAGGTGCTCTCGAGGGTTTCGGGGTTGATTTCATCTAACACCAAGCCTCCAGCTGTGACAAACTCCTCTTTAAATGTAGTTTTCCCTTGGATGCCTACCGAATAACAGAAAAGAGCCTGCACGAGCTTATTGATCAACTTCTTTGGAAGCTGTCCATAAAGTTGCGATTCGGGTACCTCGGCTTTGCTACAGAAATGCTCCCAAAGGCGCAGAGGAACTCCAAACAGGGAATTAGAAACCACTTTCCGATTGGGATGGACCTGTGCATAGCCACTGAGTTGCTCCACATAATCCTGCTCTCCCAGATCCGCATTCCATTGAATGATCGCTCGGGCCGTATACTGCTTCTCATGCAACCAGTCCGCTCCGAATGCAGAGAGTTTGAGTACAGCAGGCCCACTAATTCCCCAATGGGTGATCAAAATCGGACCACGGTAACTAAGTTTCGTACCCTCCAATTTGACCAAGGCATCCCCCATCGAAATGCCCATCAATTCGCGAATGGGTTCCTGAGGTGTGTTAAAGGTAAAGAGTGAAGGGATTGGATTTATAACCTTATGCTTCAATAACTTAAGAAATTCATAGGAACTCAAATTTGGATGCCCTCCAGAAGCTACAATCACCTTGGATACGGATACATCTCCTGTATCAGTATGCAAACTAAAACCAGAATCCGTAGGTCGAATAGCTTTGATTCCTGTTGAAAGCTTGAGCTTAACTCCTAGCCGAGTTGCTTCCTCTTCGAGCACATCCACGATACTTTGGGAGGTGTTGCTTTTTGGAAACACCCGCCCATCATCTTCAATTTTAAGGGAAATCCCTCGAGATTCAAACCAAGTGAAGGTGTCTTCAATGGAAAAGTGGGCAAAACCCTTCTTCAAAAATTTCTCTCCTCGGGGGTAGTTTTTGACTAGTTTGGAGATTTCCATGGGTCGATGGGTGACATTGCATCGTCCCCCGCCAGAGATTCTAACTTTGGAGAGTACTTTGGAAGATTTTTCAAAAAGGAGCACCTCGATTCCAGGTCCACTTGCGTGAATAGCAGCAAAATAACCTGCAGCTCCCCCACCAATGACAGCAATTTTCACCCGTTATCTAGTTGTTATGCTGGTAAAATTAAGGCTCTTTTTTGAGATGAATTGATTTTTTCTTGACCGACAAACTTCTAGTTGCGTACTTGCTACAAATTACGCCGATTTGAGACCCTTATTTCTTTCCCTAGTTCTGCTAAGCTTGTTCACTTTAGCGCCTTTGGCTGCCACAGCTCAGGTTAACCTTGGTCAAACAGACCGTTGGATGAAAGGGGCTTTGGCAGCGATGGAACGGAGTGATTACCAAACTGCCAACTCCATCTTTCGGAATTTAATTGATTCCGGCCAACCGCTCCCTGAGGAGATGCCTTACTACTTTTCGGAAACGTTATTTCATCTGGGCCAATTTGACAACAGCCAAAACTTTGTGAACAAGTACCTGGAATTGACCGGGTTTAATGGACAAAATTACAAGTATGCAGTTCAGCTGAAGGAAAAATTAAAGGTTCCAATGGCTCAAATCCAAGCCTGCAAACTATGCGATCGACGTGGATACCGCTATGCTCCTTGCCCATTGTGTGATGGGAATAAACAGATCGAACAAGCCTGTGGGTATTGCAAAGCAAATGGAGTCGTTGGCTGTAGCCGATGTGGAGCTTCAGGCATGATCAAAAAAATCAATGTCTTCAACATCATGGAATTTTTTGAATGCGAGCGCTGTGCAGGAAAAGGTCGTCTAACCTGCCCAACTTGCGGTGGTAGCGGAAAAGAAGTAAGTGCCTGCAAAAATTGTGAGGGCTCTGGAAAGACCGCCTCTGCTGATTTATGCAATCATGAGGAGCATGAGCATGCTGCTCCTGCTAAAAAATAGGTTTATTTAGTTGTCAACGGACGACAGTCCACGGTCAACGGTTTACTTTAATGAACTCCAAACCTTATTTTCTCGGTTTAGCCGAGAAAAAGCGGAATTGGTGGAGGTTCGATTTAAGGTTAAACTGCTACATTATTCTCCCTTAAGGCGTCATTCAAGGAAGTTTTTAGGTCAGTAGAAGCTTTTCGCTGTCCAATGATTAGCGCACAAGGCACCTGATAGGTTCCAGAAGGAAATTGCTTGGGAAGGGTGCCCGGAATTACTACCGAACGAGGAGGCACCATACCCTTGTATTCCACAGGGGTAGCACCGGTCACATCGATAATCTTGGAACTCGCAGTGAGGGTTACTCCTGCCCCAATTACTGCTTCCTTGCCAATTCGAACACCCTCTACAATGATAACACGGCTTCCAATAAAGGCACCATCTTCTACGATGACGGGAGCGGCTTGAACAGGTTCGAGCACTCCTCCAATACCTACTCCCCCACTCAAATGCACGTTTTTACCAATCTGAGCACAAGAACCTACCGTCGCCCAGGTATCCACCATGGTGCCTGAATCTACATAAGCACCGATATTCACATAGCTAGGCATCAGGATCACGCCGGAAGCTAGAAATGCTCCGTATCGAGCCACCGCATGCGGTACCACCCGTACACCTTGTGCAGCATAGTTGGTTTTTAGGGCCATCTTGTCGTGAAACTCAAAGGGACCCACCTCGATGGTCTCCATTTTTTGAATCGGAAAGTACAGGATCACCGCTTTCTTGATCCAATCGTTTACAATCCATTCCCCATCTTCCAATGGACTTGCTACGCGTAATTTTCCAGTATCCAAATCAGCAATGATGCTTCGAATGGCATCTTGAGTAGTCACTTCTTTAAGCAATTCTCTGTTGTCCCAAGCTGCTTCAATTGTTGATTTTAAGTCCATCTGTGGTGTAGTTCTAGTAGGTTATTGTCCCCAGAATCCGTTGGTTTCTTCCAAAGAAAGTAAACGGTTTGGGAGTGATTTGAGAACACGAAACAAACAAATCCCGAGGGAACTTCATAGGTTTTTTTGAAGAAAGAGTAGGCAGCCTCCCAATCAGTAACTCCACTACTCCCTCAAAATTCACCGCAGCTAACCTGATTTTGGAGCTTATGGGAAGGCTATAGTACTCTTTTTGGAGCCGATTGTGTCAGTCCTTTCCCAGAAGCGCTTGAGAAATGAAGGAACTGATTCTTGCATTTATATTTTTTATAAAAGCCTTTTAATCAATTGAATAAGGACTTTTTTAGATTACGCTAGAATTTAATTAAGTGAAATCGAAATCGATTTTCCCCAGCAAAATTGAGTTTTCCACATTCGATTTAGTGTACTTAAACTTATTTTTTAGGACTATCTAATTTAATTTTTATATTTGCCTTATAAATCCCAATCCCATGGAGTTGACCACTGCCGAAGAGAATTACTTAAAAGCCATTTACCACCTTTCCGAGGAAGGAAAAAAAAGCGTGTCTACCAATGACATCGCTTCCTCTATCCAAACCAAGCCTGCATCTGTAAGCGACATGCTTCGCAAGCTTGGCGAAAAAGAAGTCATCCAATACCGCAAATATTACGGCCTACAGATCACTCCCCTCGGCATGCAACTTGCCTTGCAAACCATCCGAAAGCACCGCCTTTGGGAAGTGTTTCTCGTAGACAAGTTGCACTTCGCTTGGGATGAAGTGCATGAAGTCGCCGAGCAGCTCGAGCACATCCAATCTCCGCTCCTCATTGAGCGCTTGGACGCCTACCTCAACTACCCCAAGTTTGACCCACATGGAGACCCCATTCCCGATGCATTTGGAGATGTACGCTCCAGACCACGCATAGCACTTCAGGAAATGGGCATCGATCAATCCGGACAAATCGTCGCCGTCAAAGACAGTTCTCCCGCATTCCTGCGCTACTTGGACAAGGTGGGCGCCTACATCGGTGCACTCATCAAGGTCCTGGACAAGGTGGAATTTGACGGTTCAGTCGAAATCCTAGTAGACCAAAAAAAGAACCTCTTCATGTCCAAAGAGGTAGCAAGCAACATTCTAGTCCTGACCACATGAGTTCCTTCCGCATCCTGCTCCTATTTTTTTTCCTAGCACTCTTGGGTTGCCGATCCAACACGGAAACGACGCGCAGCAAACCGCTGATCGTAGCTACCACCAGTATCCTTGCGGATGGTATACAGCAGCTCGTTGGAGATCAGGCAGAAGTGGTCTCCCTGATGCCTCCAGGAGTGGATCCACATCTCTACAAAGCATCCGTGCGCGACCTGGACCTGCTCACCCAAGCGGATCTGGTGGTGTACCATGGGTTGTATCTGGAAGGAAAAATGACCGAGATCTTTGAAAAGCTCGCCTTGAGCCAGCCCCTCATTGATGTTTCCAAAGGAATCCCACAGGAAAAATTGATTCGCTCAGGACCCGAAGCGCACAGTGTGGATCCCCATGTGTGGTTTGACATCTCACTTTGGTCTGCAGCATTAGCCTACGCCAGTGAGGAGCTACAACTATGGCAACCTACCTGGAAGCCTGCTTTACAGCAAAATACCACCACTTACCTGCAGCAACTCGAAGCACTGGATCAGCAGACGCGAACTCAAGTGGCTGAACTCGTTCGAAGCAAGCAGGTGTTGGTCACAGCCCACGATGCTTTTGCCTACTTCGGCAAAGCCTATGGACTACAGGTCTACTCTCTTCAAGGTCTTTCAACATTGAGTGAACCGGGCTTGCGGGACCTCACCACACTTATCCAAGTTATCCAAACCTACCGCGTCAAAGCCATCTTTGCCGAGCAAACCATCTCTCCCAAGGCCTTGCAGGCAGTTGCTCGAGGTGCTGCCGAAAAAAACCAAGTAGTCAAACTCGCCGGCCCACTCTACACGGATAGCCTAGATGCAGCAAATACCCCTGCCGGTACCTACCTCGGCATGTTTGAAGCCAACCTCACCCTGATCTATACCCAATTGCTACCATGATCACGCAAGTATCCCAACCCGTCCTAGAAGTCCATGATTTGACCGTCAGCTACGAGCAGCATCCTGTGTTGTGGAATGTGGACTTGAGTTTGCCTGCCGGCAAGCTCATCGGCATCCTTGGTCCCAACGGTGCGGGCAAGTCCACCCTCATCAAGTCCATCATGGGACTGATTACTCCCACTTCGGGTTATGTGAAGATTTTTGACAAGGCCCTTCCTGAGGTGCGCAGCCGCATCAGCTACGTGCCGCAGCGGGAGTCGGTGGACTGGAACTTTCCCGCTTCGGTATTGGATGTGGTCGTGATGGGTACCTTCGGAAAGCTGGGGCTTTTCCGCAGGCCCGGAAAAAAAGAAATCCAAGTTGCCCAAGATGCGCTCGAGCAGGTAGGCATGACCGCCTTTGCGGGTAGACAGATCGCCGAGCTATCCGGAGGGCAGCAGCAGCGGGTATTTATCGCCCGTGCACTAGCGCAGCAGGCAGACTTGTACTTGATGGACGAACCCTTTGCTGGGGTAGATGTGGCTACTGAAACGGCCATTTTCCAGCTTTTACAAGACATGGCTGCCGCCGGAAAGACCGTATTGGTGGTCCACCACGACATCCACTCTGCGATGAACTTCTTTGATTGGGTGATCATGCTCAACCTACACCTGGTAGCTTCTGGTCCCAAGGAACAGGTGATGACGGAGGAGTTGCTCCGCAAAACCTACGGAGGCAAGCTCAACCTCCTTACCCAAGTCACTGACCTGATCCGCAACCAAGACTTCAACCCGCTCAAACGCTGATATGGAAGATTTTATCTACTTCTTCACCTTTCAAGATCCCTCTATCACCTGGGTGGTCCTCGGCATCACGCTCCTGGGACTCGGCTCGGCCTACGTGGGTACCTTTTCCTTTTTGGATAAGAAGGCGCTTCTTGGCGATGCCATCTCCCATGCGGTACTGCCCGGCATCTGCTTGGGCTTTGCGCTGGCGGGAGAAAAAGATCCACGCTACATCGTCACGGGTGCCTTTCTATCCGGGGCGCTGGCTACTTTTTTAAGTTCCTGGCTGAAGAAAAACACCAAACTCAGCGAAGACAGCATCATTGCGAGCATCCTGTCCATCTTTTTTGGCATTGGCATTGTCTTTTTGACCGTACTTCAAAAATCCGGTAACCCGGAGATCGCGGGGCTCAACTCCTTTATTTTTGGCAACGCCATCGGCATAGCAGAAGCAGATCTCCTGGTGTATGGAGGCTTGTCTTTGACCATTATTCTTGTTCTCAGCTTGTTTTTGAAGGAGTTCCGACTCATGGTTTTTGATCCCAACTTTGGGCAGGCTATTGGCTTTCCCATCCATGGGATTCGGTTTGTGTTCAACGTACTCATGATTCTAGCCGTTGTGATCGGTATACAAGCCATCGGTGTGGTGCTCATGGCAGCGCTCTTGATCACCCCGGCAGCAGCAGCACGGTTCTGGACCAACCGACTTTCCACCTTACTGCTCCTTGCCGGCCTATTTTCTGTGATTTCAGGGATTATGGGCACCTACATTTCCTTTGTCCTTCCCAAGATGCCTACCGGCCCTTGGGTGGTCGTATTCCTTTCATTGATTGCCTTGCTTTCTTTTCTTGTCGCTCCTAACAGTGGACTTCTACCTCGAATGCTCTCCCGCAGGCGATACGTAAAGCAGATGCACCGCGATCACCTGATGAAGGCCTTTTTCAAAGCTAAAGAGGCCAATCAGGAGCGATTGACCCTAGACGAAATTCATGCGCTCTACCCTTTTCACCGCAGCGATATCCAACAATCCTTAGCTCTACTGCTCCGTCAGGGCTTTGTAGCCCAAAACAACGAGGGCGTTTGCTTGACTACCAAAGGTGTATCGGATGCAATGCGTATCGTTCGATTGCACCGACTCTGGGAGCTTTACCTCAACGAGTTTCTCCACATCGCTCCCGACCACGTGCACGAGTCCGCCGAGCAGATGGAGCACCTCTTGACTCCGGAGTTGGAAGCACTCCTCGAGCAGCGCTTGAACTATCCTACCCTCGATCCTCACCAAGTTACCATCCCACGAGAATCCCATGACCGTTGATACCAATGCCATCCTAATTATCCTTACCGGGTCCCTGATTTCCATTTCCTGCGGCTTTTTGGGCGTGTTTCTCCTGCTGCGCAAAATGTCCATGACCGGCGATGCCATCTCCCATGCCGTACTTCCAGGCATCGTCATCGGCTATTTTGTGTCCGGCAGCCAGCGAAGTGTGGAAGTGATCATCGGTGCGGGCCTACTGGGAATCCTATCCACCCTGATGATCGATGCACTGCGCAAAAAGGCCAAGGTGCAGCTCGATGCCTCCATTGGCATTACGTTTACGCTGCTTTTTGCCATCGGCATTATCCTGATCAACCTCTTTGCCTACAAGGTAGATCTGGATCAGGAATGCGTGTTGTACGGAGAGATTGCCTACCTGCCCATCGATCTCTGGATCACCCAAAGCGGACTGAATCTTGGGCCACGAATCACCTGGTTGGCAGGCCTCAATTTCTTTCTAGTGACTGGATTTATTTACCTGTTATTTAAGGAGTTGAGTCTCACTAGCTTCGACGAGAACTTTAGCTCGGCCATCGGAATTCCTTCCAAGGGAGTCAACTTGGCTTTGATGAGCATGGTATCCTACACTACGGTGAGCAGTTTTGAGTCTGTTGGAGCCATTCTGGTGGTCGCATTACTTGTGGTGCCGCCATCCACCGCCTACCTCTGGACCAAGGGACTGATCCCCCTTCTTCGGCTCACTGCAGGCCTAGGAATTTTAATTGCCATTCTTGGGTATTATCTTGCCTTCTGGATAGACAGTTCCATCGCAGGAATGATGGTGGCCGTAGCCGGCGCCCTCTTCTTTGGCAGTGCCTTGGTCAAGGGAAAATGGCCTCAGATGCTGCGTGGAACTTCCCCTAGCCCAGAAGCGTTACTATCCTGAAATCTGAAAATCATGAAGCAAACCCGAATCCTTCTTTTCTTTCTTGCCCTTAATTTGGTTCTTCAGGGTACTGTTCAGGCACAGGAGCAAATCCAGTGGATGAAGTTTGAGGAAGCTGTCGCTGCCAATGCCAATAATCCAAAAATGATCCTGGTAGATGTGTACACCGACTGGTGTGGCTGGTGTAAGAAGATGGACAAGGACACCTTCACTGATCCTCAGGTGGTGGCACATTTGAAGAAGAATTTTTACGCGGTCAAGCTCAATGCCGAAGACACAAAGCGTCGTTTTCCGTTTATGGGTAAGACCTTTAGCGAAGCCGAAATGGCCGTAGCCATGCGGGTCAACTCCTATCCCAACTTTGTGGTCATCGAACCGGGCTTGCAAAATCTCGCCCAGCTGCCTGGATACCGAGAGCCAGCCGCCTTCTTGGCTGGTCTAAACGAATTGATCGAAAAAGCATTTAAAAAGACCCCATGAGTTTCTCTCTCGCAGAGCGCGACGACACCATTATTGCGTTAGCTACTCCTCAGGGCGTAGGCGCCATTGCCGTGATCCGCATATCCGGAAAAGAGGCCATCCGCGTCTGCAATGAAGTTTTTTATGGTAAAAATCTAGAGGAACAAGCATCACACACCATCCATTTCGGCACGCTCCGCGATGGGGACAAGATCCTCGACGAGGTGCTCGTATCCTTGTTTGTGGCCCCAAGCTCCTTTACAAAAGAAAATGTAGTTGAAATCTCCACCCATGGTTCCTCCTACATTGTGCAGCAGGTGATCAAACTCTTTGTGCGCAAAGGGCTGCGTTTGGCACGTCCGGGGGAATTCACGCAGCGCGCCTTCTTGAATGGGCAGTTTGACCTTGCCCAAGCCGAGGCCGTAGCGGATTTGATCCATGCCGACTCCGAAAGCAGTCACCAAGCCGCGCTCCACCAAATGCGTGGGGGTTTTAGTACAGAGATTCAGGAGTTACGGGCCCAGCTGATTCATTTTGCAGCCATGGTCGAGCTGGAACTCGATTTTTCAGAAGAGGATGTTGAGTTTGCCAACCGGGAGGGCTTGCGCCTGCTCGTAGAGTGGATTTTACGCTTGGTGGAAGAACTCATCCTCAGTTTTGACCTGGGTAACGTCATCAAGAATGGTGTTCCCACCGTGATCGCAGGCAAGCCGAATGCAGGTAAGTCCACTTTACTCAATGCCTTGCTAAAGGAAGAGAAAGCCATTGTTTCCGAGATTGCGGGTACTACCCGGGATTTTATAGAAGACGAACTGAGTTTGGGGGGCGTGATCTTCCGATTTATCGATACGGCAGGCCTTCGTGAAACTACCGATACCATTGAAGCCATCGGAGTGAGCCGCACGCAGGAAAAGATGCGGACTGCGGCCTTGATCTTGTACCTGTTTGACTTGAGCGAATCTGACTTGGTAGAGATCAATCGAGACATCAATCAACTTGAAAATTTGGGGGTACCTTTTTTGAAGGTGGCCAACAAGACCGATGCGGCAAAGGAAAATCTGATTGCCGATTTGCAGGCCAACCATCCTGATGCGATTTTTATCTCTGCGGGCAAAAAGGAAAACCTCGAAGGTTTGAAAGCACGGATATTGGAATTGGTGAATACAAACAAATTCCGAACGGGCAATACCTTGGTGACCAATGTACGGCATTACGACAGTTTAACTCAGACCAGGGTGGCCTTGCTCGAAGTCTTGGGAGGACTTGATGGAAAGGTAACCAGTGATTTTTTGGCGATGGACATCCGTCGAGCACTGCACTACTTGGGTGAGATCACTGGGGAAGTCACCACAGACGACCTGCTGGCTAATATTTTCAGCAAGTTTTGTATCGGAAAGTAAGCAAAATAATAGCCAGCAGG
>Ga0209400_1001466_pt1 | contig 18901 bp, 18 predicted proteins | sample M_130807_EF_Meta_FD_187313 | JGI IMG/M metagenome (GOLD analysis project Ga0209400, IMG submission 187313) | Freshwater microbial communities from Lake Montjoie, Canada to study carbon cycling - M_130807_EF_MetaG (SPAdes) (version 2) | ecosystem: Environmental > Aquatic > Freshwater > Lake... | reverse complement strand
ATGGGGTTTTCCTTGTGGTGGGCGGGCTTCAGGCGGCCAGCAAGAGTTTTTCCAGTTTGAGCGCATCCACGCAAAACGCGCGTATGCCCTCGGCCAGCTTTTCGGTGGCCATGGCGTCTTCGTTCAGCGCGAAGCGGAAGCCCGCTTCGTCGTAATGCAGCGCCGGGATGTCCATGGCCAGCGCCGATTCAGCATGCAGACGGGCTTGCAGCGGTGTGTCGCTGGCAGCCAGGATGCCGAGCAGGTCCGGGCTGATGGTGAGCAGGTCGCAACCCGCCAAGGCGGTGATCTGGCCCACATTGCGAAAGCTCGCGCCCATCACTTCGGTGGCGATGCCGTGGCGCTTGTAGTAGTTGTAAATCTGCACCACCGACCGCACGCCGGGGTCGTTCGGACCCGCCATGGCCTCTTCCGACCAGGCCGTGCCCGCCGACTTTTTGTACCAGTCATAAATCCGCCCGACGAAGGGCGAAATCAGCTGCACCCCGGCCTGTCCGCAGGCGACGGCCTGGCAGAAGGCAAACAGCAATGTGAGGTTGGTGTGGATACCGGCTTTTTCCAGTTCGGCTGCGGCCTGAATTCCCTCCCAGGTCGCGGCGACTTTGATCAGCACCCGGTCTTTGGCAATGCCTTGGGCCTGGTACATGGCGATCAAACGCTTGCCCCGCGCCACGGTCGCGGCCGTGTCAAAACTCAGGCGCGCGTCGACCTCGGTGGAGACGCGCCCGGGGATGATGGAGAGAATTTCGCAGCCGAAATGCACCAGCAGGTGGTCCATCACTTCGTCCAACGGGCGGCCCGGGTGGGCGGCTACTTCGGCCTTGAGCAGCGGCGCGTAGTCAGGCATTTGCACCGCTTTGAGGATGAGCGAGGGGTTGGTCGTTGCGTCGCGGGGCTTGAACGCGCCAAGCTGCTTGAAGTCGCCGGTGTCGGCCACCACGACGGTGTGTTGTTTGAGGGCTTCGAGCTGGTTCATGGCGGAATCATGCCTTTTCAAGGGTTACAGGTCTTAGGGGGTCGCAGCGGCCTATTGCCCACGACCATGAAACAAAGTTACAATCTTTTCCGTAACTTTCGTAACCACCATTCTATTCCCCTTCGCTATGAGCTTTGATCTTGTACTTTTTGGCGGCACCGGCGACCTGGTCTGGCGCAAACTGATGCCCGCCCTGTTCCAGGCATTCCGCCACGGTACCCTGCCCGAGGGCGGTCGCATCATCGGCGTGGGCCGTGACAAGCACAGCCATGCGCAGTACCGGACCCTGATCCAGGAGCGCTTTGACAAAGTCGAGCTCGCCAAGCGCCCCAGCGCCGAAGAATTTGCCCGCTTTGCCGCGCTGCTGGAATTTGTGCCCATGGATTTGTCCCAAGCTGCCGACTACGCCCGCCTGGCCGAAAGCCTGAACAGCCGGGGTGCGCAAACCGTGGTGATGTATGTGGCCACCGCGCCCTCGCTGTTCACCACCGTGTGCGAGCAGCTCGCCGCTGTTGGCCTGAACGCCCCCCACATCCGCATCGTGCTGGAAAAGCCGCTGGGCCATGACCTGGCCAGCAACCGGGCGATCAACCACACCGTGCGCCGCTATTTTGAGGAAAAGCAGGTTTTCCGCATCGACCACTACCTGGGAAAACCGGCGGTGCAAAACCTGTTTGCGCTGCGCTTTGGCAACGCGCTGTTCGAGCCCCTGTGGCGGCGCGAGCACATTGCCAACATCCAGATCACGATTGCCGAAGACCTGGGCGTAGAAAGCCGGGGCGGCTTTTACGAGACCACCGGCGCGCTGCGCGACATGGTGCAAAACCATGCGCTGCAACTGCTGTGTGCCATTGGCATGGAGCCGCCCATTAATGCCCATGCCGATGCCATCCGCGACGAAAAGCTCAAAGTGCTGCGTTCGCTCAAACCCTGGACCGCTCAGACCCTGGCCAGCGACGTGGTTCGCGGCCAGTACGCCAAGGGCACCGCCGGGGGCATCCCGGTGCCGGGTTACCGCGAAGAGGCCGGCGTCAACCCGCACAGCCATACCGAAACCTTTGTCGCACTGCGCACCGAAATCGCCAACTGGCGCTGGGCCGGGGTGCCGTTCTACATCCGTACCGGCAAGCGCCTGGCCGGGCGCGATGCGCGCATCGTGGTCAACTTCCGGCCCACGCCGCACGCCATCTTCAACGCTCCGGCGAGCAGCGCCAACAAGCTGGTGATCCATCTGCAGCCCAAAGACGGGCTGGAGCTGCATTTGCTGGCCCAAGGGCAGGCTGCACGCCAGAGCACCGCAGCGGCCGCGCTGGTACCGGTGCAGCTGGACCTGGACTTTGACAAGCGCTTTGGTTCCGAGCGCGTCGGCGCTTACGAGCGTTTGCTGCTCGATGTGATCGGCGGGCGCTTGAACCTGTTTGTCCGCAGCGATGAGCAGGAAGAGGCCTGGCGCTGGGTGGAGCCCTTGATTGAGCATTGGGCGGCCGACGCGCAGGGCCCGCGCCCTTACGCGGCGGGGAGCTGGGGCCCCAGCGCATCCAGCGCCATGATTGCCCGCGACGGCCACTGCTGGGCCGAGGAGTCCTAGGCCATGCTGGACCGCGTCCAAGCCTGCCTGCCCTCGCTGGCACCTGCCGAGCAGCGGGTGGCCCGTTTGTGCTTGGCCGACCCGCGCGCCTTCACCCTGCTGCCGGTGGTGCAACTGGCCGACCGCGCCCATGTCAGCAAACCCACGGTGGTGCGCTTTTGCCGCAGCGTGGGCTACAACGGGCTGGCGGACTTCAAGCAAAAACTTGCAGGCACGGTCAATGAAGGCGTGCCCTTTATCCACCGCAGCGTCGATGCCGACGACAAGACCGGCGACGTGCTGGTCAAGGTCATCGACAACACCGTTGCCGCGTTTTTGAAATACCGCAACGAAGCCAGCAGCAAGCAGATCGACCTCGCCGTGGCAGCGTTGGTCGAGGCATTCAACAGCGGGAGGCAGATCCAGTTTTTCGGCGTCGGCAATTCCGGCATCGTGGCCCAGGACGCGCAGCACAAGTTCTTCCGACTGGGCTTGCACACCACCGCGTACAGCGACGGCCACATGCAGGTGATGAGCGCCTCTATTTTGAAAAAGGGCGATTGCGTGCTGATCATCAGCAACTCCGGACGCACCCGTGACCTGATGGACGCCTGCGACATCGCCCGTAAAAACGGCGCCACCACCATCGTCATTACTGCCAGCGGTTCGCCCCTGGCCAGCGCCGGGCAAATCCACCTGAGCGCTGATCACCCCGAAGGCTTTGACCGCTACAGCCCCATGGTTTCGCGGCTGCTGCATCTCCTGATCATCGATGTGCTGGCCACTACCGTAGCCCTGCGCATTGGCGGCAGCGTAGTGCAGCCCATGCTCAGCAGCATGAAAGACAACCTGCGCAGCAAGCGCTACACCTGAGCCCACCGGGGCAGGCCCCAACAGGGGGCGGTATCCATAATGTGCCCATGAAAACCTATTTGGTGGGCGGCGCGGTGCGCGACGCGTTGATGGGCCTGCCGGTCAAGGACCGCGATTGGGTGGTCGTCGGCAGTACCCCGCAAGCGATGGAACAGGCTGGTTTTACCCCGGTCGGGCGTGATTTCCCGGTGTTTCTGCACCCGCATACCCGCGAGGAATACGCCCTGGCGCGCACCGAGCGCAAGTCCGCACCCGGCTACCGGGGCTTTGTGGTGCACGCCGACCCGGCGGTGACGCTGGAACAGGATCTGGGACGGCGCGATTTGCGCATCAACGCGATGGCGGTGGCGGCCGCTGATCTGCGCCCCGATGGCAGTTTTGACCCGGGCTCTGTGGTGGATCCGTTGGGTGGCATGGCCGACCTGCAATCGCGCACTTTGCGCCATTGCACCGATGCGTTTCGTGAAGACCCGGTACGCATCCTGCGTCTGGCCCGGTTTGCTGCGCGCTTCCCGGCCTTTGAGGCCGCCCCCGAGACCGCTGCGCTGATGCGGGACATGGTGAACGCCGGTGAGGCCGGCGCCTTGGTGGCCGAGCGGGTCTGGGCCGAGCTGGCTACCGGACTCATGGAAAGCCATCCCGCGCGCATGTTTGCGGTGCTACGGGCCTGCGGTGCCCTGCGGGTTGTGCTTCCCGAGCTCGACGCCTTGTGGGGTGTGGCCCAAAGCGCTGAGCACCACCCGGAAATCGATACCGGCGTGCACACCATGATGGTCTTGCAGCAAGCCGCCGCTGCGTGTGCGCCGTTGGAGGTGCGCTGGGCCTGCCTGGCGCACGACCTGGGCAAAGCCGGTACGCCCGCTGCGCTGTTGCCCCGCCATATCGGCCATGAGGGGCGCAGCGTGCAGTTGCTGCGCGCCATGGGACAGCGCTTGCGCCTGCCGCAGGCTTGCACCGAACTCGCCGAGGTCGTGGCGCGCGAGCACGGCAACATCCATCGCAGCGCGGAGCTGGGCGCGGCGGCGGTGCTGCGTTTGCTGGAGCGTTGTGATGCCTTGCGCAAACCGGCGCGTTTCGCCCAGGTATTGCAGGCCTGTGCCTGCGATGCGCGGGGCCGTTTGCACCGTGAAGACACGCCCTATCCGCAGGCAAGCCGTCTGGCACTGGCTTTGGAGGCGGCGCTGGCGGTTGCTACCGAAGGTGTTGCCGCCCATGCGGTAGCCGCCGGTGCCAAGGGAGCGGCTATTGGTCGCGCGGTGGCCGCTGCACGCGAGGCAGCGATCACGGTGGCACTGCAGTCCCCACAGGACGGCAGGTGACATGCTGCGGACCTACAATGAACCGCAGGCGGTGGCCGCCCGGGCGCAGCCACTGACCGGCTTGTTTTTTCACACTGTGTGGGGTATGCCTGTGAAGCGCTTTTGTACCGTGGGCTTGTTGGTCTGTGTTCTGGCCGGTGCGGCCGGGGCTGGCGATTGGGAGGACGGCTACGCCGACTACCAACGGCGCGATTTTCCGGCAGCTGTCAAGAAATGGCGCAATGTGGCCGAAGCCGGTAACCCGAACGCACAGTCCCTGTTGGGTGAGATGTACGCATTTGGCCAGGGTGTTCCGCTGAATTACCCCGAGGCGGTGCGCTGGCTGCGCATGGCGGCGGCCCAGGGCGTGGCCAAGGCCCATTTCAAGCTGGGCTCCATGTACGAGAAAGGCCATGGATTTACCAAGAACCCGGCCATGGCGCACCGCTGGTACAGCCTAGCCGATGCTGCGGGCCACCCCGAGGCGTACAAAGACCGTCAGCGCATGGCTGCGCTACTGGACGCCAAAACGATTCAGGACTCCGAGCGCTGGGTCGACGCCTGCGTGAAGAGCTTGTACAAGGGCTGCGAATAGCGCACCCGCCATTGCGCTGCATAGCCGCCTTGCAGCGGATGCAAGGGATAGCCCTGGATGTGCCGCCACAAGGCGTAGTCGGCGCTGCTCAGTTGGCCTTCACGGGCCAGCGCATCAAATTGCGCATGGTCGGTCAAAACCCCCAGGTAACGGGCTTGTGCCAACAGGACTTCAAAATGCGCGACCGCCTGCTCGGGCTTGCCCAGGATGTAGGCGGGGTTGAGCACCTGCATGGCCGAAGCATCCGCGCTGCCGCCTACTGGTGCCTGCGCGCTGCCCGGCATATAGGGGCTGGCATGCGGGCCGACGCCCGGTCCGTTGGGCGCGCTTTGTTGCGTGAGCAGCAGGCCCGAAAACAGCATGAGCAGCAGCAGCACAATGAACACCAGCGTTGCTGCCGCCGGTGTGCTCCAGGAACCCAGGCCGCTGCTGCTGACACCCGCACTATGGGCTTCCAGCGCGGTGTTGGTGCCGAAGGCTTGCAAGGCACCATACAAAGTCATCGCGGTGGCACCCAGCGCCAGTGCCAAAGCCAGCGTGAGCGGCCAGATGCGTGCCGACAGGCGTTGCAGCTGAAAGTGGGACTGCATCAAGCGGCGAGAGGGGATCAGTTGCAAGAGCCGGATGGCGCGCAAAAAGCGCAAATCCAGCGTCACCGGCAGCCAGAAGCCGAGAAAAAACGGCGCCAGTACCGCCAGTTCCAGCACCATATCCGGGCTGCGTATGCAGGCCCAGCGCCGTGCGGCGGCACCCGGTTCGCCCGGCTGGGGCACGCAGGCGTAAATCCGCGCCAGGTAGTCGGTACAGAACACGGCGGTTGTCAGCACGTGCAAGACATACAGCAGCGGATCGGGCCCGGCGGCAGAACCGTTGCGGGCGGCATCCATGCCGTACAACAACAAAGACAGGACGGCGCAGGCACTGAGCAGCAGCCGCAGCGTGCGGGCCGATTGCGCGCGCTCGGGTGGGGCAAACAGCAGGCTGTGCAGGCGTTCGCGCCAGGACCGGGCGCTGACTGGGGCAGGGTGTGCCGCTTCTGCGGGTGGCGCACCGGGCGCGCCTGCTAGCCGGTTGACCGGGATGGGGGAGTTGCTCATGGAATTAGAAATCGACTTCCGCGACGTGCTGCATGTGGCCCCAGCGGTTGCACACCCCAAGCCGCAGCTTGAGTGGCGCTTGCACCAGGTCTTCGCCGGCCAGCGGGCTGAATTGCAGCGGGCGTGGTTCGGTCAGCGAGGGCAGCGCTTTTTCCACCAGAATGGCCCCGGCGGTTTTGGGGTCCGCTGCGTCACAGCGCGTAGTACTGCTTTGGCTCTCGCCGCTGTAGGGATTGCGCAAACCGGCCAGCGCACCCCGGCCTTCGCGTAAAGCCTGTTCGCAGGCCCGCCAGCTGCCGTCCGAGGGCGATTGCGCCGGAGCGCCGCCGCCCTGGCCGGACTCGGTGCGGATCAGCAATTCGCGGCCCGTGCCTTCCAGCATGATGGCCAGCGGCGGCTGCTCGTCCTTGGTGGCCGCCAGGGCGCAGGCTTGGGGGTGAAAGTCGGATTTGCCGCGCTGCGGACCGGCCTCCGCCAGCCACTGCGCCCAGACTTTCGCATTGCTGGTGGCGACAAACGCTTTGTGCGATTCGTCATAACTGCGCCAACCCACCAGCGCCACGGCGGCCAGCGCCGCGCCCAGCAGCAGCAGGAACAGCATGTCGGTGGGCGAGGGTTGCAGCACTGCTTCGGCCCCATCGGGCACGTCCAGCCGGAAAACCACCGAAGTCGCAGGCGCTCTATTCACCGTCACGGTACTTCACGGTCACGCTGATACGCCGGTTGCGCGGGTCTTTGGGGTCGTTGTTGTTGTAGGGCATGGTGTCGGCCACGCCTTCAATCTGTGCAAACCGGTCGGGTTTGATGCCCTTTTTCTCGAACATGGCCCGTGTGGCTTCGGCCCGCTCAGCCGACAGCGACCAGTTGGTACGGCTGCCGGCTTTGGCAAAGCCCAGGCTGTCGGTATGGCCGCGCACGGCAATCTTGTTGTTCATGCCTGCCAATGATTTGGCGACCTCGGTGATCAGCTCCTGCGCGCCGCCTTGCATTTGGGTCGTGCCCAGCGCGAACATGGAGAAATCGGCCTTGTCGATGATCTCGATGCGCAAGCCCTCTTTTTCCCGGACAAACTGCACCTGGCCCTGCACTTTTTCCAGATTCGGGTTCTTCTCGAGTTGCTCGCGCACCTCTTTTTCCAGCTTGTCGAAATTTTCTTTGTCGGTTTGCTCGACGATCTTTTTCTTCTCCGAGTCGTTCATGCCGTCGCGCTCTTTGTCGCGGTCGTTCTCGCTGTTGGGCGAGGGGTCGTTCTCGGTGGGGCCGCCTTCGGAGCGCGGCGTCAGCATTTGCAGGGTGGCGGTTTGTTTGGCTGTGTAGGGGAAGCCGTCGGGGTCGATGATGGAGCGACCACCCATGATGCCGTTGGAGCCGGCCAGTTGGCCCATGGCCACCACGCTTTGCGAGGTGGGCTTGAAGTAATCGGCCACGCTCTTGCGCTGTGAATCGTTGGTAGCACCCAGAATCCACATCAACAAGAAGAAGGCCATCATCGCCGTCATCATGTCGGCCAGCGCGATTTTCCAGGCCCCGCCGTGCGCACCACCGTGGCCATCGGCAATTTTCTTGACGATGATGGGCGCTAAGGGCGCGTCTTCTTCGGGCGCTTCCGCGTCCGAGGGGCCGGCCGCTTCCGCGCCGGCCGGGACCGCTTCTTCTTCCGGTGCCTTCTCTTCAGTCGCCATGTTTACTTGCCGCGCAGACCGTCAAAAACTTCGGCAAAGCTGGGTTGGTTGTGGTGGCTGATACAGACGCGTGCGCCTTCCAGAATCAGGGGCATGGGGTGGCCGTGCATGGTGCCGATGATGATTTGCTTGACCACGCCGTACATGGCGGCTTCGTCGTTGATGATCTCTTCCAGACGCTTGGCGAAGGGCTCGAAAAAGCCGTAGGCCAAAAACACCCCGATAAAGGTTCCCACCAGCGCCGCGCCCACCAGGCCGCCCAGAATCGCAGGGGGTTGGTCAATCGCGTCCATGGTTTTCACCACACCCATCACGCAGGACACAATTCCCAGCGCAGGCAGCGCACCGGCCAGGGTGCCGATGGCGGTGGATGCTTTGAGTTCGTCGTGGTGGTGGGTTTTGATCGCGTTGTCCATCACCTCTTCCACTGCCATGGGGCTCAGCGTGCCTTGGGAAACCACCATCAGTCGCACGGTGTCGCAAATCAGGTGCAACAGTGCATGGTCGTGCAGGATCTTGGGGTATTCGCTGAAGATCGCGCTGGATTCGGGTGCTTCGATATGGGCTTCCAGGGCGACCGCGCCTTCGCTTTTGAGCGTCTTCATCACCTTGGAGACGCAGAAGATGGTGTTGAGGTAATCGTCCTTGTGGTACTTGGAGCCTTTGAAGGTCCGCCCGATGCCGGCAAATACCGCTTTGGTGGTGCCCATGCTGTTGCCGATCAACATGCCGCCAATACCCGAGCCCAAAATACACCAACCCTCAATCGGTGCGGCGTGGATAAACGGCGCCAGGCTTCCCCCGCCCACGAGGAAACTGCCGAAGACGCATACATTCAAAAAAACGATTCCAGCAATGCCGACCATATGTGCTTCCTAAAACGGGGCAAGCGCCTGTGCATAGGCACCGGCGCTTTAACCTCTCCACACAGGGTCGGCCGGAGCCGACCCGCTTGACTAACTCAATGCCAGCTGAAGTCCTTCTGGACCGGCAGCAAAGCGGGCACTTCGCGCCACGCTTGGCTGATTTCGTCCATCAGACCGCGCACTTCATCCAGCGCCGCCACATCATTGCGCGCATTGGCATGGATCAAGCGACGGGTCACATAGCTGTAGAGATCGTTGAGGTTGCGGGCTAGATCGCCGCCTTTTTCGAAATCCAACGAACCTTGTAATCCCACCACAATGCGTCCTGCGCGCGAAATGCAGTTTCCTTTTTCCATAATGGCACCACGTTCCATGTGCCCTTTTGCTGCTGCCAGATTTTCCAACAATCCGTCAAACAGCATTTGAATCAATGCCACATTATTGGCCACCGAAGCCTGCGATGCTACGTTATCGGCTCCGTACGATTCCATTGCTTTGAAGTTCATGCGCATGATAGTTTCTCCGAGTGGGTTGGTATGCCCACTAGGTATCGGCGCACCTTCGGGAAACTTGAGTGTTTCGCGTAACGCAGTAATCAGTTTGTTGTCCATGGTCATTCGCGGTTCAGGGCCCGGGGCTTGGGCGTTTTAGCGGGTGCGTCAATATTCAGGCTGGCGCGCAGCTTCTTGACCGTGGCCGTCAGCAACTGGCTGACCCGGGATTCAGTAACCCCCACGGTTTCACCGATTTCCTTGAGGTTGAGCTCCTCCACGTAGTACAGCTGCATCAACAGTTGTTCGCGCTCGGGCAGGTCGGCAATCGCTTGTGTCACCGCCCGCATGAAGTCGGCGTGCTCAACAATGGCCTCCGGCTGGCGCTCCCGCGCATCGGCAATGCCCATCACCTCATCGGTCACCACTTCCATGGAAAAGGTCTCGAACCGGCTGGCGTTGCTGCGCTTCTTATGGAAAGAATCGATGTCATCACCAAGATGTTCTGCCAACTCCGATTGCGTGGGCGCGCGTCCGAGTTCGGTGGCCAGCGCATCGGTGGCGCGGCTCTCGGACTTGTTGAAGGCCACCGCCGAGCGTGGCAGGTAGGACAGCTGGCGCACTTCGTCCAGGATCGCACCGCGCACGCGGCTGAGCGCAAAATTTTCGAAGTCCACCCCTTTGTCGGGGTTGAAGGCGCGTGCCGCTTCCAGCAGGCCGATCATGCCGACCTGGATCAGTTCATCCAGCTCCATAAAGGGCGGGATGCGCACTTTCAGGTGCAAAGCCACCCGCTTGACCAGGCCCAGATGCGCCATCACCAGCGCTTCGCTGTTGTCGCTGACCTGTTCGTAAAGGCGGGTGGACGTGGCCATGGAAGGGCTCAGGCCTGGAAGCGCACCAGGCGCTCCACGAAAAATTGCATGCCGCCGGAAATGGTGCCGGTGGGCGGCATCTGGGCGATCGATTTGGCCAGGCGTTTGAAATCGCGCGCGCTGTTGCTGCCCGGGGCGAATTCCATGACGGGTTCGTATTTTTTGTGGGCCGCCACGATCTGGTCGTCGTACTCGATGGAACCCAGGTAATGCGTGGTGTAGTTCAAAAACTGGGCGCAGACCTGGTTGATTCGGCGAAACAGGTTTTGCCCTTCGGCCTGGCTGGCGACCGCGTTGGGAATGATGTAAATCTCGTTGAGGTCGTAATCCTGGATCAGAACCTTGATGGTGCCGTAGGCATCCGCAATCGACGAGGGATCGTCACGCACCACGATGTAGCGCCGCTGGCAGGCGGCCATAAAAGCCAGCACCGAGGGCGAAATACCCGCTGCCATGTCCACGATGAGGTAATCGATTTCGTCTTCGAGTGCGCTGAAAGCCTGCACGATGCGCGAGGCCTGCACCTGGCTGAGCGCGGCCATTTCCTTGACGCCCGAGGCTCCCGGAATCAGGCGCACGCCGTGGCGCGAGGTGACCGTGATCTCTTGCAGAGTTTTTTGCCCGCTCATGAAATGGGTCAGGTTATAGGGGCAGGCGCAGCCCAGTGCGATTTGGGAATTGGCCAGACCCAGGTCGGCATCAAACAGCATCACCCGGTGCCCCGCCTTCTGCAGTGCAATGGCCAGATTGACGGACACCGTGGTCTTCCCCACGCCGCCTTTTCCGCTGGCAATACCAATAACTTCTGTACGGGAGGGTTTTTTCATATTCTTTTCGGGTCAATCGCGGCCGATTCTCAGTGAGGCCAGCGCGCTATTGTGTCAGTTATAGGCTCCCCGCATGCCACGCGGCGCCACGGCGGCATACAGCCGCGCCGAGGGGGCGGGTGCCGGGGGCAGAGGCGTCATCGACGGTTGTTGCGCGAGGGCCTTGATCGGTTCGACCGACGTGGCGCTGGCGGCACGGGCCAACTGGGCCACGGCCATTTCGACCAGCGAGCGGATCTCGAGCTCACGGCGCAGATCGCCGAGCTGGGTTCCGTCGCCCGCCGCGTTGAGCGCCAGGCGGTTGCCGCATAAAAACTCGACCAGCGGCCAGGGCTGGACCGACTCGTCCAGCTTGGTCACCATCAGGCTGTCCCAGCGCACCTTGCCCGCGCCTATGGCGCGGTTGAGCGTGGCGCTGGAGGCGTCGGCCGCCATCACCACATGGGCTTGGGCCTGGGGATAAGCGCCTTTGACTTCCGCCACCCGTTCCAAGGCTTGGGACCCGGGGGTGTCGATCAGGATGAGGTGGCGGCCTTTGAGCCGCTCAAACAGGGCGGGCAGTTCCGCCTCGTCCTGTACGCAAAAAGCGTCCACGCCAATGTGTTCGGCCAGCAGCTGGACCTGGCTCCAGGCCCCGACCCGCAGGTCTTTGTAGCTGACGATGGCGACATGGTCAGCTCCGTCGCGTTTGGCCGCCAGGCGCGCCAGCTTGGCCACCATCAGCGACTTGCCGCTGCCCGACGGGCCGGCCAATACGTGCACGCCGTGGCGCGGTGTGGCAACCGGCTCGCGCTGCAAGGCGTGTTCCAGTTGGCTGCGCACTGCGGCCAGGGCCTCGCGCTCATCGCGCATGTCCTTGACGGTATCCAGCAGCAGCGTGCGCAGCGAAGCCGGCATGCCGGCTTGGGTGAACGAGTCCAGCAGCGCCTGCACTTCGGGTGCCAGGTTCAGACTGCTTTGCCAGCCGGATGCTTTCTGGCTGAGGTTGAATTCGCGTCGCAGGGTCGCCAACTCGTCGCGGATCAGGTCCATGATCTCTCGCCCACGCTGGCTGTCGCGCTCCTGCGCGTCGGCCTGGCCCTGGCTGACTTGCATATCAAAACTCTGGGCGGCTGCCAACACGCTGGCGCGCTGGGTCGCTGGTGCTTGCGGTGCGGCAGCGGGGCGGTCCACCGCAGCCATGACGTCGGCAAAACCCCGGCTAACCGGTGCGGTCTCGGGTTCTGCGGCCTGGCTTGCACCGGCGGCTACAGCGGCCAGAACCGGGTTGCTGGTTTGTGCCGAGGATTCGTCCACATCCACTGCCACGACCAGTTCGGTCTGGCCACCTACGGTGTGGTTGGAGATCACCAGCACATTGCGCCCGTACAACGCGATGGCGCGTTCCTGGGCGGTTTTGGTGTCGCGGGCGAGTATGCGTTTGAGTTCCATGGACTACTCTTTTCTTTTACTGTTTGGGCTCGGCGTGCACCGTATGTATCACTTTGACGGCCTGATCATCCGGGATTTCGCTGTAAGACAGCACCACCAGCTCGCTCACGCGGTGGCGCGCCGATTTGGACAACCAGGGACGTATCGCGGGCGAGACCACCAACACGGCGGCGTTACCCAGGTCTTCCACCGCTTTGGTGCCGTCGCGCAGGGCGGCGAACAAGCGCTCGGCCAAGCCGGGCTCCATCACCACATTGGGGCCATTGCCCTGTTGTTGCAACACGTTGTGCAGCAGTTGTTCCAGACCGGGGTCCAGCGTCATCACGGCCAGCACATTGTTGTCGTCGACCAGCGCTTGGACAATCATGCGTCCCAGGCGCGGGCGTACCAGGCCTGTCAGTTGTTCCGGGTCTTGCGTGCGGGTGGCGGCCTCGGACAAGGTTTCCACAATCGTGCGGATGTCGCGGATCGAGACCGAATCGTTCAACAGGTTTTGCAGCGTGCGCGTCAGAATGCCCAAGGACAACTTGGACGGCACCAGGTCCTCCACCAGCTTGGGCGACTTGGCGCTGAGTTTGTCCAGCAGCTGCTGGACTTCGTCGTGGCTGAGCAGATCGGCCGCGTTGTCGCGCAACACTTTGTTCAGGTGGGTGGCAATCGCGGTGGCGGCATCGACCACGGTGTAGCCCAGGGCGCGCGCGTGGTCGCGCTGCGAGGGTTCGATCCAGACTGCTTCCAGGCCGAAAGCCGGTTCTTGCGTGGTCGGGCCTTCCAGCGGGCCGTAGACCTGTCCGGGGTTGATCGCCATCTCGCGTCCGACCTTGATCTTGCCGCGCCCGCGCACCACGCCCTTGAGGACGATGTGGTAGGTGTCGGGGTCAATGCTCAGGGCGTCGCGGATGCGCACGGGCTGGATCAAAAAGCCCAATTCGGCTGATAGCTTTTTGCGCACGCCCTTGACGCGTGTCATCAACTGGCCGCCGGTTTCGGGGTTGACCAGGGGGATCAGGCCGTAACCGATTTCCAGGCCGACCAAATCGACCTGGTCCAGGTCTTCCCAGTCCAGCTCTTTGGGTGCTTCCACTGCGGCCAGTGCGGCGGCTTCGGCCGCTTGTTCGGGGGTTTCCTTGGCCGCTTCACGGCGCAAAATCCACAAGCCCAGTCCGGCGCACAGCGCGGACAAAGCCACAAAAACCAGATGCGGCATGCCGGGCACCACGCCCAGAATGGCGATGATGCTGGCCGTCACAAATAGGGCGCTGGGGTTGGCCAGTTGGGTCGAGGCCTGCTCGGTGACCGACTCTGTGGTCGTCACCCGGGTCACGATGATGGCGGTGGCCAGCGACAGCAGCAGCGCGGGCACTTGTGCGACCAAGCCGTCGCCAATCGTCAGTAGCGAATAAATCTGGCCGGCCTCGCTCAGCGACAGGCCGTGCTGGCCCATGCCGATGGCCAGGCCGCCGATCAGGTTGATAAACAGAATCAGCAGACCGGCGACCGCATCGCCGCTGACAAATTTGGACGCACCATCCATGGAGCCGAAAAAGTCCGCTTCCTGGCCGAGTTCGGCGCGGCGGGCCTTGGCGGTTTCCTGGTCGATCACGCCGGCGTTCAAGTCGGCGTCGATGGCCATTTGCTTGCCCGGCATCGCATCCAGGGTAAAGCGCGCGTTGACCTCAGAGACGCGTCCCGCGCCTTTGGTCACCACGATGAAGTTAATCACCATCAAAATGGCAAAAATGATAAATCCCACCACATAGTTGCCACCGATGACGAACTCGCCAAAGGCGGCCACCACCTTGCCGGCCGCCTCGTGCCCCTCATGGCCGTTGACCAGAATCACCCGGGTCGAGGCCACGTTGAGCGCCAGGCGCAACATGGTCGCGAACAGCAACACGGTGGGAAAGGATGAAAAATCCAAGGGCTTGCGGATGCTGATCGCGATCATGATGATCAGCAGGCTTGCCGCAATATTGAAGGTGAACAAGACGTCCAGCAGCACCGGGTGCAGCGGAATCACCAGCATGCCCATGATCAACAACACCAAGGCCGGAATGCTCAGGTCAGTGAGGTTGAATTTCGACAGATTTTGTCGAATCGCTGACAGGGACAAGGTGTTCATAGGGGCTGGGAGCGGATTCGGGCAGGTTGCATGGGGTTTCAAAGGCTCTTCAAGCAAAGTCAGTGCCAGCATTTTTAGGCGCCCGTCCGGCTTTTCCGACACCGCACCCGGCAGGCCAGAAATTACCGGTCACGAATCTTGCTTAAAAGGGGATGTAGGCCAATTTTTGGCAACTCCAATAGGAAATCCCACGTGACGACCCAATTGAATTTTTCCGCCGCGTCCAACCCCCTGTCCGCTCTGGTGGGTGCCGGTCTGGCTGACGCAAAAGGCGCGCCCGGCGGTCCCGACAGTGCAGCGGGCAGCCATTTCGCCGAGCTGTTCACCGGGCACATGCTCAAGCTGGAGCGGCAAGGCTTTGCCGCAGAGCAGGATGCCTTGGGCGCATTGCAGGTGATGTCCCTGGGCCCGAGCATCAATGTGATCACCAGCGACGCCCCGGTCCCTGACATGCAAAGTCTGGTCGCCTTTGCCAAGGCGCAGGGCCTGGACGAGGCCGCAGTGGCTGGATTGTTTGGCGATATTCCCATGCAAGCGCAAGCCCTCAACGGGGCGCTGCCTGTTGCCGCGCCAGCGGGGGCGGTTGCGCTGCCGGTATCCACATGGGGCCTACAAATCCCTTCCGCCCCTGACCCTGCCTCCCCGGCCCTGCCTACCTTGGGCATGCTGCAAGCCATACCAGGGGTTTCTATCCAGGCTTTTGAACTGGGGCCCAAAGCAGCGTCTGGCGAGGTGTTGCCCCCCGCGTCTACGGCCGATGTGCTCGCCGGTTTGCTTATTCCGGCGACCCGGGAGGGCGGCGTACGCGCGCCCGAGCCGGTCATCGCGGCGGCGGCTCCCGTGCTGAATCCGGACGCAGCCACTACCGGCGACGCGGCCCAGGCCGCTGCGCTGGGCCTTGCCCTCCAAACTGTTGTGGCTGCAGACGCCGTGGAAATCGCGCCCCTGGAGGCGGCCCTGCCGGCCCCGGTTCCGGCCATGGTGGATGCCCTGCGGGTGCAGATGGGCATTCCCAGTGCAGAGATAACCCGCCGCCTGGCCCAGGCCACGGGCGCGCAGGCGCCGGTAAGCTGGGCCGAACTGGTCGCGCAGGCCGGTGCCCGTGAGACAAGCCAACTGGCCAACGCGGCTTCGCTGCAAGCTGTCGGTGCCGCTGCCGCTGCCGCCCAGGGTCGCGCCTCCGGTTTGCGCGCCAGCGGCTCGCTAACTGGACAAGGGCCGGATGCGGCGCTGGCACTGGCCATATTGCCCGCAGGCATGAATCCGCTGCAAACCAGTGGCATGGCCACCGACCCTGTTTTCCGTTTGGCACCGACCGATGCCATGCCGATGGAGTTGTTGGTTGAAGAACCCCTGAGCATTGAGGTGCCGCCGGACTTGGATCTGGGTGCCATGCTGGACCAGGCTGGCGCACCGACCGAAGGTGTGGGTAGCACGCGCCACGGCAGCTCCTCTGCCGGCGCGGCATCCAACCCGCAGACGTCTGCCGAGGGCCTGCGCGCCCAGATCCAGGAGCGCGAGGCACAAACCCAGCTTCTGGCAGACCGCATGGGCGTAGCCATGGCCAACAAATTGATCAGCCAGATTGAGCGAGGGCAATGGAAGTTGCAAATGCGCTTGCAGCCGGCGGCCCTGGGCCGTGTGGAAGTTGCTTTGGACATGCACGCCGGTGGACTCGATGCGGTATTCAGTACCGACAACGCATTCACCAAGGAACTGCTGGGCCAGGGCTCGCAGCGTCTGCGTGATGCCCTGACGCAATCGGGCACGACAGTTGCTTCAGTGACTGTAAATGCCGATGCACAAGGGCAGTCTGGCGGGAATTCGACACCCCAAAAGCGCCAGCCTGCGCCGCAGCAATCCGCGCCCGCCGTGGCAGCGGGCAATGCCCTTCCCAGGGCGGCCCGCTACACTGCTGGGGTTGCTGAGGGCCTCAATGTGTTGGCGTGAGGTTCCTTATTCCAAAGAAATGACATATGCGGTGCCCCCGGGCACCCAGACCACCGAGAGGTAAGAAATGGCTACAGCAGCACCCGCAGCAGCACCCGCTCCCGCCGAGGAAGGCGCAGAGGCGAAGCCAAAATCCAAGCTGGTCCCCCTCATTCTGGCCGTTACGGCCTTGATCGTCGTGATCGTGGGCACCATTGTGCTGACGCTGTTTTTGAGCGGCTTTTTCTCCAAACCACCCGTCAATGCGGATGCGGTCCTGGAGCAGGACGCCGAACACGCAGCTGCGGATGGTGGACATGACGCGCCAGCCGCCGATGGCCACGGTGCACCTGCGGGTGGCCACGGTGAAAAGCCAGCCGAAGGCGGCCACGGCGCACCCGCGGGCGGCCATGGTGAAAAACCGGCCGAAGGCGGTCATGGCGGTGGGCACGGCGATGCCAAGGCCGAACCGGCAAAACCGTCCGGCCCACCCCAGTTGAAGAAAAAATCGCCTGACAGCATGCAGTTCGAATACAGCTATTTGCAGCTGGACAAGGACTTTCTGGTCAACCTCATGAGCTCGCGCAAGGTGATGTCGATTCAGATCGCCATCATGACCCGCTACGACGACCGGGTGTTTGAGAACGTGAAGAAGCACGAGCTGATTTTGCGCGGCGTCATGCTGGACATTTTGCGCATGACCACCGAGACCGATTTGACCAAGCCCGATTTCCGCAAAGAGCTGGCGGACAAGCTGCGCGACGCCATGAACACCGAATTGGAAAAGTACGAAAACTTCGGCGGCATCGAACGCCTGGTGTTCACAGGCTTTGTTGTTCAATAACCGCAGGGCTGGCGTTCACCTATGGTCGACAACCTGCTTTCCTCGGAAGAACTGGCCGCACTGACCGAGGGCGTGAACGACGGTTCGATTGCGGTCGACACCGGCTTTAACACGGCTGCGCGTGTCAAGAAGCACGACCTCGCCAGCGAGGACAGTTCTTTGGGCGTGAATACGGCGTCGATCGACATGATCAACGAGCGCTTTATCCGCACCTTCCGCCTGGCCTTGATGGAAGTGCTGCGCACCAGCCCCAAGATCAACCCCACCAAAGTGCAGGTGGTGAAGTTTGGTGACTATTTGCGCGAACTCAAGCCGCCGCTGTCGGTGAACGTGGTGCGCATGAATCCTTTGCGTGGTTTTTCCACCATGCTGATTGACCCTTCGGTGATCTTCAGCTCCCTGGACAGTTTTTTCGGCGGCTTTGGCAAAGGAACCTTGGGAACCTTGTCGCCCGGGCGCATGTTCACGCCCATGGAGTCGCGCATCATCAACATGATTCTGGACGCGGCGTTTCGGACTTTGCGCGACGCCTGGGCGCCCATCATGCCCCTGGATTTTGAACTCGTTAGCCAGGAGATCAACCCCCAGTTCGCCCAGATTGCCGACGAAAACGACCTGGTGATCCTGAGCCGTTTCGAGACCGAGACGCCCACCCAGAACATGGGTTTTATCGACATTGTTCATCCCTATGTCGCACTCAAGCCGGTACGCGAGTTGTTGCGCAGCCGTTTGCAGTCGGGCGATGGCAACGAGGAGTCGGACAAGATTTGGCGGGAAGAGCTTGAGTCCGCCGTGGGCGGCTCATCGCTGGATTGCCGGGTGATGCTGGGCCAGATCCACACCACATTCCGCGCGGTTGAAACCATGCAGCCCGGCGATATCTTGCATTTCAAAAAACCCGAGCTCGCCACGCTGCAGCCCAATGGCATTCCGGCTTTCGAAGTCCATATTGGCACCGTGGCGGCGCAGGTTGCGGTACAGATTGAGCGCGCCATTGCACCCGGCGGGAAATGATTGAACCGCCTTTGAGCGATCTACAGGAGCCACACCATGAATGACACCACTGACGAAGCCGCGATGGCTGAAGAGCACAGCCAGATCAACGCTGAAGTACTGCAAAACATCAGCGTGACCCTGAGTATCGAAGTCGGGCGTGCGCAGATCAAGATCAAGGACCTGATGCGCTTGACCCAGGGCAGCGTGGTGGAGTTGGACCGCGTAGCCGGTGAACCCCTGGATTTGCTCATCAATAACACCGTGGTGGCGCAGGGCGAGGTGGTGTTGGTGAACGAACGCTATGGCATCCGCCTGACCCGCGTGGTGCCCGCCTCCGAGCGCATGAAAAACCTGTGATGGCGGAGCCCTGCGCATGACCAACGCTCCCCCGATCGACTGGTTGCGCATGGGCGGCAGTTTGCTGTTGGTGCT
>Ga0209400_1001465_pt1 | contig 18908 bp, 20 predicted proteins | sample M_130807_EF_Meta_FD_187313 | JGI IMG/M metagenome (GOLD analysis project Ga0209400, IMG submission 187313) | Freshwater microbial communities from Lake Montjoie, Canada to study carbon cycling - M_130807_EF_MetaG (SPAdes) (version 2) | ecosystem: Environmental > Aquatic > Freshwater > Lake... | reverse complement strand
GCTAGTTGTATCAGTTCTAGCTGCTTTTTCTTCTATTACTTTGAGTTTCCATACTTCTTTAAGAACGCTAGTCTTTGAAATAGCGCGCATAATCTTATCAAAAAGTTCAGTTTCTTCTTGTAATTCACTAAGAAGTGCTTCCGTAACCGATGTTTTATTAAATCCTGTATTGGTTGTTTTAACTTCAACTTCTAGCCGTTTGCCTTTATAACTGCCATCTAGATTAACTTTTTTAATTTGTTTTGCTTTCAAATAATTACTTAGTGTATCTCCTAGTTTACGTTTAATATCATTACGTTCTTTAATAGCTGCCATTAGTGATTTAATTTCTTCATTTATTCGCAAGTATTGATGTAATGCCGTATTGAATACTTCTATACTAGCAGTATCTTCTTGTTGTGTAGAATCTTCCGTACTTAATGCTTCTATGTTTGGTGTTTTATTATCTGTTTCTAGTAAATTCAGATTTCCTGCTATAGAACTTTTTATTATTTGGTCGATTTCGGCTTCTGCTGGCTCTATGTTGATATCCATATCTATAATTATAAATAAAATTGATTTACTTTATATCTAGCAAAAGAATATACAATTACTTAATAAATAAACAGAATAAAACATTTCTAGATTTACCAATATCAAAACCATATAACACCATATAACACCATATAACAAGAACGGCATCATTTAAAAAAATATGTCAGAGAATTACAATCATATAACGCCTGCAATATTAAAATCTTCGGTATTAATTGAATTAAGAAACGCGCATACTGCTAAAATTGCAGAAGAATTAGTTCTTAAAGGTATAGTTCCTACTAATTATTTAGATAATTTATTAAGAATTGAAATGATGAACCAATTAAAACCGCTACCTGCATCTGGATTTGATGATACACAACGTATTAGAAAATTAACACAATTACTACAAAAACATAGTATTGCTAGCACTGCTAGTTTTATAAGTAATCTATATTCTTGACAAAAAATGCGAATGCATCATGATCCTTACGACGAAATTGTGGTTAAAGTCTTATTGCACTTGTTGATAATAAAAAATTAACATTGTATTGTGTTTTTGTATATTTTTATTATAATAGAAAAAGTAGAGAAAAGTATAAAAAAGATAATAAAAAACATAATGGACTATTCAAATATTACTGAATTAGATTTATCTAATAAAGGATTAATAAAATTACCAGATTTAAGTATCTATATTAATTTAAAAAATTAGATTGTTCTGCTAATCAAATTACTAGTCTGGATAATCTCCCACTAACACTTACATATTTAGATTGTTCTGATAATCAAATTACTAGTCTGGATAATCTACCATTAACACTTACAGAATTATATTGTTCCAATAATCCACTAATATATAATTTTAAACCTACATTATAAAACATAAGACAACACAATAAAAAAATTGAAATTTAGTATTTATTTATATATTTTTTATTATAATAGAAAAAGTAAAGAAAAGTAGAAAAAAGCAAAAAATTAAAACATAATGAACTACGCAAATATTACAGAATTAGATTTATATGATAAAGGATTAACCAAATTACTAGATTTAAGTATCTACACTAATTTAAAAAAATTATATTGTGCCTGCAATAAGATTGCAACGCTAGATAATTTTCCACCACAACTTACAGAATTACATTGTTCTAATAATCAAATTACTAGATTAGATAATCTCCCATTATTACTTACAAAATTATCTTGTGCTAATAATCAAATTACCAGCTTAGATAATCTCCCATTAACACTTACATTTTTAGATTGTTCTGGCAATAAGATTTCCACGCTAAATAATCTTCCATTAACACTTACATATTTAGATTGCACTAGCAATAATATTACTAATCTAGATAATCTCCCATTAACACTTAGAACATTACATTGTTCTGAAAATAAGATTGTCTCGCTAGTTAATCTTCCTTTAACACTTACATTTTTAGATTGTTCCGATAATCTTATTACAAGTCTAGATAATTTCCCATTAACACTTACAAAATTATATTGTGCCTACAATAAAATTACTAGTCTAGATAATCTACCATCAACACTTACAATATTAGGTTGTAATAATAATAAAATTACTAATCTAGATAATATTCCTAAAACACTTACAGAATTATATTGTACTGGCAATAAGATTACTACGCTAGATAATCTTCCATTAAGACTTACAAAATTATATTGTAATCAAAATAAAATTATAAGTTTAGATAATCTACCATTAACACTTTACGAATTATATTGTTTCAATAATCCACTAATATATAATTTTAAACCTACATTAGAAAACATAAGACAACACACCAAAACATTAGATAACACACCAAAACATTAGATAACACATGAAAACATTAGAAACACATGAAAACATTAGAAACACACGAAAACATAAGACAACACACAAAAACATAAGAAAAAATTGAAATTGTATTGTGTTTTTTTATATTTTTTATTATAATAAAAAAGTAGAAAAAATATCAAACATTATGGATTACTCACATATTACAGAATTAGATTTATTTAAAAAAGGATTAACTAAATTACCAGATTTAAGTATCTATACTAATTTAAAAAAATTAAATTGTTCTTATAATAAAATTACTAGTCTAGATAATCTTCCCCCAACACTTACAGAATTAAATTGTTCTTTTAATAATATTACATCGCTAAATAATCTTCCACTAACACTTACAGGATTATATTGTACTCACAATAAAATTACATCTCTAGATAATCTTCCATTAACACTTACAGAATTAGATTGTTCTGGTAATAATATTTCCACGCTAGATAATCTTCCATTAACACTTATAGAATTATATTGTTCTAGCAATAAGATTATCACGTTAGATAATCTTCCACTAACACTTAGCGAATTAGATTGTTCTGGTAATAATATTTCCACGCTAGATAATCTTCCATTAACACTTATAGAATTATATTGTTCTAGCAATAAGATTATCACGTTAGATAATCTTCCATTAACACTAATAAAATTGGATTGTTCTTATAATAAGATTGCCACTCTAGATAATCTTCCATTAACACTTATAGAATTATATTGTTCTAGCAATAAGATTACAACGCTAGATAATCTTCCATTAACACTTAAAAAATTATATTGTTCTCGAAACCCATTACAATATGATTTTAACCCTACTTTAGAAAATATAAGAAAATACAAAAAATATAAGAAAACATAAGAACATATAATAAAATTGAAATTTAGTTTTATTTTGTATATTTTTTATTATAATAGAAAAAGTAGAAACAATATTGAAAAACTCAAAAACAATGGATGATGCAAATATTACTGAATTAAATTTATCTAAAAAAGGATTAAAAAAATTACCAGATTTAAGTATCTACACTAATTTAAAAAAATTAAATTGTTCTTTTAATAATATTACATCGCTAGATAATCTGCCACTAACACTTACAATATTACATTGTTCCAGCAATATGATTTCCAAGCTAGATAATCTTCCTCCAACAATAATACATTTAGATTGTTCTAGTAATTTTATTACTAGTCTAAATACTCTTCCTTCAAAACTTATATATTTAAATTGTCATAATAATAAAATTGAAAGTCTGGATAATCTACCATTAACACTTACAAAATTATATTGTGGATATAATTATATTACTAGTCTAGATTATCTCCCATTAACACTTATATATTTAAATTGTCATAGTAATAAAATTGCAAATCTAGATTATCTACCATTAACACTTACATATTTAAATTGTACTTACAATAATATTACAAGTCTAGATAATCTTCCATTAACACTGATAGAATTATATTGTTATTATAATAATATTACATCGCTAGATAATCTTCCATTAACACTTATAAAATTGGATTGTTCTAATAATCTCATTACAAGTCTAGATAATCTTCCATTAACTCTAAAACTATTGAATTGTTCTAGCAATCTAATTATACGTTTAGATAATCTACCATTAACACTTATAAAATTATATTGTCGTGGCAATAATATTGCTACGCTAGATAATCTTCCATTAACACTTACAGAATTAAGTTGTTATGATAATCCATTACAATATGATTTTGTACCTACATTAGAAAATATAGGAAATCACACTAAAATACACTAAATCATAAGAAAAAATTGAAATTGCCTTGTGTTTTTGTATATTTTTTATTATAATAGAAAAGTTATAAAAGCAAAAAAACTAAAATATAATGGACTACTCAAATATTACTGAATTAAATTTATCTAATAAAGGATTAACAAAATTACCAGATTTAAGTATCTATATTAATTTAAAAAAATTAAATTGTTCTTATAATAAAATTACTAGTCTAGATACTCTTCCTCCAACAATTATAGAGTTAAATTGTTCTAGTAATTTTATTACTAGTATAAATACTCTTCCACTAACACTAACAATATTAGATTGTGCTTGTAATAAGATTACCACGCTAGATAATCTTCCATTAACACTTACAATATTAGATTGTGCCTGTAATAAGATTGATACGCTAAATAATCTTCCATTAACACTAACAATATTAGATTGTTCTGATAATCTTATTACTAGTCTAGATAATCTCCCACTAACACTTACAAAATTATATTGTGGATACAATAAAATTACTAGTCTAGATAATCTTCCATTAACACTTACAGAATTATATTGTACTTGCAATAAGATTGCCACGCTGGATAATCTTCCATCAACACTTACAGAATTATATTGTGCCTACAATAAAATTACTAGTCTAGATAACCTACCACTAACACTTACATATTTAAATTGTTCTTGTTATTTATTACAAAATGATTTTGTATCTACATTAAAAAACATTAGAAAAACATAAGAAATTACAATACACAATAAACCACAATAAACCATAAGAAAAAATTGAAATTGTCTTGTGTTTTTGTATATTTTTTATTATAATAGAAAAGTTATAAAAGCAAAAAACTAAAATATAATGGACGATGCAAATATTACAAAATTAGATTTATTTAATAAAGAATTAACAAAATTACCAGATTTAAGTATTTATACTAATTTAAATAAATTATATTGTTCTTATAATAAGATTACATCGCTAGATAATCTTCCATTAACACTTACAAAACTATATTGTGCCTGCAATAAGATTGCAACGCTAGATAATCTTCCATTAACACTTACAGAATTATATTGTCATCGAAATCAAATTATTAGTCTAGATAATCTTCCATTAACAATCACAATATTAAATTGTTCTGACAATAATATTACAAGTCTAGATAATCTACCATTAACACTTACAGAATTATATTGTACTGACAATAAAATTGCTACGCTAGATAATTTGCCTCAAACACTTACAATATTAGATTGTTCTGACAATAAAATTGCAAAGTTAGATAATTTGCCTCAAACACTTACATATTTAGATTGTTCTGAAAATAAGATTACAAGTCTAGATAATCTTCCATTAACACTTATAGAATTAGATTGTTCTGATAATCCATTACAATATGATTTTGAACCTATATTAGAAAACATAAGAACACATAAGAAAACATAAGAAAACATAATAATAAAATTGAAATTTAGTTTTGTTTTTTTATTTACAATAAAACATAATGGACTACTCAAATATTACTGAATTAGATTTATCTAATAAAGGATTAACCAAATTACCAGATTTAAGTATTTATACTAATTTGAAAAAATTAAATTGTTCTTATAATAAAATTACTAATCTAGATAATCTTCCCCCAACAATTACATATTTAATTTGTACTGCAAATCAAATTACTACTCTAGATAATCTGCCATCAACACTTACAGAATTAGAATGTGCCTACAATAAAATTACTAGTCTAGATAATCTTCCCCCAACACTTATAGAATTATATTGTCATCAAAATCAAATTACTAGTCTAGATAATCTGTCATTAACTCTAAAAATATTGTGTTGTTCCGGTAATAAGATTGCTAAGCTAGATAATCTACCACTAACACTTACAGAATTATATTGTTGCGAGAATCTTATTACTAGTCTAGATAATCTTCCTCCAACAATAATAGAATTTAGTTGTTCTGCTAATCCAATAGAATTTGATTATATTACACCTACATTAGAAAACATAAGAACACACAATCAAACACACTAAACCATAAGAAAAAAATTGAAATTTGATATTGTTTTTTTATCTTTTTTATTATAATAAAAAGTAAAAAAACTAAAACATAATGGACGATGCAAATATTACAAAATTAGATTTATCTGGTAAAGAATTAATCAAATTACTAGATTTAAGTATCTATACTAATTTGAAAGAATTAAATTGTTCTAGTAATCAAATTACTAGGCTAGATAATCTTCCACCAACACTTACAGAATTATATTGTGCCTGCAATAATATTACAAGTCTAGATAATCTTCCATTAACACTTACATATTTAAATTGTTCTGATAATCTTATTACAAGTCTGGATAATCTTCCATTAACACTTACATATTTAGATTGTTATAATAATGAAATTATTAGTTTAGATAATCTTCCATTAACACTTATAATATTGGCGTGTGATAGAAATAAAATTACTACTCTAGATAATCTACCATTAACAATCACAATATTAAATTGTTCTTACAATAATATTACAAATCTATATAATCTACCATTAACACTTACAGAATTATATTGTACTGGCAATAAGATTGCAACGCTAAATAATTTGCCGCAAACACTTACAATATTAGATTGTTCTAAAAATATAATTACTAGACTAGATAATCTTCCATTAACTCTTAAAAAATTAGATTGTTCTGATAATCCAATAGAATTTGATTATATTACACCTACATTAGAAAACATAAGAACACACAATAAAACATAAGAAAACATAATAATAAAATTGAAATTTAGTTTTGTTTTTTTATTTACAATAAAACATAATGGACTACTCAAATATTACCGAATTAGATAAATCTAATAAAGGATTATCACTATTGCCAGATTTAAGTCAATACACTAATCTAAAAAAATTAAATTATTCCTACAATAAGTTTGTCATGCTAGATAATCTTCCATCAGGACTTAAAGAATTAAATTTATCTAATAAAAGATTACCAAAATTACCAGATTTAAGTATTTATAAATAATGTTAAATATTAATTGACCTATATTTTATGGTTGTATTGAAAGAGATTCTAGCATTTTAATATTTTCTAGTAAAGTTGGACGTACATTATAATTAAATATACCTATAAATGGCAAGCGGTCTGATATTTTAGTTAATGTTCCTGGAGGCAGCAATACTTCAACTTCATCATATTTTCCATATAAAAAAAAGAAAGGTGTTCCTATTGGAATATTAATAATACTTATTTTGTCTTTTTTCCCATATACTTTTTTAAGTATTAAGTTATACAAAAACATTGTAGAAATAAGTCTATTATAATGAATACTATTGGATATTTCAAGTTTTTTCAACGAATCTTCTTCATCAGCGCCCCAATATCTATAACATTGCATTGGTTCTGTACTTATTAAACATTTATCAGTTTCTTTTCTAGCTAAAATACTAGAAAGATATAATCCTTTTTTAAAATAATCATTTTTAACTATTTGTTGCAGCTTAGTAATATTGTTTGTGTTTAAATACTCAAATGCTAATGTTAAATTTCTATTAATCGTAACAAATTGAAAATTTTGATAATTTAAAAGATATTCATTAAAACGTATAGTGTTTTGTTTTTTGTTATTGTTATTGTTATTTTTTATTTTTCTTTTATTATTTTGCGTGTTTACCAAAGTGCTATATTTCTTTGTTTTATTGTTATTATTTAATTTTGTTAAATTATTGTTATTATTTAATTTTGTTAAATTATTGTTGTTGTTTTTCAATAATTGTCTTGAGTTTGGCGCTAGTAATGGGTTTGATACATTGGTGTTGGCAAATGATACTGTTGATAATGTATGTGTTAAATTTACTGCGTTAGTTATTGATAATACTGCTTGTTGTGCTACTTGTACTAATTGTTCTACATTTAATTTTACTTGTGTATATATTTCCTGTAATTCTACATTAACAGGTTTATCCACATTATGTAAATGTGCCAATGCTAATTCTGCATCGGCTAATGCTTGTTTTGCTGAAGTGTTAGCAGATTGTAATGAATCTAATCTTATTTGTTGTACAAGCTTAGATTCCATATATTATTATATATATATATTAAATTTTGTGTAAAAGATATAAAAGTTGATATAATTCATATAAAGTATTTTTTGTTATATAATGCTAGATAATACATAATTATATGATGAATGATGAAGATAAGAAGCGTTTTGCTAGGTATCGACCGGGTTATATAGAACCACCACCAGATAATGATTTAGATATTAAAAAAACAGAAAAAGTTAAGGATACGCTAGGATTTGTAAACAAGATAGAAATAGATCCAAATGATTTAATTAATCAAATTATAAGTGAAATGGAAAATAAAGCCAAAATAAAATAGATTCTAATAGATTCTAATAGATTCTTATATATTTTAATATATTCAATAATCTTCATAAGATTTCTTGGCAGCAAATATACTATTTAGGCATCCAGAGTTTTTAACTTTAATAATACGTTTTTTATTGATTTTGTATTTTTGCTTTTGTAATGCTATAAAAAGATCTATTGTGTTAGGTACGCATTGCAATATTTCGATAATTTCCTTTTTCCGTTCTTGTTCTACATCTATAACATACTCTACTTTAGCCTCAATAAATACATTTATTGCCTGTATAACTATATTTTTCTTTTCTAAACCAGTTAGATAATCATATTTATCGGCCATTAACATTAGAATTTCTGTAAGAGTTGGTATATTATGAGCTATTTTTTCAGAATTATATTGATTTTTAATAATTATAGTAGTGATTTTATCTATTAGGGAAAATACTATTTGACCACTAGATGCTAAGATAAATTCCTCAATTTTATCATTTTTACTATTAAAATTATCTTTAGTTGTTGTGCTAGAATCTTTTAGATGGCGTTTAGAACACATTATAATAAGTTCAATAAAATTAGATAATGTGCTAAGAAACACTCTTTTATCTAATTCATTTAGATCAAGATCTATCATAACTAGCCTATTAACTGCCTTAATGACAACTTCTTTTTTCCCGTGTCCTTGTGTTGGTGTAAAATCATTATAATTTTCAATTATTTCAATTGCTTTAGTTATAATAATCATATAATTAGTAATATTAATAGTGAGATTTCGAGAATAATCTTGCAATTTATTATAAAGATAATCGACTTCATCTAATTCGACTTGTTTCTTATGTTTTTTTTTAGTGTTATTACTATTGCTATTACTATTATTAATACTATTACTATTACTATTACTATTACCAATAAGTTTGCTTAATCTAATATCCTTGCATAATGGTTTAGAGAATAGATTAGGCTGATTGGTATCTTTAATTTTTTTTGTATAACTAAATTCAGAATTAGTATTTAGGGAATTATTATTTTCAAAACTTATTATTTCTTGTAAATCTTTACTTGAAAATGTAACATTAGATTTATGTATAAAATTATTTTCAAGTAAAGAGTTATATCTAGCCGGAGATGTTTCACGTGGTATTATTTTATCTAATTCTAATATCTCTGGTTCTGGAATTTTAAATCTTTTAACCTCATAGTTTTCTAGATTATCTAGATTATCTAGATTATCTAGATTACTTTGACTTATTACATTATTCATATAATCTGTATTTTCCACCGAATCCTTTTTATCTGGTAGCAACGCTTCTATTATATTTGTACTAGTATTTATACTAGTATTTATACTAGTATTTGTACTAGTATTTTCTAAATTATTCAAATTTGTTATAGGTAAGGAATTGCTTTCTTGTGTTATAGGTAAGGAATTGCTTCCGGATGAATTGCTTATTGATTCTAGACTGCTATCACCTAGCGTCTCTTGATTACTAATTGATGCGCTTATTGTTTCCTGTGATAGTTCTAATTGTTTTTCAATTTCATTATTTGTTTCTTGAATCGTATCTGTATCTATAATAGGTGTAGTTTCTACTAAAGATTCTTTTGGAATAAGTTCTTCTAGAGTGTAATTTGGTATCATTGTTTTTAAGGAATCACTCTTTACATCTAAATCAATCACACTACATCTTTCATTTATAACTAGCGATTCATCCATTTTAATTGTAATTGTAATTCTAATTGTAATAACTATATACTTATTAGATATTTGAAAATTTAGTTAATTAAAAAATAATTATTAAAAAATCAAAAAAACAAAAAAATTAAATATAAGGCAATTGTGGGATTATGCAATTGCGGGATTATGCAATTGCGGGATTATGCAAACTCGATAATTCGAACCAGTTTATTTACCAGAAAACAGCCTCCAAAATATTTTACCTCCACTTTGGCTAAATACATATTGTTCTACCATTGTTTGTGAAATAGGAACTTTATTTGCCTTATACATATTATGCAGATCGCCACACATAGGTTTCATTGAATACGGAATATTGTATTTATCCATACTCTTTTTAACGAATGAGTTATGATATACACGAAATAGATTTACTGAATATCCATGTGCTAAAGATGCAAACCAATAGAATAGTTGATTATAACTCCATCCTCCTGTCATATCAAATTCAGCTATGAACTGTGGAATCAATTGTAATTTCATCAACCGCCAGTAAAGGTAAAATAAGTTTTTCGTATTCCATTGTTCGATAACAATAGGCTTATTACCCTTAAGAGTCTTTAGTTCCTTATACTTGGTATTCATTATCTTAGTTCGAACACCATTATGGGAATATATAATATATCCTTGAAAATCCCTGGGACGATGTTGAACTATATTTTCCAATTGAGCTATTGTCAGTTCTTCCATTGACAAACTCTTAGGTTCAGCACCATCGCTAGCACTAGTATTGGCAAAACTCTTAATAGCATCTGGAAAATGCACTAGCACACCGAATTGATCTAATTGCTCCTGAACTTCCTTTAGATTACATTGAATTACCATTCCCGATCCTAAGTATTTAAATGTGTTTTTGATTAGGGTAATATTATCATCATCAATTACACCTTCATTGCTAACAAATGTTAATAAAGCATTATATATTTCGCTAACATAACTATCACTCTTAAACTGATATACAGCACATAGGGTATTACAATTTCTCGGTTGCGTCGAAATAATATGGTTTTCAGGATGCTCGATATTAAAAATCATTACTTTATTAGCCATATATTCCGCCGGAATCTGGCCTAGATTAGTATTGGCAAGTTCATTATTTTCATTAAACATTTCCAGAAAAGTCTTTAGACTACTAAATCGCCCAGTACCAACCACCTTGCGAGTGGAATATTGTATTTCCTGGTTCTCAAGTAATGGCATTTGCTGGGCGAATTGTTTGGCAATATTTTGATTAATTAGTTCCGCATAGGCTAGTTCTTGCTTCTGTGCATCTGCGTCTTCCATTCCCACATTTGCACCATCACTAGTATCCATTGTGGTAGCCTCTGTAGTTGGTTCCACATTATACTTAGCAAGAGATGGATTATAAGTAATCATTGTGCCTTCCGGAAACTTGTAAACCTGAAATTTAGCCTTGCCATCTTGGGTAATATTACTCGCCGCGTCTTCCTTGTTAATTGCAAAAGCCTCACAAAAAGACTCTAGCTTCATTGCCTTAGGAATACCTAGAGATACAATACGCATATTTCGAAGGTCAAGCATCATATGCCGGCATAACATAGTAATATACTCTGATGATTTATAACCTTTCAAATTCTTAGCATAGAATAATAGGGCAATATGTTCATTTACCATCCGGCGCTTAATGCCATAATTATAATATAGTTTGTATAGGAAAAACTCCGGGAAAGTTTGTTCCCGTGTTTCCCTTGCCATACTAAATTCCCCTACCACGACAGGCTTCCCATCCGCGTCTACTTTCACGTATGGCTTCCCATCCGCGTCCACTTTCACGTATGGCTTCCCATCCGCGTCCACTTTCACGTCTTCAGCATTAGTAGATTCGCTAGCATCACTAGGGCGCTCCACTCGAATATGTGGCTTTTCCGGAAGTTGATAGTATTCTAGAAACACCGAACCCATATATTCATAAAACTTATCAACCATTTGATTGATAAAAGGAGATTCCGACATTGTAAGAGACATTTCTATTTAATCAAATTGTATTTTGAAAGTTGATATTGTTTTATGTTATTTTTTTCTTTAAGTTTATTCATATTCTAATTCAATTTTTTATTTTGCTTTTACTATAACTAATAGAATCATAAATAAAAAAACACTACAGATAATCCAATAGTGTAATAAATACATTCACTAATACTTTGGCGTGCTAAAAAATCAGTAAGACTTTGATAACCATCTAGTGCGCATTTACTGTCTTCCCCTTCATCTAAATTAACTGCAAGACGGTTAACTATAAATAATTCTAGAAAAACCGCTAGAACAAATAATAAAACATAACTAGAACCTATTATAGGCAATGTAGAAAGGAATTTACTAGCGGGGCAAAACACATTTACTGCACCTATAATCATTAATATTGAACTAAGTATTTTACCATTAGTAATGCGCCAACCTTTTGAAAGGGAACACTCGCGCGCTTCAATGGCTTTAATATAATTACCTAGATATGAACATCCAATAGTAAATATTAAACTATATATGATACGGAGAATCGACCAAAAAGAAAATTCAAACATTCTAGCAGAATATCTATAAACCTATAATCCTATAATCCTATAAATATACTATATACTATATACTATATTCTATATTCTATTCTAAAAATTATTTCAATGAACTTATCCTTAGCTAGTTATATTTTTAATGAAATGGTAGCACCTCAAAATTTATATTTGGATATATTTTTACCAAATTCTCATTTATTATTGCTAGTTGATATTCAATCAGTTTACTGAGAATCTGTATTTTTTTCAAGTTAGATGGTAGATGGTGGGTATTGTTATAATTAAAACTGTTAATCGTTAAAGTTTCCAATCCATCTGGTAAATTATTAATAGGATGGTGAAAATGTTTTAAATTTAAGTATAAATGTTTCAAACTTGCAGGCAAATTATTAATTGGCATTTTGAATACTTGGTTTAATTTAATTGTTAAAAATTGTAAACCTTCGGGTAAATAATCTAGAGATTGGTTAAAGTCGCAATATGTAATTGCATTTGCAGCAATGAGAAGATGAATCAAAGTCTGGGGTAGATTCATAATAGGTTTATTAAATCGCCGGCCTAATTGCAAATGGGTAATACCATCAGGTAAGAAATCAATACATTGATCAAATAAATCACCTAGAATAACTTTCTTGTATTTTTTAATAAGTTCAATTACTATAGTATCTTGCGAATAATCATAATCATTATCATTTAAAAACACATAACCATTTTTACTAATAGCATAATAAATATTTCCTAATTCAAAAGATGGCATTCCTAGAGGTTGATTCCTAGCGGTTGATATAATTACAAAATTCCTAGAATAATAGATAAATCAATTTTTTAATCTAGTAATGAAATAAAACATAAATCAATAAAAAATAATAACCAATAACAACCAATAACAAATAATAAAACCAATAACAAATAATAAAACCAATAACAAATAATAAAACCAATAACAACCAGGATGTGATTAATATTTATCACTGAATTGACTTGATTTCATTAACAAAATACGGAGTGCCTTCTAGTTCGCTTTGTATCTTATTAAGCATCTTATTAATCTCACCACATCCGGGTTTTATGACATCGGTAATAAGTTGTTCTACATTATCATTATTACCTTGGATTGAAAATATTATATGTTTCTCTAGAGGATGTGGTCGCTTATATCCTACAAATTTGAGTTTCCGGTGTTCTTTAGCAAGATTAAAATCCGCATACAACAGGCATAAATGTGATTGTACTATATTACCTAGCGTATCATCTTCATTCTGGACGGTAATATCATATCCGCCTAATAATTGGCTAGATGGTGTAATAGTAATAACCTCTTCATTCCGGGCTACTAGATTACTGATAAAAGTTGTAATCTTGTCTTTTAAGATTTCAATTGCACGATGAAACACTACCAACGATGGAATAATACCTACGGTTTCAATCTTAAAGGTAAATACATTAGATTCTTGTCGATCATTGATGTAGAAAAATCTTCCTTGTTCGGTAAGTTCAAACCGGCGTTTCATCTTTTCTGGTGTGGGTGGTTCTGCACCTAAATTCTTGGATTTCTCAACCTGCGCATCTATATATGCCCGGAGACCTTCTTCAGCACGTTTTGGATCTACCGTGTTTACATAACAAGCTACAGCTACTGGCGAATAATGTCCGTTTTCAAATCCATTACTAATGCTAGCCTTTGCTTCAATATGAAAATGCATTACATCTTCTACTGATTTATCTAATTCTTTTGCCATCTCAGCCTTAACCTCTCGAGAAAGAGTTTTATGGGGCACGAAATACTTAGGACGCAACTTATTCAGCAACAAATAATCACCAGTAATAGGGTCTGGTGGAAAGAATCTCATAACTTCATCCCTAGGTAAAAACTTATTAGTACTAATTTGTTTAATCTGGAAATCTTCTGTAGTAATAGTTCGAATAGCATTAGTATTATTTGATACATCAATAATAAATTGATAATCATCCACATTAAATTTATCAGGATTAGGAACATTGATTGGAATCATAGCTAAGCGATGTACTGTAAATTGATTATGTAATGGTGTATCATTGACTAGTACTTTAATATCACAATCCTTATATGGTTCCGTTCGAAATCCAACCGTTTTAACATTGGATATCATCAGGCGGCGAATAGCATTAGCCGTGCTAAAATGTATATTCGCTAGCTCAAATTCTATATAAGTATTACGCTTATCCCACGTTTTTGCAAATGGATATCGAATATTGGTAATATGATGGGCTTTTTGGAAAACAGGTTTACGTGTGGTATCAGTTGTATCAGAAGCAGCCATTGTTATTTTTCGTATTTGATTCTAGAATCTATTAAGAATATTTATTTATATCTGGAACACCATATAATACAAATAGAAAATCAATTTTTTAAGCAATTATATAAACCATTATATAAGCTATTATATAAAGTATTATTTTCTAAAAGTACAAAGCCCGGTATTGATTCTCTAGCAGGCTAGTTAATTTGTTTGTGTTTCATTATTTTATTTTAACTTGTTAGAGTTTATAATAAATATAAATTTATTAATATATTTGTGTCTAATTTTCATCAATACTATCTAATTTATTTATTAAGTATAAAAACCATCTCTAGATGTCGCAACCTTCCCAGAAGAATTATCTATTTGTTAGTCAACGTTGTCAACATTCACAACGTCTTCTAATGAGACTACAAAAAAGTCCTTTAATGTCTCAGTTCCAAATAGTAAATGTAGATGATCCGCGAGTACAACTCCCACAATTTGTCTCTTGTGTTCCTACTCTATATATACCTAGCAAACGTCATGTTCTAACTGATGCGGATTTATTTAAATGGTTTGATACAGAATTGCAAAATGGTCTTGCAGCAGAACAAGCAAAGGCTAGCCAGATAGATATGGCTAATATAACTGGTGATTCAAAAATTTTGCCTTTTCTAGGGAGTGAGATGGGTAGTGGTCTTTCTGGGGCTGCATATTCATTCATAGAAGAAGATAAGAATGATTTAATGAATCAGAATTATTCCTTTCTTCTAGAAAGAGATATTAACAGAATGCCAGAATATACTCGTCATGATGCGCCATCATCAATGGGTTCTAGTGAAAACGCTCAACTAGCAGCTATGAATCGCAAAACCGGTGGTATGACTGATAATGCTTATGAAGCCATGATGAAAGCACGTGGGGCTGAAATGCAACAAAGGGCACCACCTACAACACCTAATTTTAGTTCTCCTTATTGAATTTAGGTAATCCGTTTTTTTCTTATTTTTTTATTCCAGATTAAATATAAAATTACAAATCATCCCATCTTTGCTAGAAATGGATTTTACTTATCTAGATTATTTCAATTATTATCTTAAAGAATTCTGCAATGAACTAATTAATAATTTTCCAGAAACTCAAGCCCCCCTACTTGCTAATTATCGTCCTCTTCTAGAAGGTCGTGATGACAAGAATGATTTCTATGCAAAATGTTTTTATACCAAGATTAACAATTATTTATCACCTATAGCAAAGCGTGAAGTTGAACTATTTCAATCGCCTGGGAAGGTATTTATTGAAGGTGTAGATTTATATGGTGTTTGGTCTAGTTCTGCTTGTACTGATGTACATCATACGGCAATTTGGAAGTATTTGCAAATTCTTATGATTCTAGGACGTAAGATTATTCCTAACCATCAAGAAATTGTATCTATGCTACAAAAGGTATCATCTGGAGAAGTTAATATTCCCGCAAAAGTTGAAAAGACTCTTACTACTGAGGAAAAAGATGATAGTGATGAAACTCCTAGTGTGTTTGGACTGGGTGATATTGCCTCCAGTTTAGGTTCGCTAGGTAGTCTAGCTAATGGTCTTGGTCTAGGTAATCTGGCATCTGGTTTAGGGTTAGGTGGAGGTGGTGGTGAGGGTGGTTCTGGTGGTGCTGCCGGTGGATTAGGTAATCTAGTATCTGGTATTACCCAGATGTTTAGCAATCCCGAATTCTCTAATGCTATGAACCAGCTTTCCCAAACTATGGGGCAATCAATGAGCCAAGCAACACAACAACAACAACAACAACCAGGATATAATGGTAGCGATGGTGCTAATACTACTGGCGAAGAAAGTTCTAATGTTGAAGGTACTAGCTGCCCACCTATGGATGAAAAGGGTGCCGTTGGTGAGACTGGTGCCGCTACTGGTGCGGGTTTATTCGGTAATCCTCTATTTGGAGACCTAGCAAAAGAACTCACCGAAACATTTAATTTTGAGGAGATGGAAAAGCAAGGGAAGCCCGCCAATATTGGTGAAGCCCTCGGTAAGTTTATGTCTGGTGATAATCCTGCTAAACTTATGGGATTAGTGGGTAAGTTCGGTAGCAAGCTACAACAGGAAGTACAACGAGGTGGTATAAATCCTGCGGAATTACTACAGCAAACAATGGGTGCATTAGGCGGCCAAGGAGGAGCAGCTGGTATGGCTAATATGATGCAGCAAATGGCACAAAATCCACAGGTTCGCCAAGCTGCACGTCAGCAGGCAACTCGTGATCGACTAAGAACAAAGCTAGATGCTAAGAAAGCACAACAACAACCACCACAATAATTCATATAGTTTCGTAGTTTCCTAGTTTCGTTGTTCGTTAGTTTTTTTTAGTTTTTCAGTATTTTCATATATAATAAGTCGAAATTGGTTAAAATTAGTAAAAATTGGTTAACATTAATAAAAAATTGATATTTAATATGCAATTAAAATATTTCATTTCCGGATACGTTTTTCACGCTTTTCTCATACGAACAATGGTTGTTGGTGTAATGTGTGTTTTACAACTATTTTTAGGTGTATTAAACAATGAATATACTCTTCAGGATTTTATTGACTTTATTTCTAGCAAGATTGAAAATAATCATATTAAGAGTCATCTGCAAACTTACCTGCAAAAGACGCAAGAGCTTGAAGAGCTTTATAGTCTAATAAATCAATATTGCAGCCCCCGTTTTACTATTCAATCTGGCAATAACGAGCAAGATGAAAACGGAGAACCATTTATCTTCCACTATTTTATTCGAAAAATCCCAAATTTTAACCATTATTGCCTATATATTAGTATACCTGCAAATCATCCCCTTCATGGTAAATCCTATGATGAAGTGCCCGATGCTACTTTTGCTAGTTTTGATGAAGAAGATCAATCACGATGGGTCTTTGGATGGGATTATGCACACTTTAGTATGCTAACACTTGCAAATATTTACATGTATTATGATGCGAATCCTCTAGCACTATTAGATATGCAAATTATTACTAAAGATATAATCGAAGAGGATGTAGCTCGATATTTGCATATTCTAGAAGGTCATCAATAGCCAAATCTTACCCTCCGTGCAATTTCTATATTTTTTGTTTATGTTTTATTAATTTTTCAGTTTTCAGTTTTCAGTTTTCAGTTTTCAGTTTTCAGTTTTCAGTTTTCAGTTTTCAGTTTTCAGTTTTCAGTTTTCAGTTTTTATTACTTGCTAACATTCGCACACACTGGCCTTATTAATCAAATAATAAAGTATTTAGAGTATCTAGAGTCTGCGGTGTCTGTGGAGTCTGTTTTTTTTTGGAATTGGATATATCCATTACTAAAGCATCACTCATATCATCACTCATATCATCACGCATATTATTGCGCATATTATTGCGCATATCAATTTGTTTGTATTCGGGAAATATTTTATTGGACTTATTACCTAACCCTGACGTATTACCTAATCCTAGTGTATTAGTTTCTAGACTATTAGTTTCTAGACTATTATTTATATCTAGCATAGTATATCCGTTTTCCAATATATTTGCAATTGTCATCTCTCTAGGTTTTAGTTCTAGTTGATTAGTATCTTCTGTTGCACACGCTAATTTATACATTTTATCTAATAATTCTTTTTCTAGCGTACTATCTATATTAGATGATTGACTAACCCGTTCATTAACCTGGCCGATCGAGTTTTCTAATTGAGATAGTTTTTCTAGAATAGTTTCATATTGTCCTTCTAGTTTTATCATTCTTGCATCTATATCATTTTTAAATGTACTAAAGCAAGTATCAATATGTTTCAATGATAAGTAAATATCTTTAATAAAAGTTATAATATTGAGATTATTAATGTTTAC
>Ga0209400_1001462_pt1 | contig 18929 bp, 16 predicted proteins | sample M_130807_EF_Meta_FD_187313 | JGI IMG/M metagenome (GOLD analysis project Ga0209400, IMG submission 187313) | Freshwater microbial communities from Lake Montjoie, Canada to study carbon cycling - M_130807_EF_MetaG (SPAdes) (version 2) | ecosystem: Environmental > Aquatic > Freshwater > Lake... | reverse complement strand
CAATGGAGTGGACAGAAACAGGCCGCTCTGGATTTTTGATTTCAACATGCTACCGGGAACCACAAAGCAGATTGTTTTGAATCTAGTTGAACCAATCAACGACGATAACCTCGAGAAGCTTTCTGGAAGTCCAAGTCTTGTAGGCCCGGTTATGCTTAATGCTCCGTCTTTGAGCTCTTCAACCAGCGGCGAATGCTCGTTGCGATAGTTATTCCTAGCAGGCCACCTAAAGAGTTGAAGATCACATCGTTTGCTGTTGCATAGCGATCCGGCAAGAACAATCGTTGCCAGCCTTCGGCTAAGAGTGAAACCATTACTGGCACAAGACAGATCAACCACAGCTTTGCTTTAGGCAAGAAAAAAACTAGGAATACCCCGAGCGGGACATAAAGCAGAATGTTGGCTAAGGCCTCAAGCTGGTTGTATTGGATCCAGTGCAACCAAGAGATACCTCTAGTGAATATGAGTATTTCGCTGGTGATGCTGGCGAGGAGACCTTGCCCGTCAACTGGATTTGGCCACAGTGAGGTTCCTGCCAAGACTGTGAGGTAGCTGCCTAGCGCTATGGGTGCGAGGGGTTTCCTCAATATTTCCGCCTTAGTGTTTCGCAACTTGACGAATGTTGCATATAGACCTAAAGTTTATGACATGACTAACACCGCTATAACAAACACCATGTCGGAGGCGACTTCAATTCGCCCTGTCATGATGAGCGCTGTTATGTGTATGCGAATGTGTCGCTAACTCTCATAGCCGGCTAAGCCCGCTTCCAAACGAGTTACGACACCAACACCCCAGCCCAAGACCTATTCAGGCATACCCTCCCGCATACACAATCAAAGGATTAGAAAATGAGCATCGCAGTAAACCCATTTGTTAGAAACACCCAAACAGAAACAGAAGCCCGTGGCTTTGCCCTCTACGTTGGCTTGGATGAGGCCACGGCTCAAGCCAATGGCACCTCTCTAGGAGCTATCGTGGCTGCGCTTAGAAACACCTTGGAGCAGTTAGCTCCTGGTCTTTCTAGTGAAACCTTCGCCTCAGTTGCCTTAGCTAAATCAGGTGCTGGTGGCAGATCAGTAGATGTTGTCAGAGCAGCGCTATCGGACCCTAGAGCTTTAGAGCGTCTAGTGGAAAAGGATGCCGAAGATGCAGCTAAGGGAGTTGTGATTGATCTGCAGAGAAGAAAAGTATTTATTGATGGAGTGAAGGCAGAACTAACCGGTAAGGAGTTCTCTTTGTTGGAATATCTGGTGCGTAACCAGGGCACCACCATTTCAAGAGATGAACTAATCGAAAGCCTGTGGGAATCTGCTGGCGGTCCTGAAGTTTTTGGCAGGACCATAGATGTTCACATTAGAAGACTGCGTGCTGGGTTAGTTGGTAACGAAGACATTGTTAGAACTATTCGAGGTCAGGGTTATCGCTTTGATAAGCATCCAGATGTCTTGATTGAGGGTATATAAAAGTAGGCTTGCAACATGCCTGAATCTCTTCCCTATGACGAGTTAGTCGATCGTCTAACGCAAGAGACTCTCAAGCTCTCCGACCGCGGCATTTCGATGCCAATAGTTTTGATCGATGGTAGAGCAGGATCGGGTAAATCAACTCTTGCTCTTGATTTGCAGAATGAACTCTTTCGTTCGGGTGAGTCGATGCCTAGGTTGATTCACATGGATGATCTCTATGAGGGTTGGCACGGTTTAGCTCAGGGAGCTGACTACCTGCAGAGAGTGGTTCTTGGACCACTTTTGGCAACAGGCAATTCTTCCTGGCAGGAATACAACTGGCAGGAAGATAGACGTGACCGGTGGCGCGAGTTCTCTGGCGGAACACCTTTGATCATTGAAGGCTGTGGTTCTCTAAATAGATACACCGCTACTGTTGCGCAGCTAAGTGTTTGGCTAGATGTTCCAGAAGATATTCGTAGGAAGCGTTGGTTAGAACGAGATGGCCATATCTTCGATCAATACTTTGATATTTGGGCTGCACAGGAACTTGACTTTATTGCTAGGGAGAAATCCCCCGAATTTGCTCAGTTTGGCTTAGCTGGTTCTTCTGTTTTGTAACCAGATACGCAATCCGGCGATGAGGCTTGCTGTAATGAATATTCCCGCAATCAAATATGAAGCGTTCTTAACTGCAGGAATGGTTGCTGAATAATATCCAGCGAGAGTCAAACCAGTTCCCCACGCCAAAGCACCAACAAGGTTAGCGCTAAAGAACTTGTAGTAGTTCATCTTGGCAATACCTGCCACCACTGGCACAAAAACTCTTGCCCATGGCATGAATCTGGCTATCACCACTGCCCACCAACCCCATGCTGTAAAGAGAGCTTCACTTTTTTCAATACCTTGCTTGATCCATTTACCTTTGCGCTTATCAAGGTAAGGCCGGCCGTAGTGTCGGCCTAAAGTAAAGCCCACCTGATCACCTAGCCAGGCAGCAATGCCAACCCCGGTTGCCATGACAATGATGTTGACTTCACTGGCATGCGCTGCTGCGATAAGGCCGGCGGCAAATACCAAAGAGTCGCCGGTAATAAATGGAATGAAAGCTCCGATAAGCAAACCGGTACCAGCAAAGACCAAACCCCAGACCACTAAATAAAAAAGCAATGGGCCTAAGGAAGGGAACCAACCAGCAATTTCGTTACTAATTGAAGCGTGAACAATTACCTGCAATTACGGCTTTCCATACAACATAACTTCGTCTAGGGTCAGACGAACTCTAGGTGCTATTTCACGCTCGTAGGCAGGACCTTCTAGTTGCTCTGCAGGTGCTACCTTGCCAACAGCGATGACAACTAGTACTTCTTGGTTGTCATTGAGCTTTAGGAGAGAGTGAATCTCATCATGGATAAAACCACCGATTTGGTGAGTGTGCAGTCCTAGCTCTTGAGCCTGAACTACCATTAGAGCCGCCGCTAGTCCTGCATCATATTTGCGACCGGTTATCTCTTTACCATCAGGTAGGGCCTTCTCAACCGCAACAACAATCAGTGCTGAGGCATCAGGAGCCCAAGACTGGTTGAAACCAGTTAGACCCTTTTCGCATAGATCTTTGTGAAGTTCATCATTACGGCTGACAAAAGCAAAGCGCCATGGCTGCAGGTTGTTAGCTGAAGGAGCCCAGCGGCCTGCTTCAAGAATTGATAGTGCTTCATCTTGGGTTAGAAGATACTCACGGTTGAATGATCTCGGGCTCCAGCGCTCGGCTAGAACAGGGGCAATAGGGGCAGCGGTTATCGCCATTTTATTTGGTTGCATGGCTTAAGTCTAAACCCCAAGGGCTTTAGCCAACGCCTTCAACAATCCTTCAACATCCTCGGGTTTAGTGTCCCAGGCGCACATCCAACGGACCTGACCGATGTTGTGATCCCAGAGATAAAACCAATACTCTTTCTGTAATTCTTCAATCATGTTCATCGGCAGGATAGGGAAAACCGCATTGGCCTGGGTTGGGTTTGGGACACTTACTCTCCCGTTTGATTGAGCAGCTAATTCTCTAACCCCAGCGTCAAGTGCCTTGGCCATCGAATTAGCGTGTCTAGCGCTTTTAATGGCTAAATCATCTTCTAGTAGACCTATGAGCTGAGCACTGACGAATCTCATCTTGCTCGGTAGTTGCATGGAGGTCTTGCGCAAGAATGGCACCGAGAGGGCTACCGTTTTGGAGTTTAAAACTACAACCGCTTCGGCTGCCAGAGCACCAATCTTGGTGCCACCAAAGCTCACTAGGTCCACTCCAGCATCGGTAGTGAATTCTTTAAATGTTGCGTTCAGGGCTGCTGCAGCGTTGGATAACCTGGCACCATCCATGTGCAAGACGATGTTGTTCTCATGAGCAAAGTCGGCAAGTGCTCTGATCTCAGGAATTGAATAGAGTGTGCCGAGCTCGGTGGTCTGGGTAATGCTAATAGCCGCCACCTGGGATCTGTGCACAGAGCCAATATCAAATAGATGTGGTTTAACAAGTTCCGGGGTTAGTTTGCCATCAGGAGTGGGAACTGTCCAAAGTTTGATGCCAGCCATCTTCTCTGGTGCTCCACCTTCGTCACTATTGATGTGAGCGGTCTCTGCACAAATAACCGATTCCCAGCGTTTGAGCACCGATGACAGTGCGATGACGTTAGCTCCAGTACCGTTGAAAACCGGAAAAACTTCTGCCTCTGGGCCGAACTTATCTCTAAAGATGCTCTTGAGCTCTGAGGTTACAAAGTCATCGCCATAGGCCTTCTCGTGGCCTTCATTCACTGATTGCATAAGCTCAAACATTCGAGGGTGAACGCCAGCGTAGTTGTCGCTGGCAAAGCCACGCCAAATCTTGCGGTCCTCAAGGCTCATTCCATGCTCCCTCTTCTAAAGTTTCTTCTCTCTATATTGCCTGAAAAAGGTCGAGCCCGAGCTGGTTCTTAGCCTAAATTCGTCTAGCGTAGTGGGATAATCAGTGGATATTGGAGGTTTGAAATGTCCGTTTACCAAAGATCCGTCCTTGTAGTCGAAGACGAGCCTTTTATCGCTGGTCTAGTCAGAGACAAACTCAGTAAAGACGGTTTTCTTGTCCACTTCGCCTCCTCCGCTCTAGAGGCTAGAAAAATCACAGATTCTGAAGATATCGACGTTGTAGTCCTGGACATAGATTTAGGGTCTGGGCCTAACGGTCTAGATCTCGGGGTTGCCATGAGCAAGCTCCATCCAGAGCTAGCGTTGGTATTTCTAACTCACGTTGCTGAGCCTAAGTTATTTGGCTTTGATGTTAAAGCTGTCCCCAAAAATGCAGCTTACCTTCTCAAGAATCGGCTCTCGGATCCAGATGTCCTAAACCAAGCCATCGAGGCTGCTTTACGCGACAAGGTTGGTCCGGAATTTAGAGATGATTTGAATCCTTCACACTCCCTGGTGAATGTTTCCCGAACCCAGTTTGAAGTGTTGCGTCTAATTGCCAAGGGTTATTCAAATCAACAGATTGCTCAAGAACGTGGAACTACTATCCGCGCAGTTGAGAACTTAGTTAATAGAGCTGTTGCGGCTGCAGGTATCGATGTTGAATCTAAGACCAGCGCTCGTGTTCTCGCTGTTCGAGAGTTTGTTAAAGTCGCTGGTTTACCAGAATAAAGAATCCGGATCCACAGAAGCTTCTTTGAGTTGCTCGTAGTCAAGAATTAGACATTCAATCCCGCGATCTTCAGCTAGCACTCTGGCTTGAGGTTTTATTTCTTGAGCAGCGAATATCCCTCGCACCGGAGCAAGAGCTGCGTCTCTATTCATTAGTTCTAGATATCTGGTTAGCTGCTCAACACCATCAATCTCACCGCGACGTTTAATCTCAATTGCTACGCTTTGACCTTTGGCATCCTTTGCCAGAATATCTACTGGACCAATGGGAGTCATGTATTCGCGCCTAACTAGCTGAGATCCTTCTCCGATTATTTCTATTTGAGCCGCCATAAGTTCTTGGAGGTGAGCTTCAACTCCATCTTTGATTAGCCCTGGATCTTTGCCTAATTCATGATCAATATCGGTGTGCACTTGGAATATTTGAATCCAGAGGATATCTGCTGTTTTAGCTTGGCTTACTCGCCAAACTTGAGTAACTCCTGCGCTTACCTGTTCTTCGTCTGGCTCATGCACAGAGTAATTGCATGGCGGGTTCATCCAGTTCAAAGGCTTGTAAGAACCTGTTTCACTATGGATAAGAATGCTGCCGTCACCTTTGAGCATCAGCAGTCTTCTAGCCTTAGGTAGGTGGGCGGTGAGTCTGCCAGCGTAGTCAACTGAGCAGTCGGCTATAACTAAACGCATGGCTTACTTTTTTGGCAGCTTAGTTTCTAACTCTTCCAATCGAGTGATCAGATGAGCTAGGGATGCATCCTGGTGATCTAGGTGCTTTTGAATCTTTATAGCTTCCTCTAAAACTGCAGCGGCATCTTCATAAGTTAAGATTGCTCGTTTCTCAGCCGCTTTGGCTTGGAGGTTTTGACCCACAATGATGATTGGTAGCAACACTAGTTGGAGAAATGTTTGAGCAATCCACCCAACAATAAGAACTGGGTCACCTTTGATGATGACAGCAGGCAGGCTAATCAAGGTGATACCAAAGAAAAGATAAGCCGCCCACATCGTGCCAACTCTTTTGGTAATGCCAAAGCCCAACCGCTCATTGACGCTTTTAGGTTTGATATCAGCTAAAACCTCATCGGCATTCTCAGCGCGATGTTGTTTTCGATCAATAATGTGCGGGTGTGGTTGGTAGTCAAAGTTGGCTTTAGGTTTTTGAGCAGCCAATTTAGGCCTCAACTTCTAACTTCATGCCTACAGGTGCAGTGGTCACTGCTTTGACTTGAATCTTTTGCACGGCATAGCCCAGCTGCTCTTGCACTCTTGTCTTTAGAGCAGCAGCATCGATTTCTACATAATCAGTGGTTAGTGAAAATCGCTGAGCTACCTTCTGCGGGAGAACTCTTGGGTGGTCTACTACAAATACGGCAAAGACTAAAAGGCCTGCGTAGAGGCTCTGAACTGCCAAGTCATAGGCAGGTAGTCCTAAGGTTAAGCCCATAGCCAAGGCAACCAATAGGTAGGTAATCTCGGTCCAGCCTAAGGTTGTTGATCTCATGCGGAATATGGAAATAACGCTAAATAGGGCAAATCCGACACCAATTGAGATGGTAAATGTGCCCAAGGCCCCACCAAGCACAAATAGCGTGATGTTTACTAGGCAAATGGCCACAAAGATGTCTCTGCGCTTGTGGCGTCTATAAAAGAAGACGTAGGCAACAAGATAGAGCAAAACTAGGTTGATGCCGAGAGTGGACAAAAGGAGCGGGTAATCAATGGGGGTCACAAAGATAGACTAGCCTACATGGTAAACAACAAGGCACTTAGAAGGGCTTCAGCGGCTAGTTTGGCTCTGGTTTTATGTTCCATGTTTCTGAGTTCACCGGCCCAAGCGGCAACCCCTCTAAAGGCCTCGGACGTCTATAACCCCCTCAAAATCCTGCGTATCGACCTAGATCTGCCAGATAGCACAGTGGCGTCTTTGAACCAGGGCAACACCGTAAAGATTTACGTGCCAGGCAAGGTCACCATGTCAGTCGATGGCCGCAGCAGTAGCGCTCAACCTATGGATATCAGGCTTAAAGGCACTACCTCTATTTCTATCCTTGATGAAACCCCTAGCTTCAAGATCAAATTCCCAGCTGGTGCGTCAGGAACCGGCTACTTGGGCTTCAGAAGGCTTACCCTAAACGCGATTACTCAGGACACCAGCAAGATTCATGAGTTTGGAGCATATGCTCTATTCAACGCCATGGGTGTGCCAGCTTCAAAAACTGGTTGGGCCAATGTCTATGTCAATGGTAAAAACCGAGGCTTATACATAAGTGTTGAGCAACCAGATAAGAACTTCGCCGCAAAACGTTTCAAGGACATAACCCAACATATCTATGAAGGTGTTGCCCTAAAGGATTTCAAAAGAGGAAATGCAAGTGGAACCTCCACAACCGGAGAATTCTTAGCTGACTTCGGCTGGAAGGTGACCCCAAACAAGAATGATCTAGCAGCCCTCTTGAACACCATGGATGATTGGGATCTGGCTCGTTGGTATAAATCATTGCCAAAGGTAATGGACCAGCCAGCTCTATTGAAATTATTTGCAGTTGAGAACTTCCTAGGTCACTGGGATGGATACACCGGCCCAAACATTAATAACTACTTTGTTAGAAGTAATACGCGCGGTAAGTTCACCATGATTCCTTGGGGTGCAGACCAGACTTTTGGAGAAAACAGGCAGACAGAGAAGCTTGGTGACACATTCTCGTTCCCGATGCTTTCGACCACCTCTACCCACCCGTGGCGAAGCAAAGCTTCTAACCGAGGCATTCTTTACACCAACTGCATCACCTATGCTCCTTGCAAGACCGCCTACCTAACCGAGCTGAAGGCTGTTTCAGCGATGGCTACCAAGATGAAACTGGCCGACCAAATGAGGGCTGCTGCAAAGCTCATAAAGCCAGTTCTTGACAACCAGTTCGCAGCTAAACCGGACTTTATCACCGAGATCAGCAATGAGCAGACTCGTTCGATATCTTTCATTGCAGTAAGGCAGAAGGAAGTAGCTGCCTTAGTCAAGAAATATAAAATCAAATAACTCCGGCTAACTGCATGGTCCACGCCAGAACAGCTATGCCTCCGATTCGATAGACCCATCGCCATCTTGCTTGCATAATAGGTCTTTCTTCATCTTCTTTACCTTCGCGACCAAGCATGCCCAGAAGACCTAAAAGGAAAACTGGGATTGGCAACAGCATGAATAAGTATTGAGGATACTCTGGGTTACCTTGCAGCCAGCCTGAAATGAGTGTTGCGCTGTATCCAGAAATAATCAGTGCGAGCGCAAGACCTGGAACACCTTGGGGAAGTAGTTTCCAGAGCAGTGGGTAGTTCGGGAACCTGTCCTGTATCCAACTGAGAATATTAGGCAAGATAAAGATAAAACTTCCAACCCATACCTGCCAGACGTTACCCATGAATGCTGCGGTTACAAAGATAAACAAGAACAATCTCACCCCGGTTGATATGATTTTCTGCAGTTGAGATGTGGCTGGAACTTCGGTTGGGTTTATTGTGTCTAATCTCTTCGAGAAACCGCGAGCGGCGAGCTCTTCCAGAAAGATACGAATAGCTATACCAACCGCTAAATAGATCCCAAACTCGGAACCATAGTTGGCTACCACCAATGTTCGACCAGCTAGAGCTGGCAGAGTTTCAACCATTGACGACACCGACCAACTTATGAAGAATGTCAGTACTGCTAAATCAACGAGACGATCCCAAAGATAAACGAAGCTAGTTTCACATTGTTTTCTAATAGCTCTGAATGAAACTGCAATTAGTGCAGGACCAAAACCTAGAAGTAAAACCCCGAGCATCAATCTGACATCCGATAAGTCACTAATGCCGTAAATGCTAATCATTCCAATTGAATAGACGAGTGTGGCGAGCATTCCAGATAGTGCATCGAACATTCCAAGCACTGCAATGGCCAGGAAGATTTGCCACACCGGTGGTCTTAGTTCTACGGCTGGCTGCATTAAGGCCAGTACTGCAAGCACTACTCCGGTTAGCGGGAAAGCTAGCCAAAGCGAACCAAGTATTGATCGTAGGTATGCCCCATCGTTGACCACCTTTGACACCACAGGTGAGAACTTAGCTAAACGCATAGTTAGGTCGTGGGTCAAGGTATCTAAAAAGGTAAATGCCTTGAGCCTAAAGATTGGGATTTGATCTCCCCAACTAACCTTGGCGGTGGTGAAGGATTCAACTTCAACATCTAAGGATTCAATTGAACCTTCGCTTGAGTCTGTGTTCTGTGAACTTCCTCCTGCTGAGTTTGAGCCACTAGCACTGGAGTTCGCTGCACGAACTCCTCCGGCTCCAGCCGCGGCACCGGCAACTGCTCCAGCAATAACTACGGCCGTGCCAATCGAGTTAGCGACCGCTTTAATGCCATCAGGGGTTGCTAGGGGGTCAAAAGGCTGGCTAGGTGCATTCTCGTCTGTCTGAGCACCTGGCACCTCGGAAACGGGCTCAACTGGTACATCCGACTCCTGTGTCACTTCGGGAACACCATTAGGTCCGGCGATTGCTTGCAAGGTTAGTTCAACCATCTGTGGGCTAAGCATGGTCTGATCTGAATTGACTGCAGTTCTAGCAGCACCTAGTCCTTTCCTAAACCCTGAGATTTTAGGTAGTGACATATTCGTGACTACATCTTTACCGACAATAACTAAGCGGAACTTGTAGTCACCTAATCTGCCAAAAGTGAAATCTTCTGAACTCACTGAGTTGTTGGTAAATGATGATCTACCTAGATACTGCCAAAGATCTCCCGTTTCCATGAATGCAACCACATCTGAAGAATTGGCAATCTCTGCGCTTACATTCAAGCTCAAGCGAACGGACGCACCCAGCTCAACTTGATGATTAGCGGTGACTTGGATTTGTTCAGCCAAAGTTGAGTTGGCTAGGTCGGTGACAACTGTAGTGATTGGTGCATTAGGTATCGCGTCATATACACCGGTGTCAAACATCTTCTGCTTAGTCTCTTCATCCAGTGGACTAAAGATACTCGCCACAGGATTTGCCAACAGGCTCTTCGGAGTTTCACCAGGGGTAACACTGACTTTAGTTGCCTTGGTCGATTGCTGCGCTAAAGCAGAAATCACATTTGTGACCGGTCCCTTATTTCCGGTAGCATCCACAACTGAGTTTGCTGGTAAAACAATACCGAAGGTACCATCCGAACAGTTCTCTAAGGACACTTGGAAATATCTACCGCTACCAATTAGGTAGCCAATCTCACAAAACTTAGCTGTCCCTGAAGCAACCTGGAAACTCTTTGTGGTCAATCCAGATACGACCTCGTCAAAGCGCACATCAAAGACATGGCGATTTGTTTGCAAAGTACCTGCTTGCAATTCAATAGTCGCAGTTGGTGCAATTTTGTCAGAAGCTTCGACTTTGCCCACAAACCCTGATGAGGTTTCTAACTCTGGGCCAAAGTTACCAATCAGGTCTCTAATGCTGTTTTGTTTAAGGTTTAGCCCAAAGGTTCCCTTCGAACATCCGCTAAGGACAACTCGATAGCTAGAACCATCCCCTGTTGGGTTGCCCACAGAGCAGTTAGTAGCAGTTCCCTGGAGAAGAGTAAAAGAGTCTTTCGTCAAACCGTAAACTCTTTCATTGAAGATCACATCAAATGTTTTAGGGCCTATGCCGTTGCCGACGCTCAGGTAGTAGATCTGAGCGACGGGTTTTGCCGCATCAACTTGAACTAAATTTGAACTCGTATCAAAGACTGTGGTAACCAGATTCCCTGAGAGGAAAGCATTGGGGTTCAACGGGCTGACATTGAAGAAGTATGTGTAAGGAGCTTGGGTTGGTTTTGGTGAAGTAATGGTCACTTTCAATGGTTGAACAGTGGCCGAGCCAGAAAGTTCGATGTCGGATATCCCAAAATCTCTTTTGGATTTGAGTATCACTTTAAAGTTCACAGTGTTGGCTGATGTTGGGTTAGCACCAACTACTTCAAGTGAGCTGACTCCCAAGATTGGGAAGTAGCGAACTACCACCTTTCCTGAAGTATTGGTATCAACATAATCATTGATGGCAACTTTGCCACCTGCGCCGGTGCTGGTACCAGCGTTACCACCGTAGCCACCTGTCTCACCACTGGATGCTCTGAACAGCAATCCACCGGTGCCGCCTAGGACTCCACCACCGCCACCGCCGCCGCCACCACCGTCAGCCGACACTGAGTTCGCTGTTGTTGAAAATCCTGTTCCACCGTTTGAGGTTTGTTCGTAACTGGAATTGGTGGTTCCAGAAGTCGATCCATTGGGCGAGCCAGCACAACCTCCGCCACCACCTGCGCCTGCCGCTACAAATCTTTCGACACCGATATCTACTACCGTGGCAGCGCCACCGCCGCCGCCACCACCCGAATATCCAAGCGGTCCGGCGTTTCCACCTCTACCGCCCATAAAGGTATTGGCTAACAGGGAAGATCCACCTAACCCTCCACCATAGGAGGTGGAAGTAATGCCATCCTTGCCTTTCTCACCTGGATAGATCTGGAGAGTCTTTCCGGTCAGATCCGGGTATTTCACCAATAGGTAGCCAGCTTTACCGCCGTAGGCTCTAACACAACCACCGGCGTCGAGCCCTCCGGCTCCACCAGCAGCACCATATAGCTCAAGTTCTACCTCGCCAAGCCCTCTGGGAATTGTTAGCGAATTAGCGCCTTGGGCATAGCTGAGAGTGTTTTCACAAGCATCATCATTCAAAGTAAAACCTATGATGCACTCTTCGGTCGCCTCAGCGATAGGGCTGGCTAGGACGGTGAATCCGATGCCTAGCGTGAGCGCTAGAAGAGAGTTTGCAACTTTGGATGCAGCATTGGCCATAAGTCAACCACCTTAAACACATTGTCTAATAGCAATCTTATTTGCCCATGGTTTTGTTTTGGCTTACCATTCGCTAATGCGAAGTTGCCCTAAATCGACTTTTTAATCAAGGAAGGGGGACCTATAGAAACTACTTAACTCCATATTCGTAGCAGTAAATGGTTATTGTTTCTTTAGCCTGAGCTACTGCCGTTTCATACTGCTTGAGAGTGAGGGAATTCTCTGGTTCGGAATTTAGTAGTGAAAAATATTGACGAGATAAATCAGAGAAGTTGATTAGGGCATCTCTAAGGGTCTGATTTCCGGCTGATTCCCCAATGACTCTGATGCCAGATAGGAATGGTGGAACCTCTTCATCCAGACCTGGAACTTCAAGTTCAGCATAGTTATTGCAAGCAATTCGATCTAGCGTCCTTAGTGAGCCGTTATAGGCACCCACTGGTATCACGATTGCAAAGACTAGCAGTGTCACCCCACCGTAGATGAAATACCTGTTTCTAACTTTTGGTGGAATATCCCCCAAAACAGGTGCAGACCTAAAAATTAGTGCTGCCCTTATATTTAGCGCTACCGCTGCTGCAGTGCAGATTAGGGCAATCGCTAGAAGCAGCGGTGAGGAAAATCTAAGCAACCGATACATGGCTCGGAAAACCTCAAAGAAATTTCGATCAGGGAATGTCAGGGCGGTTGGAATAACTAACAGGAATGGCAAAACAAGCAGCAGCGAAGCTGGAACTAAGGTGATCCAGAATTTGATGACGTTATCTAGCTTTGTTGCCGACAGACCGACGGTAAATAGGTTGAGAATGAAGACCACCAAATAGAGTGCGACAATACCCCTCAGCGCTAGCTGATAATCGGCATATTCTTCACTGGCTAAAGTTCCAAAATATTCAGGAAGTGGAAACCAGAAACTTATCGGCACGAAAAGGACTAAAGAGCTAAGGGCTAAAAGTAGCCCAGCCCTGAGGTGTCTAATACGATCTAACAATTTGAACTCCAAACGAACTTTCCATTAAGCCTAACCTTGAGAATGGGCTAATCCTCGCTTAGGAACTGGCAGAATGTAAGTGATGATGGACTTAGTGGGAAAGACAGCCCTGATTACAGGGGCAAGCTCTGGGCTGGGAGAGGCTTATGCTCTCAAATTAGCCGGGCTAGGCGTTAGGGTCATTTTGGTGGCTAGGCGTGCAGATCGTCTGAGAGCGCTCTGTGACCGGATCACCTCTGAACATGGCCTCTTAGCCGCTTCGGTGCTGCCTATGGACCTAAGCACTAGGGAATCAGGCTCATCGCTTGCCAAGGTCTTGAAAGGGAGTGGCATTGAAGTAGACATTTTGATCAACAACGCTGGTTTTGGGGAAACAGCCAAATTTGTAGAAGAGTCTAGCCAGTTCATCGCCGAAGAGCTCAACGTGAATGTTCAAACTCTAGTTGAACTCACTCATGCCTTCCTGCCGGGAATGGTTGAGCGAGATGACGGCATCGTAATCAACATCGCTTCAACGGCGGCATTCCAATCCTTGCCTTACATGGCTGTCTACGGCGCAACGAAAGCGTTTGTGCTTTCATTTACTGAAGCGCTCTGGGGTGAAACTCAAAACACCGGGGTAAAAGTATTAGCTGTCTGTCCTGGGCCAACCGCAACAGAATTTTTTGACACCAACAAAACAAATCCAGCTCTGGGCAGGTTCATCAGAACCTCAGAGAATGTAATCGAGTCAACCTTCAGGGCCCTAGAACAGCAAAATTCCCCAGCCGCTGTTATTGATGGGTCGCTGAACAAGTTAACAGCGCTATCCAGCAGATTTGTAACTAGGAGATTCTCGATCAAACTTTCAGCAAAAATTATGAGGCCAAAGAAAAAGAGTTAGTTCTTAGACTCAATGCTGAACGCGTTAGCTAGTTCTCGGTACCAAGCGGTGTCCGGCAAATCAAATCTCTTCCAGCCCTGACTCGGATCATTTATTTGCATTGTTGTGGAGCCACCACCGTCCAATAAGACTGCGTCGGTAGCCCCAAGAGCTAAGAGCCACTCTCCCATTTGGCTAGTGGTAGATCCGCCTTGGCGAAATCCGAAGTCAAACGATTCATAGCCTAGGCTCGAACTCATCAACCAAATCTGGCCATCTTGATTCCAAGCAATGGCAGATCTTGGCCTTAGGTCTTTATTGTGGTTGGCACAAACCCAAACAAATTTGCCACCCTGTAAAATCCTCGGACCTCGACCAGCCGCAGCAACAAACTGTTGTTTATTTGTTGACCGATGTGCTCTGGATACGGTCACAATTTCGCCAACTTTGAACTTAGCTGCCGCCGCAGCAGCAGCAGAACCGGTGGCCTGAAGTACATAACCACCCGGATCTACTTCGCGTGATGCGCCATATTTGTAAACGTTTCTAACTACTAGATTTCCTAAACCATCTGGGCCAATCCGGATGGTAGTTCTACCGGTTCGAGTTGAATCCACATAGTTTTCATCAAACAAGGTAGCAACCGAGTTGCTTAAATTAGCGAAATTAACAGAATCGAAATTCACGGTATTGCTCTTGCTAGACACACTGCCCACAGCGGAGACGCTATCTGCTGCCAAGCGATTTTCATACTGTGGAACAGGGGGTAAGAAAAGCTTTGCAAATGTCTTTGTCTTCAGCTTTGCTAGAAATGGCACTAAGTTGCCGTTTACCTGAATGATTGTTCCGACCTTGGTCGAAACTGATGCACCCTTAGGATAGATTTTCAAGACCTTGCCAGACTTTATGACAACTGTCAGCTGTCCTTTTGGAGTGGTTGGTCTCACAAAATCTGATTTATACACCACTAACGAACTGGGGCCTGGTTTTAGTTGGTTGACTCCCGTAACGTTATATTTCTTACCGTTAATCTTTAGGATTCCAGTGCTCATGTATCCGGTGCTTGATTTGACCTTGTGCCTAATCAAGCCAACCACACCTGAATTAACTGGCGGTGCATAAAGTACCTGCCCGTCTTGAACCATCGCACTCCAAGGTCCATTGTCATCAAAATAATCGCCATTCAAAGCTGCAATGGTGTTCGGGTTTGTATCAGTCAGCACTCGTAGATCTTGAGTCTGAGATATTCCTTGATGGAGCACACCAAAGGTTATTTGCCTTAGGTTTCCTGTAACAGCTGACACTTTGGTACCTTGGGAGTAAAGGGATGCATTGGATGCATCCGAACCAGGCTGCCATTGCCAAGCCATGGCCTTGACTGCTTTACCTAGAGACTTATCAGTAACCTTATGGCTCAGATCAAGAGCTGGAGTGTAAACACAATCTGGGTACGAAGCGCTTGCCGGGATTACTCCAGAGATAGCGAACAGGCTAGCTAGCACAAAGCCGGTTACCGCACCGAATCTTCGCTTCATAGACCTGTGTGTCTGGACCACTCGAATACCTTACCAAATAGACAACTAGGTAGGCTTGAAACATGTTTGCCGTGCGGAAATCAAGAAGCCTACTGGCTTTGATTATGCTCTCAATGACTGGGAGTTTACTGACTGCGCCAACCGTGTCAGCTGCTACTAGCTATGTCGAGGGCACAGATTCCGCCGCTGCAATGTTTGACCCGTTAAAGGTCAGCAACTTCTCCCTACAGATGTCTGATGCAGACTTCGAGTCACTTAGATACCCTAACGTGAGTTGGGACAATGAAGGCGACTGGCGTGAAACCAGAATGAGTTTCAAGATGTCCGGCAAGTCCTATGGTCCATACAACGTTGGCGTTCATCTCAAGGGTGCCTGGGGGTCATGGCGAGACGTATCAGGCAAAGCTGCATTCAAGATCAAGATGGATGCTTTCGTCAAGGACCAGAGCCTATTCGGTCAGAAGCTGTTGACTCTCAACAATATGGTTCAGGATTCCAGCTACATCCATGAGGTCATAACCTACCGGCTATTTCGAAAGCTCGGGATACCTTCTCCTCGAACCGGATATGCAAATGTCACTTTGAATGGAATCAAGTACGGTCTGCACCTGAACGTCGAAACCATGAACAAACAACTCCTCGAAAGATGGGGAATCACGAGCAACCATCTCTACAAAGGTGCGGTTCCCCATTTCCCTGACCTCTACCCAGGTTCTGAGTGGGCATTTGCAGTTGAATCAGGCAGTCAAACAAACTACTCAGATCTCACCAACTTCATGGCCATACAAAACCTAAACGGCGTGCAATGGTGGAGCGAGATGTCCAAGGTTACGAACATGGAACTGCTGACCTTGGGCTGGGCCAGTGAAATATTCGCAGGGCATTGGGATGGCTATCCCATAAACCGCAATAACTACTTCATTAACTTTGACAAATCAGGCCAAGTCTCTTTTCTGCCTTGGGGGGTCGACCAGACCTGGGGAGGAGCAATTGACTACAGTGGTTCGCCGGCTTTGCTGCCTAACAAATGTTGGGCTTACGAGCCCTGCTCGGAAACCTACCGTCAATCAATGGCAAAGGTAGCTCGAGTGGCCAAGAGTTTAGATCTGAATAACATGGCCTCTTTGGTGTCCTCTGCTATTCGAAATTCAATCAGCAACGATCCGTTTGGGCCTGGCATAGACTCCGCCGCCAACTCTCAGTCATACACGCAGTATCAAATCTCAGAGCAGCAAGCAATTCTGGACTCAATCACACGACCTTGGGATACAACTCTTGCGAGCATGAAGATAAATGGGAAAACCTACTCCCCCGACCAGACCATATACTTAGCCTCAGGCACGAAGAAAGTTCAACTAGCTGTGCAAACTAGCCAACCAGGAGCAATTGCACGGGTCCAGCCAACAAGAACGCTCGCGCCTGGGCTCAACAAGGTCTGGGTTCAAGTCATTTCAGAAAATGGCCAGCACATAAACACCTCAGGAATCTCGTTATATGTTTACACAAATAAAGTGGCAAAAGCAGTGATCACATATAACAAAAACACCGAAGTGCCGACCTTTGCGGGTATCTCTGCTACTGGGCTTATGGCGACAGAGTTAGCAACAGGCAAGGACATTCGCGTAACAATCGAAATGGCACTGCCTGCCAAGATGAAACTCTCCCAAGCCAAGGTGCTGCTAAACAAGAGAACAGTTCAATTGGTTACCACTCTCACCAAGAATGGCATTCAGCCACTCCAAGTGAAACCAACCTTCACAACTACTGGCAAAGCTGACACCTTAAAGGTTTCGGCTACGTATCTGAAATAGCTACGTATTCAACTACCCCTTAAAGTGAAGTGCCTCCGGATTCCCGGAGGCACTTGCACGTGTTTGCTAGTAGGTGTAGATAGTCACCACTAGACCCTTAGCTGTCTTAGCCTTAGGGTCTGGTCCGTAAAGGTAAATTGCATTCTTGAAGCCATTTGTCTTCAGCGATGCTAGGTACTTCTTTACGTTTTGAGCACGTAGTGGACCAGCAGTCTTCTTGTCCTTACCGATCAAGAAGTTGTCGGTAATCTTGACAATCGCAACTGTTCCCTTGACTACCTTCAATGCCTTGGCCAAACTGTCGAAGCCCTTAGGTGTAGATTTCTTGTCGAACTTGACAACACCCAACTTAGGGAATGACACAACAGCTACCTTGGTGTCCTTAGGAACTACTGCTCGAACTTCGTAGTCCTTGGTAGTTCCATCCTCTGCTGTGACTGTAACGGTCAAAGTGTTGAATCCAGGAACAAGATCGTCTCCACCTGATACTTCAACCGTGGCAAGAGCATCTTCCGGAGTCGCAGCAATTACAACTGAGGTAGTGAACTTCTTCAAGGTAATCGGTGTTCCAGGAGTAACTTTGGCTCCGTTTACAGTGAATGTCTTCAAGCGAGTATCTGATGACACAGCAACAGGAACAGCGATTGAGTAACTTCCCTGCTCAGCGTTGGCATCACCAGGAGTTACGGTTATCGAAATCGTGTTCTCACCACCAACTAGACCAGACAGGTTCCATGTGTTAGCAACATTTGATCTTGTTGCTATGACGTCTCCGCCATCCAATTCAACCTTGGTACCGTTACCTAGGCCCACAGCTTCTGCAACAGTTGGCTCAATGTACATGGTTGCAGTCTTGGTGCCGGCGGGTAGAGGCGTCTGAAGGTTACCAGAGCCATCTACTCCGATAGTAATCGTCGTGGCGTTTACCTTCACAGTCTTCAATGTGGTGTCAGCGCCTCCGACATAAACCTTAAGTTTATAAGTCTTGGCGTAACTGTTTCCTGCCTCAGGGATGACCTGGATGGCAATCTCGTTGATTCCCTTCTCGACCGCAAAAGCACGAGTAGATGAAGGAAGCATGTTCTTTCCGTTTGCGATTACATCGGCTGTTGCGTCTTCAGCTTTCGCCAAAACTCTAACCACTGTTGTATTCAAAGGAACGTTCACGAATGAAGTCGAGTCGAGAATTTCTAGGTCTACTGCTTCTCCATCGACAAACAATCCACCATCTGGGTCCAAACTGTTGTTTGTACTAATCTCAAGGACAGTCAAGATAACCGAGTAGTTCTCGCTATCTCCGTTAGCCGCTGTAACAGTCAAAATCAGTTCATTTTCGCCAGGAACAAGCGGCTTTAGTCTTCCATCTCCCACAACAATGTAAGAAGAAGTCGCCTCTGTTGTCTCAACCTTTACATTTACTCGAGTTGTTCCATATGGAAGCTCGATTGCGTCATTCTCAAGCGCATCAATGCCATTCACTAGGAACATTGCCAAGCTGACATCATCAAGCAGCTGAAGATCAGTCACAGTCAAAGCGACCTCATAGATGCCCTCAGTTTCACCATTAGCTGCTGTAACGGTCACAGTGATAGTGTTTGCTCCGTCAACAAGATCCTCATTACCTTCAACAACATAGGAAGCAAAAGGATCAGAAGTAACAGCAGAAACAACAACAGCACGAGTACCAGCAGCAACAGTCACCGCACCACCAATAGCATCCTGGCCAGCAACAGTCAAAGACTCCAAGCTAGCATCAGTACCC
>Ga0209400_1001458_pt1 | contig 18945 bp, 24 predicted proteins | sample M_130807_EF_Meta_FD_187313 | JGI IMG/M metagenome (GOLD analysis project Ga0209400, IMG submission 187313) | Freshwater microbial communities from Lake Montjoie, Canada to study carbon cycling - M_130807_EF_MetaG (SPAdes) (version 2) | ecosystem: Environmental > Aquatic > Freshwater > Lake... | reverse complement strand
ATTAATAATATAAAAAAGAGAGAGAAATATTGGTTTATGACGCAAAGTATCATGCGGGACGACATTTTTTTCTTGTCGTCCCTTGTCGTCCCTGCCGTCCCTCTTTTAAGAACGGCCATTTTGTTAATCAAAATATAAAGTGAATTTACTATCTTTCATAATGAATCCTGTTAACGGTTCAACTCTCTTATCATTAACTATAGTCTTATGAATCTTTATTTGTTCTAAACTCTCATTATAATCCCTTATTTTTCTTCTTAACATGCGTTCTAGAGCATCTATCTTATATTTTGGTAATGGTTTATTAACTCTTTTTCTATGATTATCAATATTTTTTTCTTTAAGAATATGCACTCTATTCCTTTGAAAATATTCTCTCTGATATTGTTTGATAGCATCATTATTAATTATATTATAATTTCTCTGATACTCTAATATGGCTTCTCTATTTCTTTGATAATAGTTCATCTGCTGAATGTGTAGTTTTTTTTTAATTTAGTCAAACGCCTATTCTTATATAAATAGAACCGTTTATAACATAATGGTGAAGGGCAATTAGTTCTCTCACACATCTATTACTCTCCCTTTTTTTTTGCTCTTCTTAAATCAGCAAGAGACATCCCAGTAGTAGTCATTTCCATTTGTTCTTGACGTGAAGGTCTTCCAACAGTTGTGAAGGCCTTAAATGCTGTCTCCAGAGTTTGTGAACCAGATTCTGTCATTTCAGGTCCTCCAGTCTGTGTCTCTATTTCACGACCTATGCCCGTAATGCGTGAAGGAACTTTTATCATAGGTGATCCAACTCTCTGTTCTGATAGAGGGGTATTAATAGATGATTGGAATGTTGGTGCAAGTCGTGGTATAGATGGCGCTTGTGGTTGTCCTAATGATATCGATACTACAGGTTGTTTCGGTGCCTTCTTTGGTTTCTTACCACCACGCTTCTTAACAGCCTTCTTACGGCACGGTCCCGCACAACATTTACAACTCATTCTAATAGTAGTATGAATATTATTTCTTGGGTAAGAAATACATATTATAGGAAAATATACAATATAGTTAAAGTAAGTGTGCCATTTGATTATAAGTATCTTAATGATTATGTAATTGCAGAAGTCAAAATTAAGGATGATGATATAAAAATAGTTCTTATTAAGAAGGAACCTTTACAATAGGGTTATCAGTTTGAAAAGCTGTTTTGTCCTTTTCGGGTGGTGAAGTATTTTCCATATCTAATGATACTTCTAATTGTTTACCACAACAGTTCGAGCGACATCTCTTATGATTAAAAGTCTTATATAAGAAATATAATATAGTTAATATCGTTCCTCCCGTCCCAGTTCCTAACAAAGCGGTGTTAGTATCCATACTAATATATTAATAATATTAGATGCCACCACGTAAAACAAAGGAACCCAAAATTTCAGTCATACCAGCCCAGAACGCAATAGCAGACAAGAAAATTCTATCTATGCGTAATCGTGATATACTTCCAGAAATTCCTACCAATATTATGTTATTAGGTCGTTGTAAGTCTGGTAAGTCAAGTATGTTATATAGTCTATTAACTGATATGTTAGTATATGGTAAAAATAAAAAATCCGTCTTTGATGAAATGATTATATATTTAGGAACTCAAGATTCAATTCATGCGTTTGAATCAATTAATTGTAAGAATAAGATCATTCTTCACGATTTTGATGGTCTTGATTTCGAGCAGTATCTAAATGACCTCAAGATATCACAAATGGAAAAAATAGAGAAGGGTAAGAAGCCATTAAACGTCTGTATCGTGTTTGATGATTTTGTTGGTGAAGGTGCTTTAAAACCTACCAAGAATGGGAAAGCACCTATATTACAACGTCTGGCACTCACATCACGCCATGAGTGCAACGCGACAATTATCATGGCATCACAATCCTACAAGTCAAACGGTCTCGCTAATCCAGCACTACGAAACAACATTCATTACTATATCATGTATGCGTTAGCCAGAAATGATTTAGAAAAGATTATTGAAGAGCATCAGGGTTTTTATGAAAAGGATGAGTTGATGGATCATTTCTTAAAGGTCTACCAAGAGCCTTATAAGTTCATTATGATTAATTATAATAAACCCGAACATCTCCGATACACAGAAGGGTTTACTAAACTTTTACCACCACCAAAATCTATGGAAAAATCTTTAGTGTTTAAACGTGTTGATGATGATGCTTCTTCCGTTAGTTCATTAGAATTAGAAAATGATAAGGTTAAATAGAATGGTAAAGCATAAGAGAACACAAGATCCTTTTACGGCAGGTCTACAGAACCTAATGAATAACCCCGATTTAAATCCTAACAACCCAGCTTTCTTACAAATGAAATCTGCGTCAGGTTTGAGCCTCTACGATATGGTGACCTATGCTGGGAAGAAGAAGCCGAGTCAAAAACAGATTGACGATCAAAAATCTCAAGCCCGCCTGAAACAATTACAACAGTAAAAGAAAGTAAAATAAAAGATTAATAAATATAATGTCCGCAGTTGCCCTCACTTCATATGCTGGTATTCCTATGACTGATGTAGTCCCCGCCTCCGCCAAACTCGGTGGCGTGTCTAAATCATCTATTCTAACTGGTCGCAGACGCATTCGTTTCCAGCCCCAGACAGGCACCACAGCCTCACCAGGCTCTATCGTCCAATTCGTCCTCGCTGACAGCACTTGTCTCCTTGACGTTAATAGTGCGGTCATCTCTTTCACCGCCACCACAACTGGCACAAATGGTTCTGGGGGTCAAATTGCGACAGCCCTTGATGACGGCCCCGCTTGGTGCAGACGTATTCAAATAACTGCGAACGGTTCTTTAATTGAAGATACCGATAACGCGCACCGCAACGCGACGGCTCAAGTTTACATGGGTGCTGATAAGGCGTGGGTTCAGGGTGCTGGAACTTTTGCGGGCTACTGGAAAGATTCCCCAGCCCTCTCTTCTTCTGGTTCTGCGTATGTATCTCCAGGCTCTGTGTCTTCTATTGGCACATATTCTCTAATTGAGGGTGATGTAAAACAAGGTTTAACAAACGCCTCCGTCCGCTACAAGGCGGGTATGAGTCTAGCGGTTCCTCTTGGTCTCTTATCAGGTGCTATGAGAGGTGAGCAGTATTGGCCACTAAATCACATGGGTGAAATCGTTTTCCAGTTCACCCTCGCACAGGCCTCTGAAGCCGTTTTCCAAGCAACTGGTGGCACAGATGGTTCATACACATTAAGCGATATCTTCATGGAAGCCGACCTCGTGACCCCCAGCCACGCCTACAGCCAGGTCTTGAATATGCTCGTGAACGATGATAACGAACCCGGTCTTGTGATCCCAGTTGAAACCACCATTACCCAGCAGGGCCAGAGCATCTCATCTGGTGCTTCTATTGAATCATCAATCGTGGTGTCAAGAGCCACCAATAATTTACGCAAGGTAGTGTTAGTAGCCCAGCCCACAGCCGGTCTAGCTAGTGCCAACTACCCCTCTGTGTCTTGCTTCCCCAATAACACATTCTCTCAATTCCAGGCGAGAACTGGCTCACTCTACTTCCCAAGCCAGCCCGCGAACTCGCTGGCCCGTGCCTTCTGGATGTCACAGGAAGCGTTTAACGGTGGCGAACCTCTACATGCTTACAACGGGGTGGCTAACTGGAATACTTATGGCCTCACTACCGCTACCAATTTAACTCTCACATCTCCTTCCACTTATAATGTCGGCCAGTTGATTGGAAATGATAAATTCGTGTTAGCCTACAACTTTGATAATTTCCATGGTGGCGAACGTCTGGAGGCTGATGGAGTTAGTGTGCTTGGAAATTCTGGCAGTCAACTCATATGTATCCTTCGTAATAGTCCTGGTGAGGCCATTACACCTACCGTCTCGCTCGTGGCGACCAAATACCTCCACCTCAAGTCAGGTGGCCTCCGCATTGTTGGTGCTTAAACACACTTATCAAAATAAAATCTAATCTTAAATAAATGAAAAAAGAGATACCTCGTTTTGAAGGAAAATATTTTTGTGATATAAGTGGAAACGTATACAACAAGAATAGACAGTTAAAACCCTTTTTAGGTAATGGTAGTTATTATAGAATTAGTTTGAATCATAAGAAGTATTCAGTTCATAGATTAATGGCAGAAACATTTATAAATAACCCCGATAGTAAACCATATGTAGATCATATTAATAGAGAACCACTTGATAATAGATTAGAGAACTTGAGGTGGGCTACTGGCACGGAAAACAATATGAATAGAAGGAACACTAAAATAGATGGAGCAACTACAACAACAAATTGATGATTTAAGAAATGGGGAGTTTATGAAAGTGTATTCCGCATATAATTCCGCTATCTATCAACCTAATAAGATTAGTATCAACTCTAAAGATGATAGTTCAGAAATTATATATGCTGATAATAAACCGGGTTTTTTTAATACATTTAGAATTAATTTCAAATCCCCTATCCTTAATGTTAGATCACTTAACCTTTTAAAAACAACAATCCCAATCATTACGACAAACATTCCAGATCAAGAATTAGTTTTCTGGTATTATCGTCTACCATTACAATCTCCATTTCTTGAACCTGTCCCACCATCTATCGAATATCTTAAATGCATCAGAATCCAACCCTCTTACTATAGTCGTGATTTAGTCAATCCAATTTATCCTATTAATCGCTACTATAACACGTATTCAGATCTATTATATGATTTAAATCTTGCATGTGCTAATGATATGAATAACCCTTATTTTGAAGCGAACGACATTCAGTTTAACCTAGACCTCTCATCAAACAAGTTTTCTTTCACGGGTAATAATGTTTATGATGAGTTTGGAGATTTACAATACTTTTACAGTTATAGTGGTTATGATGATCCGAATATTTTAATAGCGTCAGGATTATTGGAAGAATATACTGTTAATAATTTTGGAATACAAGGGATGGCAGGACAACCGTTTACAAGAGGTCGCACACTAAACGTCAGGGTAGGTATGGTTTGGTCTGGGATAACAAGCGATCAAGTATTTTATAAGAATCACCTACGACCTGTTCCAGACTATACAGTAAACGCACTTTCTCTGATACACGAAACAAGCATTTATACTGCGGAGAGCTACGCTTGTCTTGTCTACTCCCAAAACTGTAATATCTATTGTAATCTTACCGCTTCATCATCATATAGTTCAGAGAATGGTGGCACGCCTAATTTTTTATTATCAGTCCCTCTCAATACCTCCGCATTAGGTGTATCGTATTATAATAATACCCAGCACTATTTCTTAACACACGTGCCACGTGAGATATATACTGTAGAGTTTCAATTGAGAACCGATACGAATGAAGAGTTCTATTTTCCAGATTCAGAAAATATAAATTTAGAAATAGGTTTTGAATTTTATTGATATGGTTTAGAATGCCTGTTAAATCGTATGTAAACCAGCCGGATCGTATTTTCATTAATAGCTCTGATGACATTACAACTCCCTATAACGGTCAGTTTAACCAGTTCCAAGCAAACTTTATAACACCTATAATGAACGCCGAGCGTTGCCAGTTATTAAGAGCGACCATTCCGACACCAGGGCCAGCCCTACCAGATTACGCTCTTGAGTTCTGGTATGCCAGAAAGGATGCGGTAGATGACCCCATAGATGATACTAATGTAAAAGTTGTTCGTATACTACCTTATGGTTTTGTTCCTACAAGTGGAACTTATGCTATTAATAGATACCTTTCTTCTTATACTGATTTTGTTTCGTTATTAAATCTAGCATCTCTAAATGATAATGCTACATACAATCCTTATTGGGGTGGTGCTGGGGACCTTATTTTCGCTCTTGATTCCACAACAAACAAGATATCGATAACGGGAGAAGATGATACTAAATTCTATCAAGTGATTGGTTATGGTTCTGCTTTTCAATCTACATTAACAAGCGATATCGTTTTACCACCAGGTAATAGAATATCTCCAAACGCATATATTGATATTGCTAATGATTACAATTTAAATTTACGTGTTGGGTTTGCTATGCCTGCTTCATTTACTGCTTATGATGCTGAAGCGGACGACCAAAGTCAATTTCCTACAAGTAATTCAACAGTTCCATCTATGAAAGCTGTTGCTGGTGGCGTCGCTATAACTGCTGATTCTTATCCTAATCTTGTAAGAACACAAGCGGTATACTTCTATAGTAATATAGCGGTTGCAAGTGCTATGGGTTCTAATAATCGTCATAACTTGTTGGCAGTAATTCCGGTCAATAGTCCCGCATTAGGTGTGACAAACTATACCGCTCTTACCATCAACTTCTTAACTAAAGTGGCGAATGATAGCATACAAAATATTAGTATAGAGATGTTAGATGACGCTAACTTACCTTATACACTACCAGACAACGCACAAGTAAATTTAGAGATTGCTTTTAAATACTGTGATTAGATAGATGGCTACGTGGAATCAAAATATAGGTATAACGAATTGGCAAAACCGAACCAATCAACAAGGTGGGAGGCTTTCTTTATCACCTAATGTTAGTTCTGGATCTTATAACTTAAGTATTGTAAACGGTAATACAGTTGTCCTACCGACCCAATATCAGAGTTTCACAGTTTCTACACTACAGTTTATTGATACAGGGACACCAGGTGGTTTAGACCAGTTATACGCATATGGAGGACAACTATTTCTAAATGGTTCTAATATATTAATTTCAACAATAAGCACATCTGTTTTAGATTGGTCTAAATACCCTGCTATTAGTGATGTGGCTATACAAAATTTTAATATTAGGGATGTTGGTTTTGTTAGTTCTGCAACTGTTAATACTGATGATTTATTTTTCATTAGTTCAGTTGGTAAGAAACTTGTAGTAAGCACAGTAAATGGGAATACCGCTTTTTTCTCATCATTATCAAATAATGACAGAATATTTACAAATAGATTATGGACTAATAGCATATCATCAGGATCTATAAGCACAGGAACTTTAAGAAGTATAAATGGTAGTATATCAAGTCTGGCGGTAAGCAGTCTGACTGGTTCATATGCTGATAATGTAAGCACTCAACTTGCTGTGTTATCAAACTTCTCAACGACAACAAATCCAACAGCGTATAGCAACTGGTCTCTCTACCCTGCGAGATCTAACGTTAATTTTGCTGGGTTTAGTGCTAACAGTATAAACACCGTCAATACTGGTGCTACAAATACTAATTCTTTGACGGTTGGTAATGGCGGTCAACTATGGAACGGGAACGCACAGTTTAACGGAACTGGAAACACGTTTCAGCCTTACTGGTATAATTTCACTATGGATGCTAATATAACAACTGCTAATTCTGGAACGAAAGTGTGTCCTACAAATACTCAATATTTTTCTAATTGGTTTGTGGCTACAAATGTTTTAGACATCCAGTCGCTTTTTTCTCAATTGGCTTTTACAACAACTACACTAAATGCCTACACAGCGTATAATTTAGTAGCAATCCCTACAGGTTATATAAATTTAAGGTCGCACAACTATAGAAGTGTCCCTTTATTTCCACCTTATACTTTAAAAGACTATAGAGGTCAACTATATTTAGGGACGGAGGGTTATGGTCCTACTGCTTATATTAGTATCAATAATGATAGTTTTCAATCAGTTGATAATGTAGGAACATCTATTTTAATAAACGCTGATAGTGTAACTGGGAGTATCTTTGCTGGTTTCTCTCGTATCACATCACAATCAGCACGCAATCAGATGTTAGCAACAGTCCAAACGCAGATATACGCAGGCTATCTAGGTGTAGACCCAGCCTATACCTACTACGCAGGTTTCGAACAATCACTCTTAAACGCAGAAGGTGGAGGAGCAACACAAACGATGAGAAGTCGTGGTGCTGACGTGTTAGGGTTTCCAGGGAGCAGAACCGACATTACATCAGAATGCCCTGCCAACACATCTGTTCCATCCCAAATGAATATTTATTCTTCACAGTCTGGAAACTTATACACGGATGGTGATTTCTATATTGGTTATGGTGGTAGCGCCCCTCGTTACGGTTTTAATTCAGCCGATCAGAAGATACATATTGTAAATGCTAATGATATACAAGGGCGCACAACGGGCGGTTTAACTATTACAAATATAAACTCGGTTCAAGGATTAAATAGTAACTCTTTTATTCAGAATATACACTATTTAGTGGGCTACGATACAGATGTAGCGTCAGGTGTTAATTTTTTAGAAGTAGAAACCCCAGTAAGATCTACAATAGATTTTAAGTATAGCACAATTGCTTTTTACTCAAATATATTCCTCTCATCAATAAATGAAACTGTTACATTCTCAACACTATCAAGTATTGTCTTCGCACAGAGTTCATACACTTCTTCTCTTATGCTAAATACAAGAGATATATCAACATTTAAAACAAATATTAATTCGTTTAATATTAATAGTTTTAATGAAATATTAGGTATATCAACCATCTTATCATCATTTATTATTAATGTAGATAGAGCATCTATTAAACAGATTGATAGGGTTAGTAGTATAACCGCTAATACTGGTTTCTTTTCTAATATAACTAACTCTAATATCATTAACACTAATATTTTAACCGCTAATACTGGTAATTTTACTAACATAACCGCTAATACTGGTAATTTTATTAACATATCAACAGGAACAATAACACCAATTAGTTTATCTACATTAAACATATCAACTGGTATCATTAACGCTCAACTTATAAATGTAAGTAGTATTGTAGCAAATAATATATTTAATAATAATTTAACAACATCAAACATATCAACAAATAGCATATCAACAAATAATATATTAACCGCCAGCCTCAATACCAGCTCAATAACAACTAATACTATAGATGTGAAAGGGACAGGTATACAGTTATATAAACCAAACGACCAAGTAAATCCTGTAGGTGTTATAAGTGGTGATAATGAATATGGGATATTTATTAATGGTGAGAATAATCCTATGTTTTTACAATCTTTTGAGGCTATAGGAATCGCAACTCCTCTTTTACTTCTTGCTGGTAGTGAAACGGTCCAAATCTTAAGTTCAAATGTAGAAATAAGAAAAGGGACGGGTCAAGAATATGGAAGCCTTACATTAGGAACACTAAATAGTTATAGCACCAATACCATACAAATCTCCACAGCCTCAATTTATACAAGCACACTAAATACCATACAATTCTCTACAGACTTAATTAATACAAGCACGATAACAACTAATACCATAGATGTAAAAGGGACAGGTATACAGTTATATAAACCAAACGACCAAGTAAATCCTGTAGGTGTTATAAGTGGTGATAATACTTATGGGACATTTATTGATGCTGGTAGTAATCCCATATTTTTACAATCTTTTGAGGCTGTAGGGATCGCTACTCCTCTCCTTGTTCTTGCTGGTAGTGAAACGGTTCAAATCTTAAGTTCAAATGTAGAAATAAGAAAAGGGACGGGTCAAGAATATGGAAGCCTTACATTAGGAACCCTAAATAGTTATAGCACCAATACCACACAAATCTCCACAGCCTCAATATATTTTAATAATGCGATAGGAACGGCAATAAGCACAAACTCTATTTCAACAGGCACTATTAATTTTGGATCAGCTTCTGGAAATATTATAAACTTTAATCAAGTGAATACAAATCTCTTGTCTACTGGTCTTATACAGAGTGGAGAACTAGATGTGATAGTATCTGGTGAGTATGCTTTAGGGGCAGGGAATATTATAGTATTATCACAAAATGGGACACAGATACAAGATAATGCGTCTGTAGATATTATAGCACAAACACAATTAACTCTAACTTCTATAGCATCAGACATTACAATAGCATCAGGTAATAACGCATCTATTACTGGTAGTTTATTGACTCTTACTGGTAATCAAACTGATATCAATAGTTTATCAGATATTAATCTAAATACTATAAATGGTTATACTAATATAGGCTACGCTTCTACAGGTAGCATCTATACCAGCACCATTACAACAAATGCTATGGATGTAAAAGGCACAGAAGAAGCGTTTATTAAGTTTTACAAACCGAGCGACCAAGAATTTCCTATAGGTGCTATAGGTGGTAGTGATACTGTTGGATTTGCTTTTACCGCACCAAGTTCTATATATATGGTAGCGGGTCAAGATATTAATATAAATGCGACATCTAATTTAAATCTTGGTGGCGAATATACAATTATTGGTGCTATAAGCACAATATTACTTACTGCTCCAGAAATAAATATACCTGATAATTTGACTGTAAGTAGTATTAGGACTAATCAAGTTAGTAGTTTTAATGTAGAAACACAAAACCTGAATGTAAATCTTATTAAATTTGATAATCTTATAAACCAGTATGTTAACAATATAAGTGGTGTGGACTATATGCATATTGATGCACCATTAAAAACATTCAATTTTAATTACATATCTAATACAGGTGGGAATAATCCTGGCGTTGTATTTCAATACAGTAATTTAATTGATGGTTCTTTAACTTTTAATTCGAGTAATCGTTTTGTCTTGTCTAAACCTTTAGATGTAAGTGAAATAACAACAGATTCTCTGATTGTTAATAATAGTGTAGAGAATAGTATCAGCAGTTTAAGAATTTCTACTGGTAATTTATTTAGTGGTGTTATTAGTAGTATACAGTTTAACGCATCATCTATCAACGCCAACAGAGCATTTATAAATAACTTAACAGGGTCAGGTAGTGCTACTACTACAACAAACTTATACCCTCAATCTGCTGGAGCACAGATAGGCTTCTTTGGTAGTGGTGGCACTAACTCTGGTGGTTTCTATAATCAAATAAATGCGAGAAGCACCCTTACACAAGTTATAGTGCCTGATATAGTTGGTGCGTTTAGTAATAATATAAGAATACAAGGCAATCTATCAACGCAGAATGTGTTTGTATCAACAATCAATAGAAAACAGTATCCAACAAGAAGCACAATAGGTGGACCATTCTTCCCATCAAGTTTCACTATTGATGGTTCAGTATCTGCTACTCCACAACTACTAATATCATCAATCAATTTCTATGCTGGTGCTGGTAATTACGATATAAGTCAGAGAATGGCGTTTATTAAATTAACTGGAGGAACATCAGTCGACGCACACGGGTCTATATTAGTAGCATCTACAAATACTCTATTAGTTCCAGATAGTAATGCTGGCTACGGTCAAGTGCCTCAAGTAAATGATGTAGGACACTCTACATTTACTACTATGTATACATCTATTACTATTGGAACAAATAGTTTTCAAAGACAATATAAGTATTTAGATACTACTGGTGGTAATTATACTGGTAGTTTATATTTAGAAAGACCTGTTATTACTTACATTCCAAGTCAGGGAATAAATCCCGAGTAGTAGTAGAATGGATTACATGGATATTGATGTTGATAAAGAGCGACAGATGGCTGGATTGCAAAGTATGATTAACGGATGGTTGATTGAGATCCAAATTTTAGAGATGAAAATAGATGAGATATAGAAACAGTTAGATAATATTAAAATGGTTTCTAATAGATAGAATGAGTATTCCCGGAGCAAATAGGTCTTTTCCCTTCTGGCCTGCTAATTATGCTGATAGTGGTGGTAGTGGTCCATCATCAAGCAATATTTCTCAATACGGAACAAGAAATATTGCGGGTGTCGAACTTGCTGATGATACTCCAGTAGAATTATTTCAAATAGACTCCACATACTTCCCTAATTCTAATAGTAGTTATCTACTAACTGTTGATTGGAATCTAACTGGTGCTACTTGTTCTAATGTGTCAGGAAATGTGAGCGTCCAAGTTAAGTATAACACGCTTACTGTATGCCAACAAGGTATTGCCCTTATAAATCAGTCAACTTGGCTCGACACGGATAATATTCTTCGCCACGCTAATCAAGCAACTAGATTTATCCCAAATGATGGCGCTCAACCTCTCACATTTTATATGGTAAATAATACAAGTGGGGCTATATCTACCGCCCCATTACAATTCAATATATCTATAACTGGTTTGACAACAAGTAATATTCAAGTGAATAACTGGCCTGCGCCATAGCGTTCTCAAGACTTAATTTATTTTTATATATTAGAATGTCTGATAAGCCCAAGAAGGAACGCACAGAAGCACAGAAGAAAGCGACAGCAAGCATGTTGTCTAAATTAAAAGAAAATAGAGAGAAGGGGATTTCTAAACCTGGTAGAAAAAAGAAAGAGATTCCAAATACTCTATCTGTTGATATACCCGAATCGGAATCAGAAGAGGAGGTTGAAATAGTTGAAAAGCCTTCCAAGGTTGTTATTAAAGAAGTCATTAAAGAGGTGCCAGTTGAACCAAAATATTTAACACGTGAAGATCTACACGCTTTTAAGAATGAACTAGCTTCGATGATTAATCCACCACCTCCAGCAGTTCAAGAAAAAGCAGTTGTTAAGAAATCTAAAAGAGTTTTACCTGACGAGTCTACGGAAGCCCCTTATAAACCAATCCCTAAAAAAGAAGTGAGAGAACCAACATCTCTGACCGGCTATAGTCTTTTAGACAAATTATTAAACCGTTAAAATTAAATTAGTTATATAGAATGAATACAATCGGTTATAGACAACCCATGAAGGCACGTGGTGATGGCTACGCTACCACAAATATTAAATCTGCGGGTGGTGGTTATGATCCTCAAGGTCAAATGGGCGGTTATGGTCTTGTTTTTCCTTCTGAAGTGGCTGGCGTTCCATTCGCACCTTTCTTACACGGTCAAGATATTGGTAATGATATGAACTACTTTTATGAAACTGGTAATAAGATTAGATATCGCAAGAAGGCTCCTTATAATGCGGAACACAGTCAAGTAAGACGTGAGCCAGGCTTTTACCCATTAAATAAGATAGGCCCTGAAGGTTATGGTAATCAAGTTGAGAGAGCCGACTATGTTAATGATGGTCCTAACATCTATCAATACCCAGCCGATTTAATTGAATCACTTGGACTACTTGATAGACAAACCGCACTATCAGATATGCCTCATACTTGGCTACGGGCGCCTGTAGAACAGGATAGAAGTCAACGTGCTATAGCTGAATTCTTCGATGATGTTTCTTCACGCTCATTCCAAAATAAGATTGATGATCTACGGGAGAAGGGTTATGGTGATGAGGAGATCAAGGATGTGGTGATGAAGATGCGTAGACGTGATATAGAGAAAGGGCTACAGGGTCCTTCTCACGGTCATATGCGTTATGAAGATATGAGAGATATGGCTACCATGATTCAACCTGTTGGTAAAGTGGCGAGAGGTGATGTGGTGAGTGGTGGATTCCAAGTCAGCACAAGATACAGATAAATTATTTATTAATTATTAGATGAAGTTATTGAAAATAGTTCCATCAACTAATTTTACGAAAAAATGGACGGCCTATTTTGAAGGCGATGGTCGTGAGTTTAAGACGTCGTTTGGGGATTCTAATGCTGAAGACTATACCCAACACGGTGATATAGAACGCAGAAAAGCGTATAGGTCAAGACATAAGAAAGATTTAGAAACTGGCGATCCAACACGAGCAGGTTTTTTGAGCTACTACATATTGTGGGGGGATAGCACATCATTCAGAACTAATGTGGCGTCATATAAGCGTAGGTTTAATCTATAGTGTTATTAGATGTCTACCCTACTCTATGGCGACTGTTTAGAAAAGATGAAAGGGATGGCTGATAAAAGTATTGATTTAATTATATGTGATTTACCTTTTGGTTGTTTGGTTGGTGGTGGTGGAAAAGAAAAAGCATCAAGAAAATTAAATGGTGAAAGTGTTATTGCTGGTTGTGCTTGGGATGTTAAAATAGATTTAGATGTATTCTGGAAAGAAATCAAACGCATTAGGAAAAACGAACATACTCCATGTTTAATGTTCTGCACTACAAAATATGGTTATGAGTTGATTAAGAGTAATGAAAAAGAATTCAGATATGATTTAGTGTGGAACAAGAGTCGTGGTGTATCATTCTTATCTGCTAATAAGATGCCTATGAGGTCGCACGAAATGATTTATGTTTTTAGTAAGACTGGTGCAAAGTATAATAGAATAGATTTAATTGGTGATTATCCTGCCTATGTTGGTAGTCATTCTTCCGCTAAAATCTATAATTTAGAAAAACCTGATTTAGAAGGGTATAAGAAAGTTGATAATGGTAAAAGATGTATTAAATCTGTTATTAATATAAATAATGAATGTAATAAAGGACAGCACCCAACAAAGAAGCCTCTTGACCTCTACAAGTTCTTGATAGAAAGATATTCAGATGAGGGGGACACCGTTCTTGATCCTACGTTTGGAAGTTGTAATAGTGGTATAGCTTCTATTGAACTACGGCGTAGATATGTAGGAGTAGAAAAAGATAATGTTTTTTTTTGGAAGGCAGTTAATAAGATTATATAATAGATGTCTTACGCTATGTGTTGTTTTATTCAAGTTTCAATAATGATGGTATGTTATGATTTAATAAAAAATTATGTATTGAAGAGATAGATGGTTCTAACCTACAAGAATAAATTCAATATGAAATACGGCTTTCCAAAAGACGCGTCTCATAGTGTAGCAGAAATAGCACGACTCACCGGTTATAAAAAAAGTGGTCTTGATACTATTATAGACAAGGGTAGGGGTGCTTATTATAGTAATCCTCAATCTGTTAGACCTCATATTAAATCCGCACAAGAATGGGCCGTTGCCAGGCTCTACAGTAGCGTCATGGGGGGAAAGGCTTCTAGAGTAGATGCATCACATTTAATTAAGAAATAACTCATAACAGTATTTCACATAAATCGGTCATAAACTGATTTATATTAGACTTCAAATCAGCCTCTTCAGTATTACATTCATTAATAGCTTTATCAATACGATTTTTTAAGAAAACGATTGCACCAATCTCTTTACCTTCTTTATTTAATTCTTCTTCTAAATCTTTTTCCCATTTCAAAATATTCTCTCTACGTTTGATCTGTTTCTCTCTTCTTAATTCGATACTACTTTTAACATCTTTTAAATATAATATTATACCATTAAATCTTTCTGTTTTACTTCCTACAAAAGAACAGTAGTAAGGGAGGTTAGACATTATATATATATTTATTAATTAGATTTTTAATCAGTAAAAGTAGACATGTATTTTGTAACATTACCGGAAAGGTCAATACCTTCTACTGTAGAAAGGTAAGGCATCTTCCGGATACCTTTATTATCAGGCTGTCTAGTTTCGGATTGCCATCCAGCATTCATACATGATTTAACACTTTTAATTAAGTATGTTTTTAATCCTAATGTTTCAGGTTTAGGGATGCCGTATTTTTCATACACATAATCTGGTAAGGGGAGTTTTCTTAATTCTGGATCATTCTTATATTTCTCAACGAACTCATCAACCGTGTATGTTCCCTTATCCTCTTCAACCGGAGAAGGTTGTGGTTTGAATGAGAACATGGAAGGAGTTATTAGATTAGAATTTTTTAATTGAGAAATCATATTATCCAGAGCATTCAGATTCACTTCAGCCATTATATAATATATTTAGAAAATATAGATGGGTAAATACTGTAAGAAGTGCGTGAGGTTTTTAGAGTTGGAAGATTTTTATAAGACAAAAAATAAATCATATATAGACGGTCATATTGATTGGTGTAAATCGTGTCTATATGAGTATAGGAAGTCTAAAAAGGTTGAGAAGAAAGAAGAACCAGTTTTTTTCAGAGAACAGAAAGAAATAATAATCCACTTTGACTAGATGCCTTTTGAAGTCGTGAAAGTTTCAAAGGGTTATAAGGTGCGTTCAGAAAGCGGGAAATATTTAAGTAAAAAACCTATGAGTAAGGTTCGTGCAGAGAAACAGAAAGTAGCGGTTAACATCGCTTATTATAAATGATAAGTTTATTTTATAATCATTATGATTACCCGATAAACTTAAACTTCATCATCTTCATCTTCATCATTCGTCATATCTTTGATATACTGGTTATTGATTATAACATATTTAGATGAATTAGATTTACCCATTTTAACCCATGCTTTAGTCATAAACGGAGTTAGTAGACGACCAAAGTAGTTTTTGAATTTAGGAGATAGATGTTGTGCATTACACCATATAGCATACTCTTTATATAAATCATCATTAGTATATCTTGTTGTTTGGTCTTCAGAACTATTTGCGAGATGTCTTAAGAACTGTTCTTCGTAATTAATTTCATTATATTGTAAGTTCTTCTTTTCTTCAGTCTCTACAATATCACGAGGATTCCAGCCTTCGATATTTGTTGTAGTTAATAATTCATAAAATCCCGCTAATACTTCTTCATCACTAAACAGTTCATTAGCTTCTTTCCAGTATTGATGATTACCTTTGTTAGCACTACCCGCAAAGAAGATAGCGTATCTGCGGTCACCAGGCTCAATCATTACTGGTGTCGCCTCGTTAGTGGTCGCAAAGAACCTATGATAAATATCTTTTTGATATGGGATGATACCTTTATGATTTACTAACATATCAGTCTTTGTGATAAACGCTTTTAGTTTACTGGAGTTTGCACGAGTGGAGAAGCCTTGTAGTTCTTCTAAATGAATAAATATCTTATCTTCTAGTTGTGAATTGAACGCACCAAAGAGTTGGTTTTCTGCGTCTTCAAAATGACCGTAATACTTTTTACCGACTAAACGACCTATTAATGAACCAATAGTATCTTTACCCACGCCTTGAGGTCCTGATAAGATTAGTGCTACACCAGAACGGTTCTGGGGGTTCTGAAACATATCACATAACCATTTAATAACGTATACCATGGCCTCTTCATTATTGTTTACTAAATTTCTAATAATCTCTAAAAACATCTTATTTGCTTTTTTGAACTTTTCACCATCACCCTTTTTGAATCGTGATCCTTCAAAACCTTGGAATGTATTGAATTCTAAATCAGAACATATGGTATTTGGTTTGAAGACCATTTCATTATACTGTCTTCTTTCAGGGTCCTTAATCCATGATTCAATTAAATCGTGTTGTTTGTATTCACCCTTTTCATTAGTGTAAGAGTATTGATACTTTCCAGCGAATGCGGTTGTAGCATGTTTTAATGGAAACTGTTTAATACCATCATCACACACCTCACATACTGTATTAGTTGAACGCATGTAGAAGTGTGTTTTCTCAAACTCATCTTTAAGGTCCTTATAAACCTTTGAAGGGATGCAACCAATCAGAACATCTACTTCAGGCATTACGAATGAATGTCTAAAAGGTTTAACAGCCAGACGCATTTTGTATGTTGTAGCCTTTTCAATTGCTTCCTCTCCACCTCTTAATATTTCTACAGGTAATTCTTTTTCGTTTTCTAACTTTCTGATTTCACCACCATCATGAATGAGAATATCCATACTTCTATTTTGTGTTGTTATATACTTGTCTAAAGATTGGATACACTTACGCTCTTCTGTTTGTAGAATTAATGATAGTAGTGATGCTTTAGGATTCAATTTTTTGGCTACTCTACGATGATATTTAGAATATTCAGTCCATACATAATTGGTGATTGCTTTTACTTCTTTTTCAATCTTGGTGAGTGTTTCTGATTTATTAATTTCATTAGTATCATTAATCTTATTTAAATTAATGTTTTTATTTTCCATAAGAGTTTTAATACATCCACCATAAGCAACTTTTAAGAACGCAGTTTTTGCGGTGCTTCTATTACTTGATACTTCTTTTAAACATTCATCACGATTATCACAGTAGTATTTAATAGCGTCTACATTAATACCCCATTTATTTCCTAGATGTTGTAGAAGATAGTAGTGGCAGTTTTCCATATCCACATCCCAGTAGTGCTTTTCTAATAGAGGGTTTCTCATATCAAAAGGAAATGCTTGAAGACCCATGCTACCACGTGCGTATAGACGACCTAATTCATCTTCTTCACAGCCTTTACCATAATGATAAACAACTTCTACACTATTACCTTGTTTACGTCCTTTCTTATACTTGCTTAATCGTGCTAAATCTTCTTTAGAAAACATATCTTTACTGCGTAGCATGACGTCCATAACGTCAGCATCAAACAATTCGGTTTTCACGAGGTGGTAGTCGGAGCCGGGCATTCTTTCTATATACTATATAGAAAATAGTTTTAAGCCGTTTCCTCAATTTTTTCAGTTTTTGGCGGTCGGCCGATCCGGGGAGTTGTGCCGGTAGCCTCTATCAGTTTTTGTAGTCTGGCTTCCTTTTTCTTCTCCTTGTGCCTCTGATAATAATTCGCTTGAGCTTTCTTCAACGCCATATACTGATTATACATTCTTACATATTCAATATCTGCATCAGTATCAGGTTCCGGAATCATTTTAATCGGTCTTCCCTTTTTTTTTACTTCCATCTTATCTATTTAATATATATAATATATTTTTAAGCCGTTCTTAAAAGAGGGACGGCAGGGACGACAAGGGACGACAAGAAAAAAATGTCGTCCCGCATGATACTTTGCGTCATAAACCAATATTTCTCTCTCTTTTTTATATTATTAATCATATCAAGGGACGGCAGGGACGGCAGGGACGACAATTTTTCAATTCACGAGAAAAAAACAAAAAAAATAAAATATCAAAAACATCAAAATTTTATTTTTCCCTAGAGTGAATAAAAATGCTATCCGTATCCGTCCCTGTCGTCCCTTGTCGTCCCTCTTTTTCTCGTCATTAATATCATCATAAATTATTTATTATAATATTATTTATGCCTTCTTTATCGTCATTATAATATCCTCCGTTTTCTATTATGAAAAATGCAGAAGATTTTATGACTTATCTATATCATAAATATAAATTCTTTGAAAATTATT
>Ga0209400_1001456_pt1 | contig 18951 bp, 16 predicted proteins | sample M_130807_EF_Meta_FD_187313 | JGI IMG/M metagenome (GOLD analysis project Ga0209400, IMG submission 187313) | Freshwater microbial communities from Lake Montjoie, Canada to study carbon cycling - M_130807_EF_MetaG (SPAdes) (version 2) | ecosystem: Environmental > Aquatic > Freshwater > Lake... | reverse complement strand
AGCTAACCTCGAGAAATAATTAGAAAGGAAGCATCATGCGTCACGGAAACGGCTTACGCAAACTCAATAGAACATCTTCACATCGCTTGGCGATGCTGCGCAATATGTCCAATTCTCTTTTGGAGCACGAAGTGATTAAAACCACTTTGCCAAAAGCAAAAGAATTGCGCATGGTTGTTGAGCCTTTAATTACCTTGGGTAAAAAAGACAACTTAGCAAACCGTCGCTTGGCATTCAATCGCACACGTGATCGTGATATCGTCACTAAACTCTTCACAGAGCTTGGTCCTCGTTATGCAACACGTCCAGGTGGCTATCTTCGTATTTTGAAGTTTGGCTTTCGTCATGGTGACAATGCGCCAATGGCACTGGTTGAGTTGCTTGATCGTCCAGAAGTTGATGAAACAGCAGCTGCGGTTGAAGAGGCTTAAGTCTCACAGCCATTTCAAAAGCCAGGCTTCGGTCTGGCTTTTTTCATTGATAGGTTTATAAATACGGTATGCCTCAAAACCTCTCAGTCAATCCCAATAAGCTTCTGGTAGTAATTACCAGTCTGCCGAGCATAGAGGCTGCTACAGCATTAGCCAAGGCGCTGGTTGAATCACATCTGGCTGCCTGTGTTCAGATGAATGAAGGGATTTATTCAGTCTATCGTTGGGAAGGGAAGGTTTGCGAGGAACAAGAGATCCTCTTGTCTGCAAAAACAATGTCCCATCAATGGGAAGAGATCTGCACGTTCATCAAAGAAAGTCATCCTTATGATCTGCCTGAGATTTTGGCTTTTTCACCAGAGCAATACGACCAGCAATATGGCCAGTGGGTTAGCTCTGAGGTAAATTCAAAGGTATGAGATTGTCTTATTTTCTGACAAAAATTTTTGGGCTACTGCTGCTCGTATCGACGCAAGTATTTGCAGCGCCAGATTTTTTGCCGCCAGAAAAAGCTTTTCGCGTAGAGGCTGCTTGGCTAGCAAACTCTAATCAAGTTGAGATTGAATTTGTTCCTGTCAAAGGTTATTACATCTACCAAGAATCACTTAAATTTGACCTCGGTATAGAGACCTCTAAACTAAATAAAATAAGCCCTTCACTGCCATTGGGTATTGAAAAGTTTGATGAAACTTTTCAGAAAAAAATGCAGATCTATAAGCAGCCATTCATGGTGCTGTTAGATGTGAAGTCAGAAGCGGGAAAGCCGCTTCATATTGAAGTTAGTCTGCAAGGTTGTGCGGAGGCAGGCATTTGTTATCCGCCAATGACGCTGAAGTTTCTGCTTACAGGACCAGGCGTGAAGGCGGCGCCGATACCAGAGGTATTGGATGGTTCACAAAATATAGCTCAATCCAAAGTCGAATTTAGTCTGGCTGATTTATGGCGTGATCGAGATGACGTTAATGCGATTAGCCGCTTTTTAGCAAACACTTCTACAGCTTATTTATTCTTGGCTTTCTTTGTATTGGGCCTTGCGTTAGCATTTACGCCTTGCGTTTTACCAATGCTCCCAATTCTCTCCAGCGTGATTTTTGGTTCGCAAGGTGGTAAAACGATTTCTAAGGGGCGTGCAAGCCTCTTGGCACTCTCTTATGTGTTGGGCATGGCCATGGTCTATGCCTTGGCAGGAACCTTGATGGCCGCCTTAGGCGGTAGCGTGCAAAGGGTTTTACAAAGCCCAGTTGCATTGGCTGCCTTTGCTTTATTGCTATTGGCCCTCTCAGGGAGCTTATTTGGGCTGTATGAGCTGCGTTTACCGTATTCATGGCACCAGCAGGTTGATCGTCTGGCAGGACGTCAAAAGGGCGGCAGTGTCTTTGGAGCCTTCGCTTTAGGCGGAATTTCTACTTTAGTCGCAAGCCCCTGTATCACTGCACCATTGGCAGGCGTATTAGCATTTATTGCCCAAACTGGATCTATGTCCTTAGGAGCTGGATTGCTTTTTGTCATGGCCTTGGGAATGGGCTTGCCGCTCCTCTTTATTGCCATTGAGGCCCGTGTTTTGATCCCTTCGACCGGCATTTGGATGGTTTGGTTACAGCGCACCTTGGGTGTGTTGCTCGTGGCAACCGCAGCCTGGATAGCCTCTCCATTGCTGGGGCAGAATGATGTCAACGGGTCTATAAAAATAATCAATGGACAAAAAATTCATCAAGTGGGTGATTTATCTTTCGTAGTGATTCACTCTCTAGTAGAGCTTGATGCACAGCTTAGCCAAGCAAAGCAAGAGCAAAAATTGGTATTACTCGATTTCTATGCAGATTGGTGTATCAGCTGCAAAGAGATGGAGATCAATACTTTTGCCAACTCAGAAGTTAGTAAAGAATTAAAACAATTTATTTTGCTGCAGGCTGACGTGACCGCAAATAGTCCTGACAATCAAGCATTACTAAAGCGCTTTGGTTTATTCGGCCCGCCAGGTATTTTGTTCTTTAATCCCAACTCTGAAGAACGAAAAGATCAGCGTGTGATTGGCTATATGCCGCCGCAACGCTTCATTGACCGTCTACAAAAGTTACCTTAGAGCTAGTTCATGCCCAGAATACATTCTATTTATATAGCCTCTCAGGCTGGAGAGCTAATGGATAAAAGGGAAAGTGCAAGGCTAATTGTCGGGAAAGGAATTGAGGGCGATAGATATGCGCTTGGTATCGGGGCATTCTCTGGGTCAATTCCAGCAAAAATCAGAGATGTATCACTTATTGCGCTGACAGGAATTGAAGACGCCAATCAAGAACTAGAGGCAAGTGGGTTAAAGCCCTATCTTCCTTGTGAAGTTAGGAGAAATATTGTCATTGAGGGTATGAGTTCAGACGCCCTCAATCAATTGGTTGGAAGGGAGTTTTCTCTGGGCTTTATTAGGCTGAGGGCTACAGAGTTGTGTATTCCTTGCGAGCGCCCAGCAAAACTGAGTGAAAAACTAAATTTTTTATCAGCCTTTAAAAATAGAGGGGGTATTAGAGCTCAAATACTAGACTCTGGTGATCTCAGAGTTGGTGATCAGCTGTGTTAAGTCTTACTTGCTGGACTTCATCAGTCTTGCAGCTTCGAGTGCAAAGTAAGTCAGAATGCCATCCGCACCAGCGCGTTTAAATGCTAGTAGAGATTCCATCATCACAGCGTCGTGATCAAGCCAGCCATTTTGAGCAGCAGCTTTGAGCATGGCGTATTCACCGCTAACTTGATAGGCATAAGTAGGGTAATCAAATTCTTCTCTAACGCGACGCACGATATCTAAATAGGGCATTCCAGGCTTAACCATGACCATGTCTGCACCTTCGCTAATATCGAGAGCAACCTCCCGCAAGGCTTCGTCGCTATTGGCGTAATCCATTTGATAGGTTTTTTTATCTGCTTTGCCCAGATTCTTGGCTGAACCCACTGCATCTCTAAATGGGCCATAAAACGCAGAGGCGTATTTGGCTGAATAAGCCATGATGCGCGTATGAATCAATTTCTTTTGTTCGAGCGCTTCCCGAATTTTTCCGATACGACCATCCATCATGTCTGATGGTGCAACGATATCGACACCAGCTTCTGCTTGAGCAATTGCTTGTTGTATCAAAATCGCAGTAGTCTCATCATTAAGTATGCGACTGTGCTCATCGAGTACGCCATCTTGGCCATGACTAGTATATGGGTCAAGAGCGACGTCCGTCATGATGCCTAAATTCGGGAAACGTTTTTTGAGTTCGCGAACCGCGTTAGGAATGAGGCCTTTTGGATTAAAAGCTTCTTTGCCATCAGATGTTTTTAATGCCGTATCAATTACCGGAAATAAAGCTAAAACAGGAATGCCTAAATCTACACATTCTTGTGCAACATTAAATAGTAAGTCTAAAGAAATGCGATTGACGCCTGGCATCGAAGCAACCGCTTCGGATTTACCTTTACCCTCCAGTAAGAATACGGGGTAGATCAAGTCATTTGTAGAAAGACTATTTTCTTGCATGAGGCGGCGCGACCAATCATCACGACGCATGCGGCGAGGGCGGTGCCCTGGAAAGTTGAGCAAAGAGTTAGCTTGTGATTTCATCTTTAAGGGTTTCAGTTTCAAATAGCCATTTAATTACTAAATTATCCGCCTCTTCAAGGCCAATGCGTTTTGTACTTGAGAATAATTGTGCCGTAAGTTGCTTAGAATCGCCCGTCCCATCGGGCAAGGCGGGGTCATATTGTTGCAATTGCTTCTTGACAGCCTCTAGAACATGTTTACATTCACTTTTATTGAGTTTGTCGCATTTGCTGAGCAAAATATGGATCGGTTTGCCGGTAGGTACAAACCACTGAATCATCTGCTCATCCAGGTCGGTAATGCCGCGCCGGGCATCCACAATGAGAACCATGCCGACTAGCTGCTCACGTTCCTGAAGATAGTCACTGAGAAGGCTATTCCAATGATATTTGGTCTCACGGTTGACTGCGGCATAGCCGTAGCCTGGTAAGTCCACTAGATAGGCTAAAAGCTCATCTTTGGCGAAAAGCCCAAAGTAGTTGATGTGTTGGGTGCGACCAGGCGTTTTACTGGCAAAAGCAAGCCTTTTTTGATTGCATAGAACGTTAATAGCGCTGGATTTACCAGCATTTGAGCGGCCAGCAAATGCCACCTCACGCAAAGGTGTGGCGGGCAGGCAATGGGTGTCATTGACTGTGGTGGCGAATCGAGCTTGAAAGAGTTTAGACATGTCCTGAAGCTATTGTAAAATCATGAAATAATTCATGGTGTTGGGTGAAAAGAGTTGTAAATATAGGGCCCAAACACTTTTAGGAATTTTTGCCAAGGTAAACATAATGCGTCAAAGCTCTAAAATCTCCAAATTAGCTGGTTTACGTGCCGGTTTTGCGGTTCTCTCTATTTTCGCTCTGATCGGTATCTCAGGGGCTGCCATAGCAGCCAATCCAGCTCCAATGCCTGCAGAAGCTCAAGCGAAGGCTGCAGTGCCGGGAAAGCCTAAGGTTGATCTTGCTATTGGCGAGTCTCTTTATAACGGCGGCGATGCTTCCCGTGGCGTTGTAGCCTGCATTACTTGTCATGGCCCAAAAGGACAAAGCGCAGTGAGTGCATGGCCCAAGTTATCTGCACAACATTCTGCATACATAAGTAAGCAATTGAAAAGCTACAAAGAAGGAGTTCGTGTTAACGCCATCATGATGGGTATGGCTGCTGCCTTGACCGATCAAGATATGCAAAATATTGCAGCTTATTTAGCCCAACAACAGCCCTCGCTAGGGGTGGCTCAAAATAAAGAAACTATTGAGTTGGGTCAAAGTATTTATCGTGGTGGTATTGCTGCAAAAGGTGTTCCAGCTTGCGCTGGATGCCATAGCCCTAACGGAGCAGGAATTTCTGCACAGTATCCTCGTCTGGGTGGTCAATGGGCCGAGTACTCTAATACCCAATTAACATTATTCCGAGAAGGTAATCGCAAAAATATTCAAATGAATACGATTGCAGTTAAGCTTTCTGATGCAGAAATGAAGGCAGTTTCTGATTACATGGCTGGCTTACATTAAGAAATTATTCTTAGCTTTAAATAAAAACCCCGCTCAGGTAGCGGGGTTTTTATTTGCTTTCATTTCTAGGAAATTACTTTGGCAAAATAGTTTCACTTGCAAATAAGTCAGATGTTTTTTCACGTGCACGAATGACGTAAACATTTTTCCCATCAACCATAATCTCAGCTGGTTTTGGGCGAGTGTTGTAGTTAGATGCCATGACAAAACCATAAGCGCCAGTTGAAAGGATTGCTAGAAGATCGCCTTCTTCCACGGCAAGTTTGCGATCTCTTCCCAGCCAATCGCCAGACTCGCAGACTGGCCCTACAACATCATAGGTCGAGCTCTTAGCCTCTTTAGTTTGAACGGGAACAATGCCATGATGCGCTTCATACAAGGCTGGACGCATCAACTCTGTCATAGCAGCATCAACAATGCAGAAGTTTTTCTCGGCACCGGGTTTAAGGTATTGAACAGTGGTGAGGAGTACGCCAGCATTGCCGACTAATGATCTACCCGGCTCTAGAACAATATCTAAATGAGCAAAGCCACGATCTGCCACATGGTTTAAAAGTGCATTCGTGAACTCAGTAATATCGGGCGGTGTTTCATCGCTATAGGAAATTCCGAGGCCACCACCTAAATCAAGATGGTGAATCACAATGCCTTCCTTCTGAAGCTGCTCGACTAAGTCTAAAACTTTATCCAGAGCATCCAAGTAGGGCGCAGTAGTAACAATTTGAGAGCCAATATGACAATCAATGCCCACCACATCAATCTGTGAGAGTTGACTAGCTTCGCGATATGTTTTTAAAACTTCGTGATACGCAATACCAAATTTATTTCCTTTTAAGCCAGTAGAAATATAAGGGTGTGTTTGTGCATCGACATCTGGATTAACGCGTAAGGATACTGGCGCGCGGCAGTTTAGCTTGCTAGCCACACGATTAATATTATGCAGTTCTGCAATTGACTCAACGTTGATGCACTTCACTCCAGCCTCTAGAGCGGCGGCGATTTCAGTAGCAGATTTGCCAACACCGGCGAATACTAGACTTTTAGGATCGGCACCGATTGCTAATGCACGCGCTAATTCTCCGCCGCTCACTAAGTCAAACCCTGCGCCGAGTTTTTTGAAGCAATCAATCACTGCCAAATTGCTGTTTGCTTTCATGGCGTAATGGACGCGTGCGCGACGTTTGCCTTGATTATCAATACAAGCCTTGTCATAAGCTTGGTAGGCTTCAGTCAGCGCTTTCTTGCTATAGACATAAAGTGGCGTACCAAATTCTTTTGCTAAAGCTGATAGCCGAACTTCTTCAGCATACCAATTGCCCTCGCGCTCAGTAAATCCAGATAATGGGGGAAGTGGAATTGCTTTGCCTGTCATTGCTTTGCCGGTGATAAATTGCTGGTACTAGCAGGGGTTTGTGGTGGATAGAGCTTGCCTTTAGGTTCCTGCTCTGTAGGGACTGGTGGCGCACTGGGTGGATTTGGCATAAATAGCGGACCCCTAACCCCACATCCAACAAGGGCTATTAGTAGGGCAATGCCAAAGGCTCTATTAAGAATCGCTATCATGAATGTCTCTAAAACGAATGATTGAATATAGCATGCAGGACTCTGGAATGAACCCAAATAATTTGACCGTTGAAGCCATTGATGACAAGCAGTTTCATCAGCTAGGCAGCAATTTATTACAGTCTATTGAAGTAGCCTTGGAGGCCGCTGATGACAAATTGGATCTGGATCTGGATGTCGAGCGCCAAGGTGGAAATGTTATTAATATCCGCTTTAGGGATAAAAGTGTGATTGTGGTTAATACCCAGCCACCTTTACATGAAATTTGGGTGGCAGCAAAGTCTGGTGGTTATCACTACCGCTGGGCAGGAACCATGGCAACGCCTTTATGGTTGGACACGAAGACTGGTAGAGAGTTATTGGGCGATTTGACGCAGTTTGCTAGTGCTCAGGCTGGGCAAGCAGTCAAGATTACTTTGACCAAGCCTTAAGTCATTTAGGCTGCACCAGTAGCAACTAAAGTTTCGATCACTTGGGTATCGGGCACGCTTTTGATTTGAGCCTTACCAATTTTCTCTAGGATGACATAGCGAATTTGTCCCCCCTCAGTTTTCTTATCCACCTGCATCAGTGCCATATAACGTTCTGCGCCAAATTTAGGTGGAACAGTAGGCAGGTTCATTGATTTGATAATCTTGGTCAGACGCTCGAGCTCAGCTTTGCTAATGAGGCTTAAACGGCAAGATAAATCAGCCCCCATCACCATGCCGCAGCCAACAGCTTCCCCATGAAGCCATTCGCCATAACCCATGCCAGCCTCTATCGCATGCCCAAAGGTATGGCCAAAGTTGAGGGTTGCACGAATACCGCTCTCTCTTTCATCTGCGGAAACTACTGCAGATTTAATTTCACAAGAACGCAGTACTGCATGTCCCATAGCGTTTGTGTCACAGGCCAGCAATGCCTCTGCATTTGCTTCAATCCAATCTAAAAATTGGGCATCAGCAATGACACCATGTTTCACCACTTCAGCAAGACCTGCTGAGAGCTCTCTCAGCGGCAAAGCTTTCAGTGTATTGAGGTCTGCAATTACCGCAACAGGCTGATGAAATGCCCCAATCATATTTTTACCCAGAGGGTGATTGATGCCAGTTTTACCGCCAACAGAAGAATCAACCTGGGCCAATAAGGTGGTTGGCACTTGAATGAAGCGAATGCCACGCATGAAGCTAGCAGCAGCAAAGCCTGTCATATCGCCAATCACGCCGCCACCCAAAGCAATCAACATAGTTTGCCGGTCCGCACCAAACTCTAAAAGATCATCAAAAATAAGCTGAAGATTTTTCCAGTCTTTATAGGACTCGCCGTCTGGAAGAGTAATTGTTCTAACAGGCTTGCTAAATATTTCTAAGGTCTTAGTCAGGCGGTCAGCATAAAGCGGCGCAACCGTAGTGTTAGTAACGATATAAATTGAAGTTGATTTTTCACAGGCGCTAAATAAGCTAGCTTGATCAATGAGATCACTGCCAATATAGATTGGATAGCTACGGTTGCCAAGATTAACCTCAAGTGTTTTCATCATAGTGCCAATATATTTTTTTAAGCGGAAAGTTCAAGTTGCATGATCAAGGTATTAACTAGCTGATTCACGCTGGGCTTGCCAGTTTCAATCACATGATCGGCGATTTCGCGATATAGAGGATCGCGAATAGTGTATAAATTTTCCAGGATTTTTTTGGTATCGCCATTGAGAAGTAAAGGGCGTCCGTCGCCCCCTTTAGTGCGATGCCAAAGCTCATCTGGATTTGCATGTAGATAAATGACGGTACCATGCTCGCGGAGCGCTTGACGGTTGTCGGGAAATAAAATAGCACCACCACCAGTGGCTAAGACAGTGTCATGTTCAGTTGTAATCTCTCGAATGACTTGTGCCTCTCGTTTGCGAAATCCTTCTTCACCTTCCATCTCAAAGATCACTGGAATCTTGACTCCACAACGCTCTTCAATCACATGATCGGCATCCAAAAAGCGGCGGCCTAATTTCTTAGCCAGCACTTTACCCACAGTCGACTTTCCGGCGCCCATGAGGCCAATGAGAAAGATATTGTTTGTCGGAGTATTCACCCTTTGATTTTATTAGGGTTTATCAATAACGGTAGGGGTTAGGAAGACAAGTAGCTCAGTTTTATCTTGTAATTTAGATTTATGGCGAAATAAGTAGCCAATGATAGGAATATCCCCTAGCAAGGGGATTTTGACCTCATCTTCCCTCTCGGTTGTCTGAAAAATACCCCCAATAATGACTGTTCCTCCGCTTTCAACGGTCACTTCAGAACTTAAACTTTTAGTATCAATGGCATATCCCTGCTCTGTTTTCATGCCAATGGTGTCCTTATTAATGCCAACGAGCATGGAGATTTTTCCGTCAGGATGAATCTTTGGCAAAACTTCTAAGCGCAAATTAGCCTTCCGAAATTGCAATTTACTACCATTTTGTGAGGTCGTTTGATAGGGGAGCTCAGTACCTTGTTCGATAGTGGCTTTTACTTGATCACCAGTCATGATGCGGGGATTAGAAAGAATCTTTCCTTGACCATCCGATTCAAGGGCTGATAGTTCCATTTGCAAAATACGACTACCTTTTCTAGAGACTAGAGTTGCAGCCACGGTTGCTGGATTAAATCCACTTAAGCCCGATCCACTTAAATCAACATTACTAGAAACTTTCTGATCTGGGTTGCCGCCTAAGGAGTTCGCTTGGTAGCCAAGCTTCATTCCTAGTTCACGGGCAAAGCGCTCATCAGCCTCTACGATGCGAGCCTCAATGAGTATTTGCCTTGGACTGTTAATGTGGTCGCCACCAAAGGGTAGGGCAGCATCTTCACGACGATGCTTTTGGAATGCGGTAATTTCTGCATGAGGACCAATCCAGTAAATATCGCCGTTACGTACTAGCCTTAATCCCCTACTCGCTAGAATCGCGTCAAGCGCTGTATGCCACGGCGTGTTGTGGAGTTCAATCGTCATCCTGCCTTTAATGGATTCGCTTAACAAAAAGTTGGTGTTAGCAAGTTTTGCAAGCACTTGCAAAAGCGCAGTCACTTCAATATCAGTAAATTGCAGACTAATGGGCACTTCCAGTAAGTTTTGTGCGGGCATGTTAGCTCGTATTGGGCTAAGTAAAAAAATCGACAAGAGGCCAATACAAAAGCTGAATTTTTGAGTGTGTTGATGCATGCGTTATAGAGTTTGCTTTATTCGGTTTTCGAGGGTTTGAGGTTGAGGGTTTTGCCTTTGCTATGGCTTAGGGTGGCGAGATCTTTCTCAAGATGAGTTAATCGCCAATCTCCCAAAACAAGCATTCCCTTTTGAAACATCACAGTGCCTTGCCCAGAATCAAAAAATGCCTTGTGGGAGCCACCCATTTGACTAGCCCCCAAATATCGCCAGCGGCGTAACTCCACTTCATGAGGAAGTGCTTGAGGCTTGGGGGTAACTTTATGGGCTGACTTATTTTCTATTAATGAGTGAACACTCACTTCTACTAAATCTATGGCTTCATATAGATCATCCTGCTCCATTTGTAATTCAGTGCGTAACTGAATGAACTCTTTTTTAAGGATGGCAATTTCTTTATGCGACTCTTGGATCTGAGCTTCAGAACTTGTTTTTAGAGATTCATAGCCAACCATAAGCACAATACCAGCACCGAAAATACAGGCAGCAAAAGCTAGGAATCCTCCAAGTTTTGGAATCTGACCTAATAGATTTTGGCTGCTGAAGGCATCTGGCGCCGTTCGATCTTTGCTTGGTTTTGGGGGCTGCAAAGGAGTGCTCTTGGGGTATGTGGGTTTACGAATTCCATGCGGATCAGTAATGGCTGGATCATCACCAAGCTCACTCAAAATATCATCGAAAGATTGGGGAGAAATATGGCGAGATGGCATGGCCTTATTTTCATCCTTAGGCAAGGAATAGCCATCGGCTTGGTTTGAAGCCGGTGTCAGCTAAGACAGGCATCAAAACTCAAAAACAAGAGTTTTGGAACTTTTAGGCAAAATACTTAAGCACCCTATAATTTGACCTTATGGCCCTCCCCCCAAAAGACAAGCCGCCTCAAAATCAGCGACCAAGCCGTCCAGACGATAGAAGTCCGCGATATTCCCGAGTGGGGCCTGACTCAATCCGAAAATCCTCTAGCAATCCTTTGGTGAAAGCCATATTGATTATTGGTGTGGTATTTGCGATGGTAGTGATGCTGTTGATGGGCTACGCATTTTTAGTAGCCAAACCGAATTTACCGAAAATCTCAGCCTTAACCGATTACAACCCGAAAACCCCGCTCCGGATTTATACAGCTGATAAGGTTTTGATTGGCGAGTTTGGTGAAGAGCGCCGTAAAGTGATTCCTCTGGCTGAAATTCCAAAAAGCATGCGTAATGCTGTTTTAGCCATTGAGGATGATCGCTTCTACTCCCATGGCGGTGTCGACTATGTCGGGATTTTGAGGGCAACTTTGACTAATTTGCGGGGAAATTTATCCCAGGGCGCTTCCACCATCACCATGCAGGTGGCTCGAAACTTTTTCCTGAGTAATGAGAAAACATTCAGTCGAAAAATCTATGAAGTTTTATTGGCCTGGGAGATCGAGGCGCAACTAACAAAAGATAAGATTCTTGAAATCTATATGAATCAGATTTTCTTAGGTCAAAGAGCTTATGGTTTTTCAAGTGCCGCCCAGATTTACTTTGGCAAAGAATTAAAAGACATCTCGGTTGCAGAGTCTGCAATGTTGGCAGGATTACCAAAGGCTCCTTCTGCGTATAACCCTGTCTCGAATTTTCGACGAGCCAAAATTCGTCAGGAATATATCTTGCAGCGTATGCGTGATCTGGGATACATCAGTCCTGAGGAATATCAAATAGCCATGATTGAGGAGTTACGTATTCGTGGCCTAGGTAATGAATTTACTGTGCGCGCAGACTTCCCTGCAGAAATGGTTCGACAGTTACTTTTTACTCAATACGGTGAAGCTATTTATTCTCAGGGAATCGATGTCTACACAACGATCTTAAAGGCTGACCAAGACGCCGCTTATAAAGCCGTACGTCGTGGCATATTTGAATATGACTTACGTCACGCATATCGTGGTCCAGAGGGCTTTATTGATCTTCCTGAGGATCGTGTCAAGCGGCAACGCGCTATCGATGAGGCTTTACTTGCCTATCCACAGTTAGACGATTTGCAATCTGGTGTTGTGCTCGATGTGAAGCCAAAAGAAATGCAAGTCATGATTGCTACTGGCGATACAGTCATCTTAAAAGGTGATGATATGAAATTAGCCTCAGCATCAATTACCGATAGCGCGCAGCCAAAAAAACGTTTACGTCCGGGCGCCATAGTCAGATTGCTTTTAGATGGGGGGGTGTGGAAGCTAGCTCAGCTACCTCAAGTCGAAGCAGCTTTTGTTTCAATGAATGCAGATACTGGCGCAATTTTATCCTTGGTCGGGGGTTTTGATTTTCGCCGCAATCAATTCAATCACGTGACTCAGGCCTTACGACAGCCCGGCTCTTCGTTTAAGCCATTTATCTATGCCGCAGCAATAGAGAAAGGCTTTATACCAAATACGATGGTCAATGATGCGCCTTTATCGATCGGTAGCTTAGAAACAGGCAGTCAGGCTTGGGAACCAAAAAACTATGACGGTAAGTATGATGGCATGATGCGTTTACGCAATGCCTTAGCTAAATCAAAGAATTTAGTATCGGTTCGTATTATTCGTGCAATCGGTCCTTCGTATGCGCAAGAATATATTCAGCGATTTGGTTTCGAACCTGAAAAACACCCACCTTATTTGACAATGGCTTTGGGTGCTGGTTCAGTAACACCTTTGCAGATGGCCTCAGCCTACAGCGTATTTGCCAACGGCGGATATCGCGTCGATCCTTTCTTAATTGACAAGATGATTGATGCTAAGGGGGCCGTTTTATTTGAGGCAAAGCCTACCCATGCTGGTAAGGATGCCGCTCGTGTACTAGATGCTCGCACGGCTTTTGTGATGGACAGTATGCTCCAAGAGGTCACCAAAACTGGCACCGCTGCATCTGCCCGTCCTAAGCTCGGCCGTAATGACATTGCTGGAAAAACCGGCACTACTAATGACTCTCATGACGCTTGGTTTGCTGGATACAACCCTAAGATCGTGGCGGTTGCTTGGATTGGTTTTGATAAGCCAGCCAGCTTGGGCGATCGTGAGACAGGTGGAGGACTCGCTCTACCAATGTGGATTTCATATATGGCTACTGCTTTAAAAGATATCCCGCAGGAATCGCGCATAGTTCCAGAGGGGGTTACACAAGCTGATGGAGATTGGTTTATTCCAGAATTTGCTCGAAGCGGCGGAGTTCGTGAACTGCAATAGTTCTTCATCATCATGGCACGGCAAGCGCGAACAGTAATACCTGGCCAAGTAATGCATGTGATGGTTCGTGGCAATAATCGCGAGACCATTTTTTTTGGTGATGAGGATCGGCATATCTACTTGGTGTGGTTGCGGGAAGCAGCAAGACAGTTTGCTTGTACTGTCCATGCATTTGCATTAATGCCTAATCATGCGCATTTATTGTTAACACCACAAAAAGAAGATTCTTTGGCTAAAACGATGCAATCACTAGGCCGTCGTTATGCTCAATATTTCAATCAACAGCATCATCGTTCCGGAACGATTTGGGAAGGACGTTATCGCTCCTCCTTAATTGACCCAGATTATTTTTTACGTTGCCAACGCTACATTGAGCTCAATCCGGTAAGGGCTGGGTATGAGTCAAGCCCACAAGACTCCAGTTGGACTAGCTTTGCCACACATATTGGAGGAAAGGCAGAGCCTTGGTTGGCTGACCACCAGCACTTTTGGAGGCTGGGTAATACGCCTTTTGAAAGGCAAATGAACTGGGCAAACTTTGTAAAAGACGGTACGCCCCACTGGGAAGAACAGCAAATCACCGAATCCTTACTTCGATCCAAGCCTTGGGTTAGTGATATTTATGCAAATAAGCTGTTTAAAGATGCTCCAGAGATGATTCAAATCAGAGATCGTGGCCGCCCTAAAAAAACTAAGTTAATAAATTCAATAACTTAGAAGTTTCCTAGTAGTTAGTGATACATGTAGTATCTTTACTCTGTCCCCTTTTAAATAACTCATTGTGGTGCATGCTGTAAATAAATGGGACAGAGTCATTTTATTTCTGTTGCATCCGTATGGGTATTCACCTATATTTGACCCTCCAAAAGTTATCAGGCCTTTGTCGGCCCTCGGAAATACTATGACTACACAATTGAATGCTGATCTTCGCCCAATCGCTCAAGGGCTATATGACCCGCGTAATGAGCATGATGCCTGTGGCGTAGGATTTGTTGCACACATCAAGGGTAAGAAATCTCACGAAATAGTTGCTCAAGGCTTAAAGATTCTTGAGAATTTAGATCACAGGGGCGCGGTTGGTGCTGATCCATTAATGGGTGATGGTGCGGGCATCTTGATTCAGATTCCAGATACTTTGTATCGCGAGGAAATGGTCAAGCAAGGCGTCACATTGCCGCCATTAGGTGAGTACGGTGTCGGCATGATTTTCTTGCCAAAAGAGCAAGCATCACGTTTAGCTTGCGAGCAAGAGTTAGAGCGCACCGTGCGCTTAGAGGGTCAAGTTGTTTTAGGTTGGCGAGATGTGCCGGTAGATGTGAAGTTGCCGATGTCGCCAACAGTGCAAATGACAGAGCCGTTCATTCGTCAAATTTTTATCGGTCGTGGTCGGGACATCATGACGACGGATGCGCTTGAGCGCAAGTTGTATGTGATTCGTAAAACGGCGAGCCATGCAATTCAGGATTTACATTTAAAGCATGGTAAAGAATATTTTGTTGCTTCCATGTCTGCACGAACCATTGTTTATAAGGGCTTGCTGTTAGCCAATCAAGTGGGCGCGTATTACCAGGACTTACAAGATCAACGCACCATATCAGCACTTGCATTAGTGCACCAGCGCTTCTCTACAAACACTTTTCCTGCTTGGGAATTGGCTCATCCATACCGCATGATTGCGCATAACGGAGAAATCAATACAGTTAAAGGTAACGTCAATTGGGTCAATGCACGTGAGGGCGCAATTAGTTCGCCAGTATTGGGTGATGACTTACAGAAGTTATGGCCACTTATTTACCCAGGCCAATCCGACACTGCTTGCTTTGATAACTGTTTAGAGTTGTTGGTAATGTCTGGCTATCCGTTGGCACAAGCCATGATGATGATGATTCCCGAGGCATGGGAACAACACGCATTAATGGACGACAATCGCCGCGCTTTCTATGAATATCATGCAGCCATGATGGAGCCATGGGATGGCCCAGCTGCAATGGCATTTACTGATGGCCGTCAAATTGGCGCAACTCTGGATCGCAACGGTTTGCGTCCAGCACGTTATTACGTCACTGACGATGACTTGGTCATCATGGCTTCTGAAGCCGGTGTATTACCTATTCCTGAGAGCAAGATTGTTCAAAAATGGCGCCTGCAACCTGGCAAGATGTTCATGATTGACATGGAGCAAGGCCGAATCATTGATGACGTTGAGCTCAAGAATGCTGTGTCGAAAGCCAAGCCCTACAAGAGTTGGATTGATGCAGTACGGGTAAAACTTGATGAAGTTGACGCTAGTAAAGCAGATTTGGTAGATGAGAAAACGACCATTCGTCCAGCTGCAAAATTGTTAGATCGCCAGCAAGCGTTTGGTTACACCCAAGAGGATATTAAGTACCTCATGGCTCCAATGGCCATGAACGGTGAAGAGGCAATCGGCTCAATGGGTAATGACAGCCCATTGGCCGTACTCTCAAACAAGAACAAGCCTCTCTATAACTACTTCAAGCAATTGTTTGCGCAGGTAACTAACCCTCCGATTGATCCAATTCGTGAAAACATGGTGATGTCATTGGTCTCATTCATTGGGCCAAAACCTAACTTGTTAGATACCAACAATATCAATCCTCCAATGCGTTTGGAGGTCAGTCAACCAATCTTAGATTTTGATGACATCACAAAGATTCGTCACATTGATCACTACACCAATGGTAAATTCCGCTCTTATGAGCTCGATATTTGCTATCCAGCAGCATGGGGTAAAGCTGGTATCGAGGCACGCTTAGCATCATTGTGTGCAGAAGCTGCTGATGCAGTACGTTCTGGTTACAACATATTAATCGTCAGTGATCGTCAAGTGGATGAGAAGCATGTTGCCATTCCTGCTTTGTTGGCAACTTCAGCAATTCACCAGCATTTGGTACAAAAAGGCCTGCGAACTAGCGTAGGTCTCGTAGTTGAGACAGGCAGCGCTCGTGAAACGCATCACTTTGCGCTTTTGGCTGGCTATGGTGCTGAAGCAGTTCACCCATATCTAGCCATGGAAACGTTGACCGATATGGCTAAAGGCTTATCAGGCGATTTATCTGGTGAAAAAGCGGTTAAGAACTACATCAAAGCAGTTGGTAAGGGCCTGCAAAAGGTGATGTCTAAGATGGGCATCTCTACCTATATGTCCTATACCGGTTCACAGATTTTTGAAGCGATTGGTTTAAACCCTGAAATCATCAATCAGTATTTCAAGGGCACCCCATCAAACGTTGGTGGCATTGGTGTGTTTGAGGTAGCTGAAGAAGCTCTGCGTATGCACACAGCTGCGTTTAGTAACGATCCAGTGCTCACTAATATGCTAGATGCTGGTGGTGAATATGCATTCCGTATTCGCGGTGAAAACCACATGTGGACACCAGATACGATTGCCAAGTTACAGCACTCTACTCGTATTGGTGCAGAGGAGGGCTACCAGACCTATAAAGAGTATGCCAACATCATCAATGACCAAACCAAACGTCAAATGACTTTGCGCGGTCTGTTTGAATTTAAGCTTGATCCAGCAAAAGCTATTCCATTAGATGAAGTCGAATCTGCTAAAGAAATCGTCAAACGTTTTGCTACGGGTGCAATGTCTTTAGGTTCAATTTCTACTGAAGCGCATGCAACCTTGGCAATTGCGATGAACCGCATTGGCGGAAAGTCCAATACTGGTGAGGGCGGTGAAGATCCTAACCGCTATATTAATGAGCTCAAAGGTATTCCAATTAAAAAAGGCGAAACGCTAGCGAGCGTTTTGGGTAGCGATGTCGTAGAGGCCAATATTCCATTATTGGATGGCGATTCATTGCGTTCCAAAATTAAACAAGTTGCGTCTGGTCGTTTTGGTGTAACCACTGAGTACTTACGTTCTGCAGATCAAATTCAGATCAAGATGGCACAAGGCGCTAAGCCAGGTGAGGGCGGTCAATTACCAGGCGGAAAAGTGTCTGACTACATTGGTAAGTTACGCTTCTCTGTGCCGGGTGTTGGTTTGATTTCTCCCCCTCCACACCATGATATTTACTCAATTGAAGATATCGCCCAGTTAATTCATGATTTGAAGAACGTCAACCCAAAAGCTGACGTTTCTGTGAAGTTGGTATCTGAGGTGGGTGTTGGTACGGTTGCTGCCGGCGTTGCCAAGGCAAAAGCAGATCACGTAGTGATCTCTGGCCACGATGGTGGTACTGGCGCCTCACCACTCTCTTCGATTAAACACGCTGGTTCACCATGGGAACTTGGTTTGGCTGAAACGCAGCAAACATTAGTTCTGAATGGTTTGCGTAGTCGCATTCGCGTTCAGGCTGATGGCCAAATGAAGACTGGTCGTGACGTTGTGATCGGCGCACTGTTGGGGGCAGATGAATTTGGTTTTGCCACAGCGCCATTGGTAGTTGAAGGCTGCATCATGATGCGTAAGTGCCATTTAAATACTTGCCCGGTGGGCGTTGCTACGCAAGATCCAGAATTACGTAAGAAATTCTCTGGTAAACCTGAGCACGTTGTGAACTTCTTCTTCTTCATTGCTGAAGAGGCTCGCGAAATCATGGCGCAATTGGGTATTCGTAAGTTTGATGACTTGATTGGCCGCGTTGATTTATTAGATACTCGTAAGGGTATTGATAACTGGAAAGTGCATGGCTTAGATTTCAGCAAGATCTTTGCTGAGCCAAAAGTAGCAAGTGATGTTCCACGCTATCAAGTACTGACACAAGATCATGGCCTAGCAAGTGCTCTAGACAATATCTTGATTGAGAAGAGTGAGCCCGCTTTAGAGCGTGGTGAGAAAGTATCTTTCATTGTTCCAGTAAAGAATGTGAACCGAACTGTTGGTGCAATGCTTTCCGGCGAAGTTGCACAACGCCATGGTCACGCTGGCTTGCCTGATGACACTATTCATATTCAATTGAATGGTACTGCGGGCCAAAGCTTTGCAGCTTTCTTGGCTCGTGGCATTACTTTGGATTTGGTCGGTGATGGCAATGACTATGTTGGTAAGGGCTTATCTGGTGGGCGCGTGATTGTTCGTGCTCCACATGAGTTCCGTGGCGACACAGCAAAGAACATTATTGTTGGCAATACTGTTTTGTACGGTGCAATTGCTGGCGAAGCCTTCTTTAATGGGGTTGCTGGTGAGCGTTTTGCAGTGCGTAATTCTGGAGCCACTACGGTTGTGGAAGGTACTGGCGACCATGGTTGTGAATATATGACTGGTGGAACTGTAGCGGTGCTTGGTACCACTGGGCGTAACTTTGCCGCAGGTATGAGCGGTGGCATTGCTTATGTCTATGACGATGATGGCCTGTTCGCTAAGCGCTGCAATACCAGTATGGCAACTTTAGAAAAAGTATTGCCCGCAGCAGAGCAAATTGCCAAGATGCCCCAGTCTGAGTGGCATGCTCCAGTTGACGTGAAAGATGGTGGCGAGCGTTTAACAGATGAGCAAATTTTGAAGAACTTAATTGAACGTCATTTCCGCCACACCGGTTCAGAGCG
>Ga0209400_1001455_pt1 | contig 18962 bp, 2 predicted proteins | sample M_130807_EF_Meta_FD_187313 | JGI IMG/M metagenome (GOLD analysis project Ga0209400, IMG submission 187313) | Freshwater microbial communities from Lake Montjoie, Canada to study carbon cycling - M_130807_EF_MetaG (SPAdes) (version 2) | ecosystem: Environmental > Aquatic > Freshwater > Lake... | reverse complement strand
CTTGGGACCCTTGTATTCAAAACACAGTAAATGATGGTGTTTGGAGACATTTTATGTGGACAATTGATGGTGGTACGTCAGCCGCAGTGGGTGCTACATGGAGAGTATATATAAATGGAGTATTACAAAACAAAAACGTGAATAATTATTATCCTACGACAGCTAATAGAATCTATAATTATGTTGGTAGGTCTAATAATTCAGCTGATAGTACATTTGAAGGACAAATATCAGAGGTATTCATGGCAAATACAGAATTAAAACCAGAAGAAGTTTTTGCTTTATATTCAAATAATAATTCGTTTTTCTATGGATTGAACGATAACAATTGGCGTCATTACGCATGGACAATCGCAAACAATTCATTATATAATACACCATCTAATGTGAAATCATCGAATTCGTATAACCCAATTACAACATCAACATGGAAATTATACGTCAATGGAATATTAACAAAAACATTATCAAATGCGAATTTCCCAAATAATATTTCAAGAATATATAATTATTTATGTGGTTCAAATACGGCAACCGACCCTAGTTTCAATGGTGCGCTAGATGATTTCCGTATGTATAAAACTGTTTTAAGTGACACAGATATAGCATCGATTTACCAGAATCCATCGTATTCCAATGTGGCAACAACATCAAAAATGAAAAATGATAATATCATATCAAATATCAACGATAATAAATGGAGACATTTGGCTTGGTCAATTGACGCGAGTGCTAATTGGAAAGTTTATATGAATGGTGATTTATACAGTAAATTCACGGGTGTTTATCCAAATAGTATCGACCGATATTTGAATTTCTTCGGTAAATTAAGTAAAAACCCAGGCACGATTGATTCGTCGTATTCGACATTTACACCGAATACAACCGCCGCAACTACGAATACATGGGCAAACAATGGAATAACTTGGACAAGTAGTGCGAGTAGTTTTTGGACAGCAGCTCCAATACATAATCCATTCAAGGCTTTTAATACAAGTACAACTGATGGCAATGACGCATGGCATATAGAAAACAATACTTCATACGATGGTTGGGATGGATTATATAATCGTACGACATATAGTACATATGTAAACTCGATTGGATTAATATATGGCGAATGGTTACAAATTCAAACAAGTATACCATTGGTAATGAAATCATATATTTTATCATCTAGAAATGGTTTTTTTAGTCAAATGCCAAGACGATATTATATAGTAGGTTCAAATGATAATTCAACGTGGTATCCAATACAATCTGTTACAAGACAACCAAGTGGAACAGCTTCAGGAACAGTAAGCACAAATACTCTGTTTGTTTCAACTGGATATTATTCCGACGATAATACATCAAATGGTATTACAGCCAGTACTCATGTTTATGGACATCCAACATCAACAAATACCTATACCTATTTCAGAATTATATTAACACAGAGTTCTTTTAATACTGGTGCTTACGCATCGGGTGATGGTAGATTAATGGCAATCGGTGAATGGAATATTACATTCGCAAATGCGGTATCCAAAAACTTTTCGGGTGCGATTGACGATTTCCGTATGTATAAGCGCGCGCTTACAGATACAGAAGTAGCTCAAATGGCAACCGTAAATCCATTATTTTTCCATTATCGATTTGACCAAAGCGATGTCAATGGACAAGCATTGGCAAACATGGCGACCGGCTCACCTATATACGATGCGTCGTTATCTACGACCGGATTAATAAATACAACGGATTTCAAGACAGGAAATGGTAGTTTAGCATTGACAACAGATGGACAAGAATATCCACCAGCGCCAATCACAGCGGATATAACGTATATATATTATGGTTCATATGGCCAAGGAAGATATGATGTAAGTTATTCGAGTCAAATAGGTACTGCTACGAATGAAGTAGGATACAAAGCATTTACAAAAGCGCATGTAGATACTTGGACAAATAATCAATGGACATCAAGTACATCCTCATATACATCATTATCAAGTATATATAGTACAAATAATGCTTTGGGACATACTGGCACATTCAATACACTGGTATCCGGAATATCCATATCAGGAGAATGGATACAATTAAAAATGCCCAACGCAATCGTATTGAACAAATACATGATTATAGGTGAAACAAATAGAAGTCTAAATTCCTTTGTACTAGCCGGTTCAAATGATGGTAATACATGGTCTTTGATAGATGAACAACGAAATCTAGGTAGGTGGTCATTGACATATCCAAATTGTACAATGTATTTTACACCGTCATCCGTGCCACCATCCTATAATTATTTCCGCTTGATACCTACATCAGTAATAACTTCTGTTGATGCGATAGTTGGTAATTCTTTAACATCAAATTTTGCCACAATAAGACAAATTAAATATTTTGCGAAACCAGAACAATATGTAACATTACCAAGTTTCTGGTCAGGGTATAATGGGTTATCGTTCGCTATGTGGTTAAAATTAAATAATACACAAACTAAAAACCCATACGCTACAAATATTTTTGAATTTTCTGAATCAAACGCAGGTATTGCTAGTGGTGGATATAACTCGATTTTTCTTAATAACGATACAGGTAATATGAATTTTGGCATTTTTAAAGGTACTACTTATAATCAAATTTTTTTGGATGTTTCAATGAATGATAATGTTTGGCGACATATAGCATGGACAATTGATACAAATGGATTTTGGAAAATCTATATAAATGGTCGTTTGGCAAAATCAGCATCAAAAGCATATCCTAATAATATCCAAAGATACAACAACTATTTGGGTAGAAGTACTCAATACAACACCATATACAATATAAACGGTGGTTTGGACGATTTCCGTATGTATAAATCAGTACTAACTGACCAAGACGTTATGGCGCTCTATAAAGGTTCGAACAAATTATTAATCCATTATACATTCGACAAAGAAACAGTGAATGGTTCGTCGGTAGGGGATATGGTGGGAACACCAGCACAACTGACAATAGCAAATGGTTTGGATTTCAAGAGCACCATAATAAGTCCAAATAAATCAGACGCATCTTTAAATGGATGGAGTACAACTTATGATAACAAAGTATACAATTGGAGAGCATCAGCTAGTTCTATTTATATTGCCGGTAGTTTTTATCCATATTTAGCTTTCAATACAGTTCTTACAGATTTTTTCCATACAAGCGGTACTCAAGAACCTAAAACTCAATACAATTCGAGTACAGGTATCTATGCTGGTGATAATAAAACAAATGTTCAATCTATTGGAAATATAGCAGGGGAATGGTTACAAATAAATTGCGACGTTCCGTTAGTAATGTCATCATATTATTTAGTTGGGAGAGAAACAAACTCAGACCAATTCCCAAGAAGTTATTATATTGTAGGTTCAAATGATGGAATATATTGGTACCCATTACAATATTCAACAAGAACTGGTTCTCAAGATGGACTAACTAACTTAGGATATATGTGGGGATATAACGGAGGCACTGGCACTATTACATCGGGTTACAAGACAACACCTACAATCAATATGACACCATATAGTTATGATATATCATGTGTTAATTCCGTTGTATCGGGTACATTGAGAATCAAAACAAATGGTTACTCTTACGCAAACAATCCATATACAATGTTTCGTATGATATTTACAGAGGTTGTTGCTAGTAATAATATTTCATTCGCCGAATGGCAAATCTATGCCTACGAACCACTCCCATCACAACCTATTTACGGTAGCGAAGTAACACCAACTACTTATTATGCCAATTCGAACGTAGAAACTGGTATTTGGGTAAATGATGGTATTATATGGAAATCATCGGCAAGTATCCATCATTATTCATTAGAAACCAATGGTACACCAAAATATACTTACTATAGTACAAGAGCATTCAATGGACGTGTTGGTGGAGGTACCAATGTATATCAAGGATGGTTGGGAGGGGTAAGAGGGTATGCGTCATCAGATATTGCGGTAAATACATATATTGGAAATTATAATACTACTATTCAAACTGTAGGTACTGTTTCAGGTGATTATTTACAAATAAATTCGATAATACCTCTTCAAATGTCGAATTATTTTTTTACAACATTAACTACTGACAGTAATGCTATTTTTGGTCGTTATTTGCCACAGGAATATTATATAGTAGGATCATTAGATGGAAGTTCTCAATGGTATCCGATTCAATATGTATATTGTTACGGTGGGTCAACTGCGAATATCAATTCTCCACAAAATACGGACATTTATTACACAACAACCAAATTAGGTGAAACTCAAACAATAGCATCAAAAGTATCGGGAACGTCGGGCTCAACAATAAATATTTATAATTATCCAGTATATGCGTTAGGATATTATACAAGCTTTCGTGTCGTGGTAAAAAATACTTTTGGAAATAGTTATGGGATAATAAATAACGGATTTTATGGTCCCGAAGCAGGTATAGGACAATGGAATATAAAATTCAATCCGCATATTATAAATCCATACAAATATCGACTTGGAAATGCGTCACTCAATTTACAGGCATCTTATAGTGAATTCCTAACAATACCTACCATACAAACCCTAGGCTCAGATGGAATATCATTTTCATTATGGATTAGTACCGATGGAACACAAGAAGGTTCTCAAATTATGGAATTGGGTAATGGTTATAACAACAACAATATACTCATGTATATATCCAATGGAAATCTATACTTCGGTATAAATAATGGCAATTCATCGAACACGGTATCTTATGATTCAATAATCGCAACCAAAATTACAGATGGCAACTGGCGCAATATCGTAGTATTGATAGATACAGATGGAACATGGACATTTTATGTAAATGGCCAATTTGTGAAAACAGTCGCTGGCGTATACCCCGCCGATGTTCCAAGATATATCAATTATTTGGGAAAATCGAGTTTGAAACTGGAGCCATATTTCAATGGATATATAGATGATTTCCGAGTATACAAAACTGTATTAACTACCACTGATATTGCCGAAATATATAATTCAACGTCTACGTCGGCATTGGACGCAAATGGTTTGACAGGTTTCAAATACAATGGAATCGATTTTTCGAAATTATACAAAAGAAATTATACAGAGTACGCAGGAATTATAAATACAATAGCAGGAGGTGGAACAACAAGAGGAGATGGTGGTTTAGCGACGAATTCTTCTTTAGCAGGAGGTATATATGATATGGCAATCGATAACTCGAATAATTATATTTATTTTTCTCTTTTGGATGGAAATTATGTACGTAGAATAGACGCAAGTGGAATAATAACAACTGTTGTAGGAACGGGCGTAGCGAATAGTTCAGGCGATGGTGGATTAGCCATAAACGCATCTGTAAATGGGCCATCCGGGTTGGCATTGGATACATCAATGAATTTATATATAGCAGAACGTACTGGAAATCGTATTCGTAAAATCGATACAACGAATGGTACTATCCGTACAATAGCGGGTACGATTCAGCCGATAGCAACATCGACTACTGATTCTTCTTCTAATACAGTATCAAATTGGGTTGTATCGGATATTTCATTTACTGCTAGTTTAAGTTCTACTCGTTCAACTGGAGTTGAACATAAAGTAGGAAATCTTTTTATATTTACAGACGCATCAAATATTCTTGGAATTGCTACTGAGGAAACTTATAATGCCACAACAGGCCTTTATACCGGAAAAAGAAATACAACAGGATTACCAGCATCCATGGGATTAACGGCAAATACATTAAGTGGCGAATGGATACAATTATTTTCATCACAACCCGTAAGAATGATATCTTATAATTTATCTGTATTTAACTATTTTCTTGCTGCCAATCGTACTACAAACCTTCCACAATCATATTATATATTAGGTTCGAATGATACGGTTAGTTGGTATCCAATCCAGAAAGTAGATTGTTCTTATATGTCCGTAGATGTTTCATCATTATGTCCAACATTCACATATAATGTTACAACAAAATATGGAGTTCAACAAATTGGACCAAATCCAAACCCGACCTCGATTGGATATGGAGCATATTTGAATTATTCATATGCGGATAATAGTTATAATTATTTCCGTATTTCATTTCAAAAAACGTTTGGACAAACTGGAGGTGGGTTGGGTACTGGTGCGCCGTTGGGTTGGGGAAATCAAATTAATATTTGGGATGGTAGTTATGTCGCAGTAGGAAAATGGGCAATTAATTTCCAAGCGGATTGTTCTGGTACTGCTGGTTCTTATGGAGATAGTATGTTGGCGAATTCGGCGGCAGTAAATAGACCTATTGATATAAAATTGGATCCATCCAATAATATTTATATAACTGAATTTGAAGGTCGGCGAATTCGTAAAATAGACGCCAGTTCTGGTATAATTACGTCGATTTTAGGATACATATCACCAAATTCGACAGCAGCTACTGGTAAAAATTGGATAGCCAATGGAACTCGGTGGGACGCGAGTGCTAGTACTATTTATAGTGAAACATATTCCGCTTATAAATTATTCAATACAATAGATGGAACTTCTGTTACCAATGATACTTATATTTCAAAAGATAATGTATATAATAATAATCCAAGTGCGACATTCGATGGAAGTTATTTCGGAACTGTTAATACAAGAGTAATCGGGTTTTCACAAACAATATCTGGTGAATGGATACAAATACATTCAGGAACGCCATGTCAATTCATATCACATAATATGAAAACCTTTAATTCTGGTAGCACTTATTATAATGGAAGTATGTTGCCAGCCAAATATTTAATTGTAGGTTCAATGGACGCATCGAGTTGGTATCCAATTCAAGATGTATCATTAGGATGGACTTCAGTAACTGATACTGTTAGTACTATAGAAACAACACAAACCTATGTAGTAAGTACCAATTCATCTACAATACGTTATGGAACACCAGGAACAAAAGGAGATGTTTATTTAACGGGTTATCCTACCGCTGCTAATTATTATACTTATTTTAGAATGATAGTACGTGAAATTATAGGTAAAAGAATGGGTTCAAGTGGTGGTAGTAGTACTACATTAAATCGCCTTGAAATTTCAGAATGGAATATCAATTTCCTAGGAGGGGGAGGTTATGGTGGTGCGCCAGCCGCCCCAGCAACTTCAACCGGTGATTTATCATTGAATGGAACAATAATAGGAGGAATCGCAGGAAATGCCACAATAAATGGTCCATTTGGATTAGCATTCGATACGAGTCGAAATGTATACGTAGGAGAATTTGGTGGACATCGTATTCGAAAACTATTATTAGACCCATCTGGTACAATTAGTTCGATGAGTCCAATAACCACGATATGTGGAACTGGAACGATGAGTCATACAGGTGATGGTAGATACGCTATAAATGCTACTATCGCAAAACCATGCTTTTTTGATATTGATTCTAGTAATAACATATTGTTGGGTTTTGACGATTCGCTAGTAACCGCGGGTTCTGTAGTAAGAATGATAAATGGAAATAATGGAATAATCGATAAAATAGCAGGAACTGATAGTAGTGGATATTTTGGAGACGGTGGATTTGCTACAAGAGCATTATTGAAAACACCATTTGTTAGTAGATTTGATAAAAATCGAAATATTTATATTTCAGATAATAATAACAATAGAATACGTAAAATAACCCGCCAAACCGCTCCGCCATCCACAAATTTATCAAGAAATGGTGTAGATATCGCAAATACATTTTCTCCAAAAACGGGTATTACAACCGCACAAACGATAGATGGTACAACAAACACGAATTTACAGGATAATATAGAGCCCATCGAACAACAAGCTATTCCAGCAAAAGGCCGCGTTTTCACAGATAATAATAGTTGGGTAGTACCGGCGAATCCGGTTTATCAATCCGGTGTATCACCAAACACTACGAATGCTACGTCGAACAAATGGTTAATAACAGTGGGTTCATCAACAATGAATTTGACATCTACGTCAAGTAGTAATGATACTACTAGTGGATTGAATACTTATAAAGCATTCAATACTACTACTACTGATTCAACGGATGCTTGGTCATCTACAAACAGTCGTTATGATACAACCACTGGTTATTATAGTTCAAATACATATACTTATATTGATGGAATAGGTAATGTAGGAGGCGAATGGTTACAAATTCAAACTAGTTTGCCTCTATCAATGAATAATTATCAATTAAAGAGTCAAACGAATAATAAAAATGCTTTACCTAGAATTTATTATATTGTCGGTTCCAATGATAAATTGACATGGTATCCTATTCAATATGTCAATAGAACTAGTAGTTACAACGGTATAATCAATACATCTAGTACATATGCGGTGGATACTCGAACAAATTATATTGATAACAAAACGGGTGATCTTGGAGAAATCGTAAAAAGTGACGTTAACGGATATTCAACATCGAATAGTTATTATACTTATTTTAGAATAGTTGTTCTTCAAAATTGTAGTTCAACCACAACAACGGCAAGTAATACTAGTATCGGTGAATGGACCATCAATGGCACCGCATTGACAAATCCAACTGGATGGCAATTCACTGCTTCGACTGAGGATACATCTATGAATGCGAATGCTTTCAACGCGTTCAATAATTCGACAACCACCTTCTGGAAAGATATTTGTGGTAATTATGATTTAAGTTCGGGTAGTTATTGCGATATCGTATCGCCAAATAGTACAAACGCGACGAGTTTATCGTGGTCGGCCAATGGAATTAATTGGGACGCAAGTTCGAGTAGTTTTACAACTAATTTTCCTCCAAATTTAGCTTTTGATACAACACTAGGTTCTGAAAAGGCTTTTATATCAAATACTAATTCTAATAATGCTTATCAAACCTTAAATAATTTACCCGGACAATATTTGGGTAAAACAAACACTGCTGTAGTTGGATTTCCATTAGGCATTTCAGGTGAATGGATACAGGTAAAATCAAGCAAACCATGTCAATATTTGATGCATAATTTAGTTACTTATGCCAATGGTAGTAGTTTTGTTAATAGAACATTACCAGCAAGATATTATATAGTTGGTTCTGACGATGGTTCAACTTGGTATCCAATACAAGATATTTCATACGCGTATTCTTCAACGCCCGATTCAACCGCTGTAGAAACTACTCAAACAATTAGTATGACAACAAATACAACACCTACTTATTATGGTGCTAGTGGCACAATAGGTTATGTAAGTTTAGCGGGTTATTCAACATCAAGTAATTATTATACATATTTTAGAATGGTAATGAAAGAGTTATTTGGTAATAGATTTGGATATACACAAGCAAGTTCAGCTTATGTTGTATCATATATGTTTGAATGGAATTTGACATTAAGACAAGGTCCATCATTAACCAGTACAACTTTCACAAATACAATAGGAAATCCATATAGTAGTTATCGTTTCCCAGTGCCGTATAAACCATCGACTATTCTATTACCAGTGTCAAATTTCACTGCGTTTTCAATATCAAATGATGCTACACGAATGGTACTTTGTAGTTATAAAAATGGTAATACGACCGCTGATTATAATAGTAGTACTAATATAAATGGTGCGGGAGCAATATTTTATTCAACATCTACAAATGGTACAGATTGGGCAACACCAATAGTATTGGATACAACTATTAGAGGTTATATCGGTGCTGTAATAACTAACGATGGAACGCGTATAGCATATTGTGCGAATAATAGTTCAAATGTATATATTTATTCATGGCCAAAACCAGGAACACCAACTTTGTTACAAACATTAACAACGGGGTCTACTGGACATTATCAAATGGGTATTTCTCGAGATGGAAATAGATTAATTTTTACTGGGAATAATAGTAGTAATATATTTTTCTCTCTTTGGAATAATACAACCAACACATACAGTCCCCCTAGAAAAACATTACAGTCAGGTTCATTAAGCATTTTTTGTGTGGATATTTCAAAAGATGGTAATCGAATCGTATATGTATCAGAAGATGGTACCACAAGGGTTAATCAAAAAGTATATTGGGCAACATGGAATGGTTCTAATTTTACAGATGGAACTGTTATAAGTAATCCTGTAGAAAATACAATTGTTCCAAGAACATTAAAATTCAATGAAGATGCGTCTGTTATATATCTTTCTACAGGAGTTGGAACAAACGCCATATATATGTCTTATTTCAATTATAATACAAATAGTTATAGTAGTTTTGTTTCTACCGAATATATACCACCTTATATAACACCTTCATCCGACCAATGGGGAATTACTAGTTCTAATGACGGTAAATATATATACAAAGTTGGATTTAAAGATGTATCAAGACAATCATTCACAATTTTCCGCCTCGAATTAGCACAAACAAACGTAGCAGAGGGAGAATGGATACAAGTGAAATTACCATATCAATTAAAAGTAACCAATTATTCCATTATGAATCGACCAACCACCGCAGAAAAAGACGATACATACAATGACCCAAGAATATGGTTTTTATTAGGTTCAAACGATGGTTCCGCATGGAATTTAGTGGATTATCGTAATGATACTGCCAGTATTGGTGGAGCAATGCGTAGGTTCAATGTCTATACAAAAGATTATTATTCCTATTATCGATTGGTCATATCAGCCGTATCCACAAACACGACAGTTTCATCAGCAACAATAGGACAATTATTTTTAAATGGAATCTATAATTATACGGATTCTGTGATAACAACAATTGGTACGAATTATGGAAACGTTGAACAAATATTACCAATACCAGGATTCAATCCAACATCCAATTATTTTACATATAATGGTCGTTCATTTATTACAAGTAGTTCATCACAAGGGTCATCTTCGTTGACAACAATGTCTCCGTTTAATGCTTTTAGAAATATAAATTCAACTGGATATCTTAAAGATAATGATAGTTTTAGATGGGATTGCGGATATAGTAGCACTGCTTATAATAATGTGGGTGCTAGTTTAAGTTACGGACAAGCTCCTTATGTTGATACAACAGGTGTTTATCAAGGTGGAACCGCAAGTTCGATAGATACAAATTATTGGAAAACAAACTTCTATGGAGGAAATGAATCGAATACAGTAGCGGCAGCAACAATGACGAGTACTCAATATATAGCGCCGAGAGGAAAAATAATAGGTTTATCTATAACAGCGGATAATACTCGTGTTGTTTATTGTGTATATAATACACCATCACTAGGTTTATATTTTGCTACTATTGGTAGTGATGGTACATGGTCAGGAGAAACCTCGTTTGATACCACGCAAAGAGAATATCTTAGTTTAAGTATTTCAGCCGATGGTAGTAGAGGTGTTTTTTGTGATAATGCTAATGGTTTGTATTATTTTACATGGACAGGGACCACCTATACAACTCCTATCAAAATAGAATCAAACTTTAATAGAAAGTATCAACATGCCAGAATAACATATGATGGAAACCGAGTAGTGGCAAGTGCGGGGGAAACAACAGGAGCAATTTATTTTTCACAATGGAATGGAAGTAGTTTTGGACCATTAACGCAAACATTAGAAACTAGAAATTTAGCATATATCGGTTTAGGTTTATCAAATGATGGTAACAGACTAGTATATGGAAGTCTTGCTGCTAATATCTATAATTATAATAATGTATTTTATTCAGTATGGAATGGCACAAATTATACCATGGGAAAACAAACACTGGATACATCAGCAAAAGCTTGGCGTAATTTTGAGTTCTCAAATGATAATAATATTTTGTACGGTTCAACACAAGGAAACGCTACAGCAACACTATGGATATCAAAATACAATTCTATATTAGATAATTACGAACCATTTATAGCAGTGCCTAAATTAACGATTCTAGAATCTTTAGACGCATGGCCATTGTTCATGAGTCGAGATGGAAATACTTTGTATTGTAAAGACTATACTTCAACCACCCTTTATAGAATGAGTACGCAGTTATATCAAGCCGCCGGTGAATGGATACAAGTCCAAACATCATCACCATTGAAATTATCAAATTATAGAATTTTATCAAGAAATAATGATGCTTCTGATGCTTCAAATTTCAGATACGATGACAAGAGAATTCCTATTATTTTTTATATGTTAGGTTCGAATGATGGTTCGACTTGGTATTTGTTAGATGCACAATCATTGAAAACGACACAAACATCGAGAGAACTCGGTAGTTATTCTACGTCAACTACCTATGCTACACAATATTATACGTATTTCAGATTAGTAATAAATAAAGTTTCTGGAAATGTTTCCGGTTCTACTGTTGTCAGCTTAACAAATGTACAATTATTTGGTGTTTATTTATAACGTAAAATCATAAATCATAAAATCATAAAAAAATATAGTTTATAAAAAATATATTTTTTTTCAAAAATCGAGAACCTGCTCAACCATGTTCTCAATCCATTTTCTTAGAAAGTTTTGCGACGTCGGCCTTTAGAGATTGAATTTCATTCACCAAAAGTCCAATCAAACCAATATAGTTCAAAGTTTGTTTTTCCTCACCATCTTTTTCACCATTTACCAAAAATGGAAATTCTGCCTGTACCTCGTGTGCCAATAAACCAATATCGTGTTTTTGCGCATCAGTGTTATAATAAAAAACAGGACGTAATTTATCAATAGATAAATCTGGTCGCGATGCCACGTCGACAACATCAGACTTGATACGATAATCCGATGCGACATTATACGAAAGAGCATTGATAGCACCATAACCACTACCGGCATAAAAATTATGGACATTACCAGCAAGGGGAGTTTGATATCTTAATGCACCAGAATTCACACCGAAACCATAAAAACTAGTTCCAGTGACAAAACTTTCACTAGAAGACGAATCGTACAAAACAGCGATTTTGTTTTCAAAATCATTTGTGGTATTGATACGTAGAGCGCCAGAAACATCTAAAGCATACGATGAAATAGGAGTGCCGATGGCGATATTTTTTGCTACTTGTAGATTCGTGTTCAAAGATACATCATTTCTAACGAATAAACGATTATTCAATGATGTATCATTTCCAACGAATAAAAATCGATTGACGGATAAATCAGTACCGACGAAAACACGTGAATTCAACGAAACATCTCCACCTACAAAGAGACGTGAATTCATCGAAGCATCTCCACCCACATAAATTCGTGAATTCAACGACGCATCTCCTCCTAAAAGTAGTCTAGAACCAAAAGAGACATCGCCGACAACAGATAATTTGGTATTCATGGAAACATCATTTGGTAAATAAAGAGTGGTAGTGATAATAGGATTAGAGCGTGTTAGATAAAGTTGGTCTAAATCAGTAAGAGAATAATAAGTATACGAAAAATTTGAAGCGGTTTGGTCGGTATTTTGGGTAATGAGTCCATCGACATTGAAATTACCACCGCGAACAGTCATATTACCACCAGACATGTCTAAAAAACCAGTAATATAAGTTTGACGAAGACGATTCGATGTAGCAGCATATTGATACCACGCAGTATTAGACATTTATATATAATTCAAGGATATATATAAATAGAAATAAATTTTTGGGATGTTTTCGGCGCAAAAAAGGGGCACCTGATAATAGAATACTGAAAACGAGAACGACGGGTTTGCTTTTAGATAATACGGATGTCTGTCATATCATTGATATTATATTAAAATTTGATAACCCAATAGACACCAAAATTAAATGGACGAGTTTCATTCGCATCTGTTATAGCATTGCCTGTAGTTCCTGAATTAGAAACTGTTATTAATGGGGTCGCATTTGATATAGTTCCGGCATGATTCCATTGCCTACCAGATTCCGCAGTACCAGCTCCACTTGCTACTTTACCATTTTCACTATTTGCTTCACCATATAAGTCCTGTGCTGTTCCTGTAAAAGTATGACTATGCGTTTCTTGTGATGCTGCGTGATTATGTTGTTGTGTAGCATGTGATTGACCAGTATTATCAACTGCCGGACCTGTATATGTAATAGCAGTAGCATTATATGTTTTCTGTTGTTGGCCAGTACCTCTTAAAAATGCTCCCTGATAATTTGGCAAATTGAAAGTAGTTGAACCATCGCCCACACCAAAAGTAGTTCCGATAACGGTAAACAAAGCACTATAAGTACTTCTTGGAACAGTGGCTCCATTACATATTAACCAACCGGTAGGTGCGTTAGCACTAACCCATGCCATAATCATTCCAGCAGGTAATATATTAAGTGTATAAGGAGTACCGATAGTTACACCTCCGTTGAATGTACTAGCACCAGTAACAGCCAATGTGCTATTCAATGTACTAGCACCAGTAACAGCCAATGTGCTATTCAAAGTACTAGCACCAGTAACAGCCAATGTGCTATTCAAAGTACTAGCACCAGTAACACTTAAAGTACTATTCAATGTACTAGTACCAGTAACAGCCAATGTACCACTCATTGTACTATTACCACCAACACTGAGTGTACCATTCACAGTTTGAGAAGCGGATACTACAGGTACCGTTGATGGTGAGCCTAAAGCATTTACAAATATTCCACCCGCATTAGTAACAGCATATGAAAATTGTCCATTACTACTACTAGTTACTCCAGTAAATGGACTTTGTGTTGCTCCTCCACTAGTCCAAGTTACACCATAATTATTAGAATACCAAATTTGACCTCCGCTAGTTGCGATACCACCAGTTAAAACCAATCCTTCGACCGCTAACTGATATTGGGCATTTGCTACCATACTACATGAAACCCATGTTTTGGAACCAGTGCTTGTATTGGCCGACCAGGTAGCACCATAATTTGTACTATTATACAAAAACCCTCCATTTACTACAGCAGTTTGGTATTGACCAGTAGCAGAAAGACAAAGAAACGACCAATTATTTGTTCCAACGCTAGTAACTGGATTCCATGTAATACCGAAATCAGTTGAACGATAGATAAATCCGCCACTAACCAACGCGGTTTGAAATTGCCCAGTAGCAGATATTGATGACTCTATCCAATTGGTGAGCGTATTTGTTCCAACGGGCACAATTTGTGTCCAACTAACACCATAATTCGAACTAATATAAATACCACCATTATTTAATACTGAACCATTTACAGTTCCAGTTTGGTATTGTCCATTTGCGGATACACTTACAGAGGTCCATGCCATTGGAGTATTTGCCCGTACAACACTAGGCCGGAAAGTTGCACCAAAATCATTCGAAATATATATATTACCACTATTGAATGAATTATCAGCAATAACACTAGCATATGGTGTGGTAATCGTAAAACCACCATCAATGATAGCAGTTTGATATTGACCGTTTGCTGAACATACATAATCACTCCAATTTTGGTAAAGATTACTAGGACTGAAATAAGTAAAGGTAGAAGCATAATTATTGGATAATGATAATTGACCAGTACCATAATTAGCAGAATTTATTAATATATATTGTCCAATCGCAGATGTGAATATATTTTCGGCCGACATCATACTGAATCCATCCAATTGACTCCATGATTGACCGAATGCTGATAACAAAATAGCAGGCTGATTTGAGAACATTACTGAATTATCTAATAAAGAAATTGGATTTACAGAACCTTGAATATTAAGTAATTTTATAGGATTACTACGATAAGAATATCTATTAGTGAGAGTGGTTTTTGTTGGCTGAACAATATAGACATTTGATGAACTAGTAGTACTAGAAAGAGCAACAAAATATTCTCCGTCTGCTGAAATAGCACATGAAGCAAAACCAGCGCCACTTATATTATCAGAACTTAGATATGTAGCGACAGTACTTCCAGTAGTACCAGGAGTATTATTTTGAACATATAAAGTGTTACTGCTAGTCGAAGGAGCAAACATCATATATTGTCCATTTGCTGACATGGCAACACTATTATAATTATAAGTAGGAACAATACCACCTACTTGTGCCCATGTTAAACCATAATCTTTGGAATAATAACAACCACTATTACTAGAATATGTTGATATTAATATATATTTACCACTACTGGAAACAGCAATATCCCACCATTTGGTAGATGGTGCGGAAATATTACCACCAGTAGATAATGTAAATGTTTTTGATTCAAAACTACTACCATAATTACTAGATAAATAATAATTAGTACCAGTATTAGCAATTGAAATAATTTGATATTTACCGTCAGAAGACATGGCACAACGACCACACTTTAAAGTACTGCCACTTAATTGTGTTCGAGTAGTCCAGGTTTGACCATAATCTCTAGAAATATACGCAAAACCACTTTCGTTATTTGTATCCATAACCGCAGTAATATATTGTCCATTTGCGGAAATAGCAACGGAAGTCCAAGTTTGAGTAGTAGAAAGTCCAAATACAGAATATTGTGTAAAAGAAGCCCCAAAATTACTAGAAACATATACATATCCAGGATTTGAGCAAGCGACCATATATTGACCTGTTGCTGAAATGGCACAATGATAATAATTATCACTAGTTGACTTCATATTCCATGTATTACCGTAGTCATAGGATACTGCTAATTTATCATTAAGAGCATCCGCAATAATCATAAATTGACCATTTGCTGAAACTTTGATAATTTTATCTACACCAGCAGTAGTACCCAAACCGGTTGATTTATTGATATAAGTAGTTGTAGTAGTAAAAGTAGCAGTATTCGAAACATCGTATGAATACGTACTCAATGTAGCGAGAGAAGCATCGGTTAGTTGGCCTACATATACATCTCCATTTGTTACTAAATTACCATTCAGAGAAATGTCGTTTCCAACGAAAAGACGTCCATTCAATGAGGCATCTCCTCCTAAAAAGAGATTTCTATTCAAGGACGCATCTGAATTACCGATTAGACGATTCGATAAATTGATATTTCCAGTTACGGATAAATTCGAACCGATTGTTGTATTTCCTGAAATGGATAGGTTACCATTCATAGAAGTATCCCCACCGGTTATGAAAAGATTACTATTTGGTCTAAGAATTAAATTACCACCGTAAATATCGACAAAACCACCGAAATAGGTTTGACGAACACGATTCGATGTAGTAACAAAATCGAATACATTTGGAATAGTAGACATAGTATTTATATATAAAACAGGATATATATAAATAGAAATAAATTTTTGGGTATTTTTTGTACTAGTTGATTTATTGAATCTATTTTTTTTGTATATAGGTATTCATTTGGTGTGTTTCAAAAATTTGATGTTTTTTCATCACGAAAAGTTTCACTTAAAATGGAGAAGGAAATGATTTTTTTTCTAATTAAAATATATGCTCACACATTTATTAATAAAAACAAAATAATTCAAAAATATATACATTTAACCTATTCGAGTAGCTGTTATGTTTGCGCTGCTAATAGTTAGTGCTGAAGGACACCAAGCCACTCCTTTGAATGTTGGTGTAGTTTTGTTATAAATAGTTGTTACATTCAATGCTGCTGTATTTTGACCGCCCAATAATGGTACAAAAGTGTCAGTATTAATATCGTAATTCGTACCGTCAAACATAAGATAAATATGAAAATAAGTATTATTTATTCCGTTTGCTGTACATCTAAAGTTTACTATCCAAATACCAGTTGGCAAAGCAGTTAATGCTACTACTGCTGTATAAGTGCTAGCAGTAACAGAAGTAGTTACTAGAGTGTTAGAACTAATAGTATAACCAATTTGACTACTAGTATAACTAGGCACTACTGTTGTATAAGTCAAATTGAATCCTCCATTTGTGCTGATTGCTCCACTAACATCCAAAGCAGAACCAGCAGTAGTCTTACCAATTGCCAAATTGCCACTCACTAACGCTGTTCCACTAACATCCAACGTAGCATTAGCAGCCGTCTTACCAATGGCAACGTTTCCACTAACTAATGCTGTTCCACTAACATCCAACGCGGTAGTGCCAGTCGTCTTACCAATGGCTACATTACCACCCAAAGGATTCAACAAAAGGTTTCCTGCTAGTTTTGTGCCAGTATTATCCCATATATTTTGAATATATCCAGTTCCATTGTTACCAGCAGGATCTCCCCATATTCCCATACAAAGAGCATCGTTCTCATCCCCATATCCAACTATTTTAATTCCAGATTGTGTAAATATTCTAGATAATTCCATATTAACATCAGGATATTGTGGCTGTTTGATTTGTAATCCACCAGACGAAACAATTTGTAATCTCCATCCACTAGCACCATATGCTGGATCACAAATTTGGAATAAACCACTACCGCCATTATCAGCCGAACCAGTACTACCAATTCTCCATTCTCTTCCAAACGTACCATTATGTTTCAAAGACAAATAAGGACCCGATGTGCTACTATAACTATTAACATAAAGTCCAACACCTCCATTTGTTAATCCAATATTAGAAGTGCCGCTAACATCCAATACATATGCTGGATTAATATTTTTGATTCCAACATTACCACTCGAACTAACTGTCATAGGATACGTAGTATTCGCATGTGTAGAAATAACATATTGAGTCACAGAACTTGATAATTCACTATCAACAGCAGTACTAATATTACTAGCATAACTCAAAGCAAAAACAGCATCTTGATAAAATCTTAGTTTGGAATATGTACCATTCGCATTTTTGGCAGTTACATAAATAGTAAGAGCACAATACACATTGTTAGAATTACATTTAATATAATAACTAGATGTCTGATTAGTACTATCATAAACAACCACAAAATCAATATTAGCATCAGTGAATACATTTGAACCAATAGTATTATTTAATAAAATGGAACTAATAGGAGCAGTGGCTCCAGCATTATAGGTAGTAGTAACATCAATATTATAAGTATTATTTTGAGATGTGACTAATCCTACGAGACGAAAAGTCACTTTCTGGGACGAATCACCACAACTGGCTAATTTATACCA
>Ga0209400_1001445_pt1 | contig 19010 bp, 18 predicted proteins | sample M_130807_EF_Meta_FD_187313 | JGI IMG/M metagenome (GOLD analysis project Ga0209400, IMG submission 187313) | Freshwater microbial communities from Lake Montjoie, Canada to study carbon cycling - M_130807_EF_MetaG (SPAdes) (version 2) | ecosystem: Environmental > Aquatic > Freshwater > Lake... | reverse complement strand
GATTGCACTATAGATAGTCTCGTTGTATGCCAGTGCGGTTACACCAAACACACCCGGTTCAGATTCTGAAACTGTAATGACGCGGAATGTTTGTAGTTCTACGTCTGTTGTATCAATCAGCCATATTGATTGCGAATTGGGCGCTTCACTGAACGGAGGTGAGACTGTTACCACAGCGCCTGAGATGCCCAGGATCGCTCTAGTCTCAACCAATCCGGTTGGCATCATCACCTTAAGGATTGCGCCATTGCCAACGTTGACGCTAAGGTTCTCAGTGCTGTCGATCGTGATAGTTGATGTTGTTGCACTGCTGATCCTGCCACCGCGCCGTGAGCCGGCCTTTAGGGGGTCTGCAACGTTGACCACCATCCCAGGCCGCAACACGATCCCGCTGTCGATCGAGACGGCAAAGGTGACCGTCTCCGTGAGGTTCTGCTCGCTGAGCAGCATCCACTTACCAGCGCGAGCGGCTTGCCCTTGGCTGTAGCAACCGATCAGTTTCACATCACGGTTGATGATGCCGTACTTAGCGATTGCCGCAGCATCCTCGACATATTCAAACTCAACCTCGCCTAGGCCCTCATAGGTCTGGTAGCCGATGGTTGCGGTGCTGGCGCGTGCCTTCTGCGATGTGCCTGAGTAGTTGAAGATACCGTCAATTACGTTGGCTGCCGTGATGACGTACTGCGGATCAGATGGTTTATCCTGGCTGACCACCAACGTGCCAGCGCCGTAGTAAACAATCCCACGGAATAATGCCGTGAACTCTTGGATGACGTTGTAAACCTCATCGCGGCTGTTGAGCAGCAGGTTGCAAAGGAACCGTGGCTCTTGGCCGCCTTTGCCATCACTGACCAAAGTGTTGCAGTATTGGCTGATCGTGTAGAAGTCGTAGCGATCAAGACTACTGGCCGGGATGGCGGCCCCATAGCGCGTATTGGTCAGTAGATCCCATAGGCACCAAGCTGGATCAGCGCACCATGTAGCGGCACCAAACGTACCATCCCAGACGCCTGCATAAGTGACGCGGCCGAGATAGGTTGTGGTATCTACCGTGGCATTGCTTGGCAACTGTACCTTGATGCCACGCACCAAGTATTTACGTGATGGAATACTGCTAAATTGGCGGCTGTCAAATCGCAGGAACGATAGTGCGCTGTTGGGGTAACGCAGCTTTTCGTCAATGATTTCTGTGTAGCTGTAGAAGTAAGTCTTATTCTGACTGCGTGCGCTGATTGCGTCAGCCGAGATCCGCTTCAATCGGATGTCAACCGGGAACGCACCGCTTAATGTCAGCATGTAATCACGCTGGTAGCTGTTGGTTGTCTTGCCGCTGATGGTATCCGCGATTACGGTTGTAAATCCGCCGCCGTTGTATTGAACCTGTATTTCAATGTCAACGCTGTTACCGGTGATGTCGCCGTTGGTTTCAATGGTCCGGCACGCTGGCATCTGCACCGTAACGCGCACGCGATCGACATCAACATCAGTGACCGTCCTGGTGACTGCTGCCGTATATGATGCCTCTACATTGACTCCCTTCTCTAACTCTGTTCCATTGGTGTTCGGGATGTACGCTTGCGCTTGCGTACCGTTGCGCGTGACAACTGTATAACCAGTGAAGTTATCGGTCCCAGATGCACTTTGAATTGGTGTGCCATCAAGATAGATACCCTTGGCGCCGCCTTCAATACCTTCTATTTCGCCTTCACTGAGCAGGTCCAGCACACTGCCATATTGGACTGACTGGAGCGAATCATCGGATTCTGTGGCGACGTACGACTGCCCACTACCGCCGCCACCGCCTTTACCGCCGCCACCGCCACCGCCACCGCCAGAACCTTGGATGTATGTCATACGAGTTGATCCACGTCGAGGCCACTGCTGATCACAGCAGATCCGATGTAGCACCGACCATAGCAAATCGGAACCGGCATCCCCTGCTGCACCGTATTGGTGATGCCAGAGAACGTAAACGACTCAAGCCGCGCCGCTTCTTTGCCGCGTTCAAGGCCGGAGAATGTTGGGGCAGGTGACAGCATTTGAGCGACGCCGCCCAGAACAAGGCTGGCGCCAATTCCAAACAGCGCAGTGCTCAAGAACGGCAACGTTGCTCCAGCAGCGGCTGCACCTCCAAACAAGCCTCCTGCTGCACCCACGCCAGCCAAAGCGGAACCTGCGCCAAAGCTAATAAATGACAACGCCACCAAACCAATCCCAGCCAGTATCTGCCCCGCACCTTGACCAGCACCCGCGATCACGGGCGTAATGCTGAACACGTCGCGCTCACTCCATGGCAGCAGCAGGGCGCCAGCTTCAGCCTCACCGATCCGCTCCTTACCGATCGTGACCCGGTAGCCGACGCCATCCTGCTCGCTATCAATCAGCCACTTGTCTAGGCCAGGGAAGTTGGCGCACAATGCCTTGATGGCCTGAGCAGGCGTATCAGCCTCGAACTGGAAGCGGCATTGCCCTAGCCGTTTGCGGAGGGCGCCGTAGACCTTAACGACTTTCATGTCGCAAGACCATGGCAGTGTTCTTAGTATAGTAGCTCCCAAGAACGTCCCTACTACTCAGTCGTCCTTGGATGTGATGCAGGATCTGCTGGTCGTCAATGTAGATTGCCGCGTGATTTGGCAACTTGGATCCAAGCTGCATCAGCAAGGCATCACCATATTGCAACTCTTCAAACGGGATCTTGCGAAACCCTTCGCGGTGGAAGTTATCAACGTATAGATTCTCGCCGCGTTCCCAGAATAGGTCGCGGCGTTCGTAATCGTTGAGTTGCAGGCCAAACTCTTTGCCATACCAATCACGGCATAACGTGTAGCAATCAACCACACCAAAGACGAACTCCCGGCCAACGTATGGCAGCTCAAAGCTATCGGGCTTGCAATCGCCCCATGCTTCTGTCTTCGGATTGACGATCACCCATGGCAAGCCTGACTTTTGACAGGCAACGCGATCCGCTTGGCTTGGAGCTGGATTGGTGGCGGGATGGCTGTGGACAATGGCAACGATTTCGCCTTGGTCTTCCACTCGCGCATAGTCTTCACCGCTTAGCACAAAATGCTCATCCGGTGTGGTGGCAATGTTTTGGCACGGGAAGTAACGGCGGCGACCTTTGACCACTGCGATCAAACCGCAGCATTCGCGTGGGTCTTCAGCTTGTGCGTGCTCTAAGATTTGAGCTTCAAGCGTTTCGGTTAGCTTCATTGTGATAGCCCTGCTCCAGGGAAGCTGCCGAATGGTAATGCAGTGTCCGGCGTGCGGAAGGTATACTTCGCATTTGATGCGAACGTGTAGGTTGCAGAGCTAGGTGATGCTGGCAGGAAATACAAGTTGACGGCAATTGTATCAGCATACAGGTCGCCATAACTATTGAGATAAATGACACCAGATGCGACAGATGCGATGGTCGTCTCAATGCCATTGCTGCCAAATACAATCATCCCGGCAGATAGACCCGTTGTGTCTATGTTGATTTGCTGAGCGGTTAATATGGTTGACTGGTGGTCATCATATGTGTAGGTCTCAAAGGTCGGAACATAAGTCCCCGCCCGAGCGATTGAATACGGCCTATTGCTGAGCGTTACCGTTGTGCTTGCAATGCCTATTACGGTTGTGCTTGCTGGGATGTACGTTCCAGTTACTACTTGGCCAACGCTGATGCCGGTGTTGTTTGAAACTACTACCGTTGCATTGCTTGTTGATACAGTGCCGGTCTTAGTGCTTGATGTTGTCATCGTTGCAGCCTGGCTCAATGTCAGCGTGGTGGCATTGACGATGGCACTGATTGTGGTCCCACTTGGGATGCCCAACCCAGACACCGCTTGCCCTGCGTTAAAGTTAAAATACGACGCGACGGTCATTGACGTGCTGCCATTCGTCACAGATCCATCAAGCGTAAATGGTGTGAAGCGTACATTGCAACTGCTTAATCTTTTGCCGCATACATCACTGCCGCTTGATGCTACTTTGTTGTCGTTGATGTCGTAATAGTCAGTGCCATTGTATCCGCACTCACCGCCGCGATAGGCCCACTGGCATACATTAGCGATGATCTGACGTCGTGGCAACATCACACCAGCAAGGTCGAACTTACTGGCTAGTTCAAACTCAACTGCTGCGCGGTTTTCATTTGCTTTGCGGTCCACATACCAGATCTCATCAGGGAACTTAGCGTGTGGATCTGCCCCGGCCTCACCGTCCAGGTATTTCTTCAGCGTACGGATACGAACAACCTTCGCCCCGCCAAGGTCATTGCCTGCGGTAATCATGTTAACTTGCAGCAGCAATGCAGTAATACTGCTGCCGATGTTGCTAACGGTTAGCGACGGGCGTGGCAACGTGCCGGTGCTGGAATAGTCAAAGCCAGTTGCCTCAATCGGCAGTCTTACATACGCTTGGCCATTCCATGTGATGTTGCCAGTTACCGCTGCATTGACACCATTGTGGAAGTAGTAAATCGTGCTGCTGCCATGCAAGGTACTGTCAAGATGCAACTGGAACAACTCGATGATGGCATTAGGTGCCAGCACGCTGAGGTCTTCATAGACCGCGCTGATTGCTGTCCAGGTAACGCTACCATCAACAACCGTACCATCAATCAGCGTTGGCCATGCCGGCTGCGTGGCGCCTGACGTGCCAGCCGTCGTGCATTTAAACACCAGCCCAAAGTCCTGCACCGTACTGGCGCGAACAATGGCGCCAACCGCATAGCTAGTAGCACTGGCCCAGGCTGTGTATGCCATTAGGGTTCGTACACTTCCCGGAATTTGGCTTGGATATTGTTAAAATTAAACGCACGCAAAGTTACCTGCCACTCTTCACAGACATACTTGCCTGCATCGCCACGCGGTGGGGTCCAATCAAAGCTTTCAACTGCATTACGCGCTTCCAAAAATCCAAGGATATTATCGCGTTCTGTATCAGTGCGTTCTGAAAATACAAGCGTCCATTCTTTTGGATCAGTGTTCAATCCAAATGTTGCACGCATTTCATAACCATCACCATACTGAATCTTGGAAACACGCGGCCTGCTGGCCTCCGTTGCTTCAAAGCTTGGTGTGTAGGTAAAGGTTGCCATTAGGCCAACAATCCTCCAGGGCGCTTTTGCTTGACCAGTTCAGCCTGCACACTAGCAGCAATTGCTCTCCCCAGTGCTGCGCTTTGACCTTTGTCACCCTGTACGCTCGAGCCAGAGGCATCGACGCTCACATTGACAGTTGTGCCACCACTGCCACCAGCAACGCCCAGCTTGCCATCAGCGCCACGCTTTAGCGGCATGATCGCCTCAGGGCCAGCCTCACCCATCAACCCGATGCCCTTCGCAAACGGGAACATCATCGGCCGATCGACAATCCCACCATTCGCAAATGGCACGATGCCGTTCTGGGCGAAGACGTTGCCGTTGGCAGAGTAGCTGTATTGGTTGCCAAAACCAAGAGGTGATGCAAAAGCCCCCGAATAATTAGTTGGACCACTAGGGCCAAAAATGCCGCCAAACATACCGGGTAGAAATTTCTGCGCCAATCCAATGATCTGCATTTCGATGTACTTGGCAATCATTTTGCTTGCCATGTCAAGGAAGTAGTTGCCAATGTTTCTAAAGAAATTTCCCAGCGACTCTTGTGCAGTCATTGATCCATTGATCAAGCCGGTAAACGATTCGCTAAATGCAGTCCCAATTTGTTCGGCGCCCGTAATAATTTGATTGATTGGATCCTGCAGGTCCGTCAGGATCTTTTTCAGTTCTTCCATTTTGCCACCAAGCTTGCCACCAGTCAGGCCAGGCATCAGGTCAATGTCCGTGCGGAACGTACCGGTCGCAGTGCCGCCGTCAAACGCTCCAGCAAGGGCGGCTTGGCGTTTTTCGGATAGGACGTCTAGCAAACCTGATTGAGCATAAAGTTCTCTGTTTTCTTTTTTTAATATGTCAAGTTTATTAATTTCGTATTTTTGCTTTGCGCTTTCAAGATCAAATGACCTTGCTCCAATGCGGTATTCAGTTTCTTTTTTTGAAAGAGAATCTCTTAACAATTTATCGTATTTACCTGCAATCTCAACCTTGGTTTTATTGTATTCCGCGTCAAGTTTTTCGCGTTCAGTCATGGCTGTAGACAACTCAAAGCCTTTTTCTGCAAGTTCATATAATTGTTTCGCGTCAGCAAGTTGTTCTTTTGTCCTTTCAGCAAGGCGCTTGGCTGCGTTTTCTGCAGTTTTAGATGCGCCGCCACCAACTGTATCGCCAACTCTTGGCGTGGAAAAATTTGTAACACCAGACCGCCCTGGAAACATTAGTTTGCCGGTTGCAGTATCATAGATATTTCCGCTTTCATCAGAATACATTGTTGTCGATCCAGCCGCTGTCAGTCGTTGCTGTGGACTTCTTATACCTTTCCCATAATTAGCAAGATTTTTTACCATTCCTCCGGCCGCGCCCAACCCTGGAACAATGCCATTGGCTAATGTCGATAGAAGTATGTTAAATGCAGGGCTACTAATAAATGCTGCGTTTTGCTTTGCCATTTCCTGTAAAGCTTTTATCCATGTATTTGCCAATGTCGCAATTCCGGTTATTGCATCTTGAATTTGCGCACCGAGAGGCTTGAACAATTCACCAAAACTATATTTAATTTCATCAGTTGCAACCTGCATTCTTGCCCCCGCTTCTTCTGTTGATCCTGCCATTGCTAGAGCTGATGCTGCATATTTTTCGTTTAATGCAATGGCAAATTTCATTAAATCATTCAAGCCTACAGCGCCCTCTTGTAAATCTTTTGAAAGCTGTGGCAATGTTCTGCCAGTTGCTTCTGCAAAAAGCGTTACAGCGCCAGGGAGTCGTTCGCCCAACTGACCAGACAATTCTTCAGCACTAACCTTGCCTTTTGAAAATGTTTGGCTCATCGCCAAAATAGCGCCTTGTATATCCTGTGCGCTGCCGCCAGTTGCCTTGATTGCGCTCGCTACTCCATTGAACACGATTTGAGCATCTGAAATTCTGCCTCCTGCTCCCCTGACAGATGCTGCTAATCTTGTAAATGATTGTGTTGAATCAAGCACTGGTATATTTAAAGCCTTTGCGCTTGTTGCGATTACAGATTGTGCATTAGCATATTCGGATGATGTGCCCGCAACTGATTTCAGCGCAATGTTTAATTTATCAATCTGTGCCGCATATTCAGCAGTAGCGCCAATTGCTTGTCGCGTAATTCCAACTTGTGCGCCAATCGCACCACCGGCTAGTGCGCCACCGGGGCCACCAAATGCACCAATGCCTGCGCCAATCAAACCTTCAGGGCCGCCAAACACACCTGACGCTGCAACGGCTCCAGCCGTTTGGCCAAGTTGTTGAAGATTGGCTCGTCTTTTTCCTCTGTTTGCTAATCGTCTATCAAAATCTGCAACTGCACGATCAAATCCTTGCTGCTGGATGCGCAGTTCTTCACGCGCTTTTTTATCGGCAGCAGCAATTTCTAAGTTGTTGTATTTTTCAGCAGTCAACAACCGCTCTTGTCGTGCACGCCGTGACAATTCCGTCAACTGTTGTTCTGCCTGAACAGCCTGTGTCAGTCCTGTGTTGATTGCAGCGTAATCAACAGCTCTTGGTCCAATAGGTTGCGCATATTGCGTGGTGTCCCTAATGGTTTGAGCTTGCCCTGCAACAGTTGTTCTGCCAAAGTTGGTGCCAGCACCAGACAAGTCAAACTGACGCCTTGTGGCCACTGCTGCTGCGTTGGCTGATGATGCAATCTTGTTGAAGCCTGATGCAACTTGAGCTTGCTTGCCTTGCAGCGTCCCAAGTTCAATGTCAAGCTGTTTGATCTCAGATGTCAGTTCATTAAATGTCGTGCTACCAATTTCCGCCGACTGCCGCAGTGCATCAAGACCAGCGCGGTAATTCTTAAGATTGTTGACCGAACGAACTGATTCAGAACCAAGCTCTTTGAACAGCGACCTTAGCTTGTCGAGGTCGTTGCTGGCTGCCTTGGATTCAGTTGCAAAATTTCTGACGGCCGAACGAGCGCGATTCAATCCTTCCAGGTTTTCGACCTGTGCTCTGATGCGGAGGATTGTCGCTTCGTTTGCCATTACTTCGCGTTCAACTGGCTTAGGGCTGAGGCTTCCATGATCTGGATGCCCTCGAACATGGTTGGCACGTCCTTAACCGAGTATAGACCGCACAGCCATTGGAGCGGCTCATAACGCAAGCCGACATAGCCACCCATGGTGACGTTCCATTGGGTCTGGAGGCGCATGAACATCATGACAATGTCCCAGTTGTCGTCCCATACCTCAAAATTGTCCGACCGCTCTGTTTTTAGAACAGCCGGATCAAGTCCAAGGACAGCCGCATCATCACCGGATTCGTCGCGTTCACCGCCACCAGCCCAATGCAGTGCGGCCTCCTTCAGTTTTTTACCTGTGCTCCGTCCAGCGATTCAAGGTAAGCCTTGATCACACCACGGCAGAAATAGGGATCGTCAAGGAAGCTGAGGCGGTTTGCAGCCGTGAATGGAACTGCAGTGCCATCTTCATCGACGATCTCATCCCATCCCTCGAGCACCGCTTCAAGCAGCTCGACGTCACCTTTGTCCGCCAATTTGGTGAACTCAGATCGACCAAGCCGCTTGAAGGTCACATTGAAAAGTTGCTTTTCAAATTTGCCGCCGTCAGAGGGAACCTCGACGGTTACAGGCCAGCCGTAGCTTGCAACTTTTTTGCGAATGAATGCCATGAGGGGTGGTATCAGGTGAAGGCCAAAGAGAACTCGTTGTTGCCTGCAGTGGTTGGAAGGGCCACATACGGGACGGACAACATCATAATTGAATCCTGATCTTGGTAAGTAGGATTCAATACATCAACTTGTGATGCGGTGAAGGTGACCCGGTTGCCGGCAGTAGTGCCATGCAGGAAGGTCAGGTTACCAGTTGACGATCCAAGGGCTGTGGTGAAAAAGTCCTTGGTCGCAATGGTCGGTGCTTCGATCATCACCGTACCAGCAGGCTTGCGATCGGTGATCAAGGTTTCCTTGGTGCCACCAACCAGCTCGCGGTAAACCAAGTCATTGGCAAGGTTAAAATCAACCGATTGCAAGACACCGCTGTAGGAGAAGAAGGAGAAGCTGCTGGTGTTGCCTTCGCGGAAGATCAACGGTGTGGCCTGCGCCGAATAGGTCACAGCAGGTTGCGCTGTGTCGGTCGGAGCGTTGTAGACGCCAGTGAGGTTGAATGCCAACGTTGGGATGGCACCAACGGCACAGCTCATGGTCAGTGAGCCACGGCAACCGGTCAGCTTGTGCAGCACGCCATCCACGTTGAAATAGATCGTGGCGGAGCTGAAGCTGGCCGACACTGGCGCGTAGGTCACGCTGGTGCTTGAAACGATCGTGGCAGACAAGCCGCATGCCTTCAGAATGGCATCAAACTTAGGGGCAGTACCAGCGGTGCCTGAACCGGCTAGTTCAACCTCGAAGGTGATGCCAACGCTGGTCAGACCGATCAATTGATCGTAATTGCCCAGATAAGGACGGATCAGATCACGGCTGACAACATCACCCGAAAGAGGGATGATATCAAGGTTGCGCACCAACAGGGCGTCCGTGCCGGCAGGGCTGGCATCGGTGCCATAGCTGGCTTCAGTCTTGACCAGGATCAGACGCTTGCGGCTCAGAAGTGCCATTGCTCAATTCCTCAGGGGTGTTGTCGGAGGGTTGGGCCGGCTCTGTCCGCTCAATGAGCTTTCGCTTGCCGGTTTTGGGGTCGAGTAGATAGGTTCCACCCTGGCCCCAGTATTCATCCACCATGTTAGCCATAAGTCAGGACGCCAAATTGGTGGAGGACGTTCGGTAAATCACTAGGTAGTCACACATGATGACGCCAGCGGGTTGATCGGCCTCCACAAGGTTAAAGGTAACACTGACCGGTTGAATGTCCATAGCATAACCTCCCAATGTCAGATCACTTGAAAGCTTGGAGTGAAGGCTTTCGATGATCGGATCTGCAACTTGGTCGGGGATGTCGCCACGCACGATCACGGTCACACGCACGGTCATGCGCCACGTCAAAGTGGGCAGACTGGTTTCAATCCGAGCTGTATCGGTGATCGGCTCTACGATCAGTGCAGGCGATTCCCCCCGCGTCATTGGCTCGACCCTGCTGCGATAGATCCGCGTATCTACGCCAGTGGTTCCAGTCAATGCCGAACGGATGGCGGCCAGGATTGATTCGCGTTTGGTTGCCATATCTATGCGGAAGCGACTTGGACGACGGTACAGATGATGCCAGGGACGCTCGGGTGAGCGTAGGGACTGGTCTGGGCTGCCTCGGCAAGAATGTAGGCTGCGACGTTGCTGGTCGCCCAGATCAGCTCGAGGTAGTCGTTGGTGGTCAAACCCAGCACGAAGTTGACGCAGCCGATCACGTTGCCATCAACGCTGCCATGACGAGCAATGATGCTGAACCGGCTGTCGCTAGCGGACACGTTGGTGCCGTTCTTGCGCAGCCAGACGTTGATGTCGTGAATCGAGTTGTCTGTATTGCTGAATTGAATCGAGAACGTGATGCTGTAGATGCCGGGATGATCAAAAGTAATCCGCTCGTTTGAGATGATCTTGATGTCACGGCTTGCCGTGTCAATCTGCCGCAGCTTGATCGCATAGGCCGTGTTAGCCAGCGCCGCCACCTGCGACGTCTCATCCCAGAACGACCCCAAGTAGCCAGGGTTTCCGAAGTAGGGCAGGCCAGACCATGCCGTCCGGCCATCGCCGATCTTCAAGTTGCTGGTGTCACTCTCAAAACCAGGCTCGCCTTGTTGTGGCACTGGATTGATTGATGCCCAGTTTGATCTGCTGTTGATCGTAAAAACATTGCTCATGTCTTTTGCAATGCAATTTGAACAAAAGCACCGTCATCAATCAGCATTGTTTCCCTAACGGTGAAAGCAGTCCCGCCCACGGTAATTGAACTACCGCGAACGAGACTGCCAAAATCTGAAGACCTAGCAGTCAGTGTGTAATCGGTCGTTAAGACCATCCCATCACTGATCACTTGACTTGGAGTGTCAAGGATTCCAATTGCTTGCGTCGCTCCAGCCACACAGGTGAGGCCGAAATCAGCAAGAAACATTCCTAGGTCTTCAGTCAACGCCATGGAAATCAGCCGTACTTGGCGGAAGCCAGACCTTGGACTGACAGCGCACCAGTGCCAGTGCCGCCGGCAACAGTCAGCGAAACTTTGACGTAACGCTTGATGTCGGTCACATTGACATACAGCTTCTGACGAGAAGCAGTGTTGGCAGTTGTGGTCGTGAAACCACCGCCGGTCACATCGGTGTAAGTACCACCAGAAGTGTCAGAAGTGGTCAGCTTAACAGCAAAGGTGATGCTGGCGCCGCCGGCAGCAGCGTCAAGAAGAACGACCATGTCGCCTTCGTAGCCAGACAGATCAATGGCACTACCAGTGGTGGTAGAAGCGCCAACTGCAGTGGGGAACAACGCGATTTGCGTCGTTTTTGAGCCGAGGTTAAGAACGGTCATTGGGATTTCCTCCGTTTGGAAGGTGTGGGAATGGCTTGGATAAACTCTTCAGCTTTTGCAATACCGATCAGGAATCTGGCATCGGCAGGGGAAGCCTCAATGATTTCCCCCACGCGAGCCACGCAACCACCGGCCATTGTCTGGCTAAGGATGCGGATCATCATGATCAGAGGGTGTTGTTACCGCGAGAGAAGGACTCGGGGTGACGGATGGCGACGTCCACATCCTGCATTGCGACAACGCGAACAGTGCCGCTGGTGCTGTTGGTGTAGGGATCCACCATGATGTCCAGACCGGACCAGTAGCCAATCAGCATGTCAGCGAAGTTGCCAAACCACAGATCGCCAGAAGCGACTTGGTTAGAAAGCACGCCGCGATAGCCGTTGACTTCACCGTTCTCCATCAGGAAGATGCCGGAACCGGCGTCCTTCTTGGTGGTCTTCAGGTTGCCGCGCATTGCGGCGTTCATCAGATAAACAGGTGAACCCAGCAGAGCGTTGGCGGTAGCCAGATCAGACTCGAGTGCGACCACTTCAGCAAATGTGGGAGCGTCAGCAGCAAAATCTTCGGTGCCGATGCCCGAGATCAGCTTGAGACCAAGAGGCTCGCTGTTGGAGCCGGTGCCATACAGACCAGCGGCGTCGATCTTGAGGCCAAGAACGGCAGCCAGATCACGACGCACCATGTTCTCCACGTCAATGGAGGACTGCAGCATCAGGCGGCGGCTGTAATCGGTGAAGGCAGCAACCGTTTTGGGGGTCAGGCTGACCTGATCAATGGTCTGCTGGCTTTCGGTGGGAGCGCCAGATTCAGCAACCCAGTAAGCGGTGGCAGCGCCCGACTGACGGGGAATTGCGACGTTGCCGACCAGACCGGTCAGCACGGTGGCGCCAGCCTGGTCAAGGGCGGAAGCGTTGCGCAGCAGGTCGATGAAGGAGGCAGTGTCCAGCTCGGTGGCAACGAGGTTGCCGCCAGCGGTGGAAACACCAACGCTCAGGTCACGACGAAGCACTTCCTGAGGGATCGTGATGCCACGGCTCTGACGACCGAGCTTGGAAGCAGCGGCTTCAGAAGCGGCAATTTCAAAGCCAGCAGCTTCACGCGCAGAGCGATCAGCAGGGTTGGCAAGGTAGTTGATGGCGCGAAGGAAAGAGAAAGACCGGGTCTCCTCATTGGACAGGCCGATGTCGGCAGCGTTGTTTTGCACAGGCGTGGCGGAGATGCTCATTTTCTCAAGAAGGGCGGTGCGCAGCTCTTCAAGACCACGGGAATTCGCAATGAATTCCTGGGCCATGTCGCTGTTGTTGGTGCGATTGCCAAGGGCAATCATTTCGGAAAGCTCCTTTGCCTTGGCCTGTGCGGCCTCAGCGCGGATCGCCTCCAAATCGAAGGTAGGTTCCACGGGTGTTGACTCCGAGAGTGGTGGGTTGGTAACGGCTGAGGCCGTAGTTGAACACTCACTTATAGTAAGGGTTCGACCAATGCCAACGGATTGATCCGCTGGCACGGTCACCAGCGAAATTTCAAACGGTTGGTATGACGTGGCGCGATAGGTGACTGGATTTGTGCTGTTATCAGGTTCCATCGCATTAATCTTGTAACCAAAGCTGACGTTGCGGATGATTCCATCCTTGATCAACTCTTGCATTTCGCGGCCAAGTTCGTTATTGGCCAACTTGACATGGGCGTATGCACGCTTGTTTTTGATGTATGCCCGCTGGACGACGCCAACAATGCGGTCAGCATCATGCTGATACAGCAGCGGTGCGCCATCATTCAGGCGGCTGAGATCCATGGCGTTGGCATCCATGTTCAAGATTTCAGTGCCAAAGTACCGCTCAACGGGTGCTTCACTGGCAAACGGAAATTCAAGCATGCGGCCTTCGTCTTCTGATCGAAACTCAGTATTTAACGAACGCTTCAACATTTCACCTTCGTGCAAACGCAAGGCTGGAATTTTTTTCAATGTTGAAAAATAATGCCCCACCACAACATCACTGGCTTCGTAACCATTTGCATTATTTTTGTAGACTTGAATTAACGCAGCGGGATTTTTTTCACTGCCATTCAAGGTGAAAGAAGAATCTGGTACTTCAACAATGCCTTCTCGAATCACTTTTGTGATCTTGCCGCGAGCCATTCCGCCACTGCTGTCCCATTCGACGAAATCACCAACCTTCAATGAATCATCGTAGGCGCGTTCGCCTGTTGCTTCTTCAAAGGAAATGGCATTGAAGTCATGATCTTTTAACCATTGACGTGCTTCGGCTGGTGTGAAACGCTTGGAATCAAAGCGAATTGCTTGGATCTCGGATTTTCCATCCTTGATGCCATATATAAAATCAACACCAGCGCCACCTTCATCATTGACGCGACGAATGGTGTCGTATTGATCTGGATTTTTTAGACGAGCAGCATGCTCATTGGGGTAGGGACGACTGTCAACAATTGGTTCCATGGATCGCTCCCGTGCTTTTTTGATGGTCTTGGATTTCATGGTGCTCCAAGTTTGACCTGAATCACCACCCCATGCCGCCCATGCTACACGGCCTGGTGATGGGTAACCGTCTTCATCTTGTGTAAATCCCTGGCCTTGCTTGTCCACTTCGTGCCGGGCAAACCATGCCGCCATCGTGATCACGGTGGCAGGACTCAGCTCATCACCCGACAGAATCTGCGTGGCCCTGCGTGCTGCCACCTCAGTGCCACCGGCTTGCCCTTCAGCTTTCCACGCTCTGTAGCGCCGCGCCTCAGCCTTCATGCCTTCGGTTGGCATGAGGTTGATTTCAGTATCGCCTACTTTTGCCATTAGTCGTCCTCCTCCTCTACAAGGTTCGCAGGTTGTTCAGTCGGTTGCACTGGCATTGATTGGGACACACCGTTGCTTGACACTTCTGAAGGGTCAGTGTCCAACACGATACCAAGCTCATCAGCAGTTGCAAGCTCATGCTGGCGTTGCCGCATCTGATCGTCAAAATCACCGCCATGCAAGGCGATGACCTGAGACAGCGTCATGATCCCGCTCCGAATCAGTGACTTGTAGGCATCAGCCTCTTTCTGTGGGTCAACAAATTGCGCGGCCGGTGGAATCCACTTGGACTCCTCGTACCGATCGGGATCCAGCTCATACCCTGGCAGCACCAGTGCGCCAGCCATCACGGCCATTTCCATCCAACGCTCATAGACCCGCTCGCACAGCGCCTCGATCAGGTACTGCTGTAATGTTTTGTAATGCGTGCGGGTTTCAAGCAGCTCGAGCCTCGAGGAGCTGTAGTTGCTCTGGCTGAAATCAGAGCTGATCTGCGTGTATGAACACCCGACGCCTGATGCCACGGCACGCAGCATCTGAGCCACAAATGGCGTGAATGCATCATCGGGCCGGTTGGGCGAGAAGAATTGCATCTCCTCTCCAGGTGCTAGTCGGCGGATCGAGCCTGGCGAAAAGTCCAGAACTGAATCGTCCTGATACTTGCCGTCCTCAAACAGCTCCTGATCTGGTGTACGAACAAACGCCATCATTGCTGACGACGCCCGTGCCGCCACAATTTCGGCCTCCTCATATCCACTGAGATTCCGCAGCCGCATAATCGCCGACGCAAATGCCGTCACACCACGGGTCTGGCCGGGGCGCTCCACCGAATACAGGTGGATCACATCCTTTGCAACAATCCGCTGACGCTGCCTTGCTGCCACAGCCGAACCAGTGAATTGATAGTCACCAGGGTGGTTGCGCAAGAAGTGGTAAGCCACAGGCCGACCCCACTTGTCGATCTCGACGCCCATGCGAACACGGTTGCCATTTGCCTCGATGCCTGTGTAGTCATCGTCCAGCAGATCAGCCTCGAGCACCTCAAGGCCAAGCGGCACCTTGCTGTCGCCAAACTTCTGATTGATCAGCCGGATAAAAACCTCACCCGACTCCAGCATTGCCGTGATCGACAACCGTTGGATTTCAACCCAGCTCAGTTGACCACCAACATGGCAGGTATCAGCAGATGTCCACTGATCCCATTGCTTCTCGATCATCGAATTGAATCGATCATCAAGCTTGCCGCCACGCGCCATCTGCACCTGCGACTGATGCTTGATGCCAGTGCCAACCACGTTGTTGCGGACTGCCCTCAACGCTGCCTTGGCAAAATCAGAATCACGAACCAACTGACGAGCGCGATTGCGAAGAAGTCGAAGGCTGTTCCTGATTTCACTGTCGGCACTGGTGCCAAGGCTGATCCAGTCAGAAGTAAGACGGTTGCTTGCGACAGCAGCATACGCACGCTTCAGGTTTGAATTGCGCTCTCGCGCCTTCATCAGATCCTTCTTCAGACCTGCAGTGCGACCAAAGCCAAAGAGTGCCATCAGGTGAACCTCACGCGGGCGACGCCGGGATTGCCAAGGCCCTGCCTAATCTTTTCGGCTCGCCGCTCACGGTCAACTTCAGCTTTCAAGACGTCCCTCAGTTGGAGCAGCTCGGGCATTTTATACCGTTTCAGGTTGCGGTTTCCGATCGTGTATTCCTGCACCATCCCGCCCTGCGACAGCGTTCTAATCGCTGTCTCAACGTAAGACAGGTCAATCTCAGCGCGAGAACGGTCGTCAAACGCGCCCGGCGCGCCCGTATAAGCTGCGCTGCCCTTCACCGTAAACTGCCCACGTCCAGCGGTGTACTGCAACGTTGAGTACGTCGCAATCGCCTGCCACGTCCACAACCCTGCGTCAAATCCCAGCGTCGTCGCTGCTGGCACCGTCACCCGCCAACCCGTGCTCTGCGCTGTTGCAGTGATTGTCGTGCCCTCAGATGCCGTGTTAGTCCTGGCATACCACTTCAACGTGTACGTCCCACTGCTAACCGTCGTCCCGATCGAGTCCGTAAACTCCGGCACGTCAAAAATGACCGTATCTCCGGCGTAGATCAGTTCGGGGACAAGGATGGTCACCAGTTTGTTACGAATGATGAGGTGGGCCGGGCCTTGCGTTGCCGTTGGGGCCGATAGACCGATTCTACCGGTGCTGGCTCCGTTTTCTGGCTATTTACAGGCACGCTACCCAGCTTACGCGAAAACTGCTCGAAAATAGTCGCACGATTGAATCGCATGTACAAAAAGTTCAAAGCCGCAAACGCATACACAAAGCAGTCCAGCGCCTCGTTTCGATCCCCCGCCTTCTTCTTCCATTCGCGAATGGCGAATCCCTTCACATACCGCACCACCTGCCGCTCGGCCGTCAACTGCTTGAAATACTCCTGCCCAGCCTCCGCATGGAAATGGATGTACCCAGCCCCAGGCTCGTTGTGCTTCAACCGCCCGAACAGCGTTGCCTTGATCGTGTCCGTTCCAACCGGGTACACCTCCGCTGAATTCTTCAGCACCTTGCCCTTATAGCTAATATCCACCTTGGAAGGCTTCCCAATAGGCGGTTTGTTACGGACAGACTGCCCCTTCAAAGCAAACACACCATCATTTCGTCGGCTACGCGCATAGGTGTAGACCTCCGAGGTGTAATGGCCACCAGAATCAATCCCAATGGCCGAAACCCGTGTGGTGCCACCGCCTTCCACTGGATAGTCCCTTAGTACGAGGTCATCGACTTGCTCCCACAACTTGCTGCCTGCTGGATCGCCGTAAACCTCCCCGTGGCTGATCAGCCAACACTCCTCGCCGCCACCCCATGCGTAAATCCCGACCGCAACACGGTTGTCCTGCACGTCAACACCAGCAGTGACGATCGAAGCACCACGCGGGATCTCGCTCGCTGGATAAAACTCAGCGCGTTCCGCCAATCCATCAGCACCAAGCTTGGCGCCAACCTCCTCCTCCCACGTCTCGCCAAGGATCGTGTTGACGAACGTCTTCAGCAACGGTGCGTCATTCTTGGATCGCAAAAATTCCATCACGATCTCTTCCCAGCTCTTCCATCCCAGTGGCGAATACAGCGACGAGAGGTGGAAGCCGACAGTTCTGGGGTCTTCGCTGGTGGCAGTTGCCCGCCACTCACCCTTGCGTAGCATCTCTGACTTGAAATGCTCTGGGATATGCGCCCCACAGCTTTCGCACACATAAGCCGTCGTCTTCGGGTCGCCGTCCCGCCACTGCAGGTTCTTCCATTGCAACCATTGCTTGTGGTCACAATGCGGACACGGCACAAAGAAACGCCGCTGGTCACTGGCCAAATACTCAGTTTCAATACGAGACATGTCCTTGACCGTTGGCGTCGATGTCAAAATGATCTTGCGCCTGCTAAAAGTTGACGCACGTCGTTCTGCCAGCGCACACGGGTCACCCTCACCATCAACGTCAGACGGGAAAGCATCCACCTCATCGAGCAGCACCCATCGGCATGGCGCCGATCGCAAACCCGTTGCGCTGTTGGCACCAGTGAGCAGCAGAATCCCGCCCGGATACTCCTTGCTGAACATCGTGTTGCCACTATCCCGGCTTCTTGCAGGCGCAATCTTGTCCGCCAAACACGGCGTCTCAGTGATCAATGACTCCAGCCGCTGCTTGCTAAGACGCTTTGCCATCTCAATCGTCGGCTGCACAAACAACGCAGGCCCAGGCGCATGCGCAATCATGTAACCCACCACATTATTGATCGCCTCCGTCTTGCCCAACTGCGCACCAGCCATGAACACCACCTTCTGCGTCGTGTTGTTGGCCGACATGCAATCCATGATCTCCCTGAGGTAGGGAGTGCGATCCGTGCGCCATGGCCCAGGTTCAGCCGATGCCTTGCTCGATAGCATCCGGTACATGTCCGACCACTGGCTAACCGTCAGGTCCGGGTCAGGCCGCAAACCTTCCAAAAACGACTGCCGATAGATCTGCCCACCATCACGCATTGGTCAACCTCTCGAGCACCTTACGGATCTCCTCGCTCAAATACTGATGGATAACCACCGGATCGCTCTCGGCTGCCAGTTGGTTTGACACGCGGTCTGGAATCGTGTTCAACGCATCACGCACGCTACGCGCCACCGTAAACGCCTCGCGCTCCACCCGGCTTGCCTCCACAAGCTCCTCCTCCTTGGTCTCAAACTCCAGCCGCGCCAACTCAGCACGGAAGTGCTCAGATTTGGCCTTGCTTTCATTGAACGACGGGATTTCCATATCCGCACTAGACACCCGGTCGGATAACCCCACCATTGGGTTGCCATCCTTGTAGGCCCGAATTGCCTTGTCCTTGTCCCACAGAATGCGGTTTCGTTGCACTGTGAAACATCCGTCAAAACGCCCTTCAGTCTTAAGTTGAGAGATGCGTGCGACAGTGATTCCAAGCGTTTCGGACAGTTCTTTGCTGGTGATTGGTTCCATAGAAGGCAGTTTAGCGCGTTTTAAGGACGCATAGCCCACAATAGGCGGTTTTTGGCATATAATGGTCAGCTTTGCTTTTTTGTCTCATTTGCGTCTCATGTGAGTCCAATGTTAAGACACGTTACATTCTGACGCTAGCGGAATAAGGGGGTTCGAATCTACCA
>Ga0209400_1001444_pt1 | contig 19031 bp, 25 predicted proteins | sample M_130807_EF_Meta_FD_187313 | JGI IMG/M metagenome (GOLD analysis project Ga0209400, IMG submission 187313) | Freshwater microbial communities from Lake Montjoie, Canada to study carbon cycling - M_130807_EF_MetaG (SPAdes) (version 2) | ecosystem: Environmental > Aquatic > Freshwater > Lake... | reverse complement strand
GTCGTGGTCACGGAGCAGCAAGTCGCTCAGGCACTGAACCGGCTGATCGTGAACTCAAACGCCCGCACCGGGTACCAGACCGCACCAGCCACTAGCCCAGTATTCGGATGATCACCGAAATAGCGATAAATGGCACCGCCCTCGACCTCGATGGCGTGCTCTACAACGTCGCAGTTTCCCACGGTCGGAATGACATTCAGTCAGCGCCACAAGCCTCAGACGCTCGCGTCCTCCTGCGGGGATTCTCCGAAATCCCGGCTGAGATCGGGGACGTGCTGCAGATTGAGGCCTATTCGGAAGCCCGCTTCACCGGGACGGTCACGGATATCACCCTCACCCACGACTACTCATACCAGGGCAACTACGTGCCGACGCTCGAACTCACGGGCACAGGCCACATGGCCAAACTCGGCTACATTCAGGTAGGCACTAGCGGGTACGCGAAGCAAACCCTCAAAAACCGCGTAGAAGCAATCCTGACCGACACCGCCCTAGTGAACTATTCCAACGTTGCCCCATATTTGGAACAGCAGCTGCTCGACGCTCAGGACGGCGGCTACAACGCCCTAACCCTCCTGACCGACCTCGGCACCCAAGTCGGCGGCACCGTAGGAGACTTCCCCGACGGAACCGTCTTCTGGGAGTCGTACAGCAGCCGAGGCTACGGCTACAACCCCTCGACCTGGCTGGACGTACCCGACCAATGGCAAGCAGTCCCCTACTCATGGGCCGACGTATACCAGTCGACCGACGGCTTCCCGATCACCGTAACGCTCGACAATCCCTCGATCATTTGGGAACCAGTCTGGAAAAACAACCTCCAGACCGTCCTCAATGACGTAACGGTCACGTACAAGGCCAACGCTTCGACGACCTCGACGGACACCGACTCCATAGCCCTCTACGGGCGCCGCGCCACGACCGTAGCCACGCAACTCGAGCATTCCTATGATGCCGATGACAGGGCCGATGAAATTATCCGCAATCAGGCACAACCGCACTACGCCCTACAAAACGTCCAGATTCTGGTCCACAACTTGACTAACCCGAAACTTGGCCAAGTCTTAGGCCTACTGTCCGGCTCCAGAGTCATAGTCAATGATGTTCCTCCACCGCATCCAATTGAGGACTATTTGGGCGTCGTGGAAGGCTGGACCGAGGTCTATACGCCAGGGCAACACATTCTGACCCTCAGCCTGTCAGACCCGCGATACAGCTACGCGGTCGTACAATGGGGCCAAGTTAGTGTGACCTTGACATGGGGAACAACTAACGCAACCGTCCAATGGTACAACGTCGTCCTACCGTCCGACCTGCTCTAGGAGAAAAATGGCAACTACTACCTACGGCAGCCCGTACGTAGCCAATACCGACCTAGTGTCGGCGTGGCCGGGCGTCAGCCTCAACGTGGCGCAGCGTGTCGATGCCGTGTCTTACGCGGGTAACGGGATCAATGCTCAAACCGGCACGACCTACACGCTGGTACTCACGGACGCGGGCAAAAACGTTACGACATCGAACGCCTCAGCCGTCACCGTGACAATTCCAACTAATGCCTCCGTGGCTTTCCCAACTGGGACAGTTATTGGCATAACAAATCTTGGAGCCGGAACCGTGACGGTTTCGGCCAGCGGTGGTGTAACCCTCAACGGCTCGACCTTGACTATCGCACAATATGGCCGGTCCTCGATCATGAAAATAGCCACGGATACATGGGTGCTTACGTCGGGTGGCGGTACCCCAAAAGCATCGGTTAGCGGCACGACGGGAAGCCCTACGACGGTAACCGTTTCGGGAAAGACGTATTACCAGTTCACCGGGACGGGTTCGGTAACTTTGACCGCTGGTACTTTGCGCGTCATGGTGCAGGCCGGTGGCGGTGGTGGTAACACAAGCCGATCAGGTGGCGCTGGTGGACAGATCACTCAATCGCTCACAGTCACAGCGGGAACCTATACGGTGAAAGTTGGCGCAGGCGGGGATCTGACAACGCAAGGCAGCGCGTCACAATTTCATAGTTTGTATGCGGTTGGCGGTGGGTGCAACGGGTATACAGCTGCACCAGGTGGCGTCGGCTTTGGTGGCTCGGGTTCCGCTGCAGCATCACCCAGCGGAAAGAACGTCCCCGATCAAGGCAATATTGGCGCAACTGGTCCCGGCGGTGGTGGTGGTGCTGGGGGCGCTGCCACGGGTACCACCCCCTCAGGTGTCGGCGGTGTAGGAATCGCTTTCGCGGACGGCAACACCTACGGAGTCGGCGGGAGTGAAGCCTCCGGTGGTGCTGGCACAACTAACCGTGGCAATGGCGGCCAAGGTAGCAACAACAGCAGCGGCGGCTCGGGTATGGTCGTATTGGAGATCGGGTAATGGCACACTTCGCACGCATTGTTGACGGCGTTGTCCAAGAAGTCCTCAAGTTGGAAAACGAAGTCATTGCTACGCCCGCAGGCAACGATTCAGAAACCAAAGGAAAGAAGTTCTTGCAAGGTCTACTTGGTGCCGATACGGAATGGGTCCAGACGTCCTATAGAGCAGCCTTTCGAGGCAAATACGCTGGCCCCGGTGACCTTTGGGACGGAACCAACTTCAGCAGCCCAGAACCTCCACCGGCTCAGCTTGTGCCATGACGATCAGTTCACCCACCGACCTCCTCCCATTGGTCGCCCTGACAACAGCCGGGCTAGGTGGCATCTTGTGGCTGATCCGCGCCCAGGTATCTTTGCTCAAGGAGTTCAGGCCCAACGGTGGCAGCTCGACGAAAGACGCCCTTTCGCGCATCGAGGTCGACATACGCGAAGTACGCACTCGGCTCGATTCACATATCGAAAACCACAATCGGGCCGCCTAATGATCGGCACATGGCTAGCCACTACGTGGGAAGGCTCCCTTGTCAAAGTCGCCCTTGGCGCCGCTCTCGGAGCCTTGGCATCCTATGTAGCCACAGCCCAGGTACACCCGCTTGTAATGGCGCTGACAGCCGCAGTCGTGCCGGTCCTCATCAATGCCCTGAACCGGCAGGACCCCCGCTACGGGCTCTCATCTGCACCTCGACTATCTGACGTAGCCACCGGCGAAGAATTCGAGATTGAGGGCGAGGACTATGCCTAAACTCGTAGCCGCAGGCCTCACCCTTAGATCCCAGATTGATAAGCGTTTCCCTAAGCGTGACAAGCGCTCAGATGGGTGGATCGGTGACAAAGCCCATCAGGCCCGCATCAGCGATCACAACCCAGACGCCGAAGGATGGGTACACGCCATCGACATCGACGCCGACCTAGGCAAACCCGGCGACGCGCAACGCCTAGCCGACCAAATCGTCGCCTACGCAGCCTCAGGCCTGCCCGGCTCGTACCGAATCCGATACGTCGTATTCAATGATCAAGTAGCTAGCGGCACATACGCGAAAACCCGCTGGCAATGGCGTGGCCGAGGGTACGGACACCGCGACCATATCCACGTGAGTTTCCTGAAAGTCGCTGAGAAAGACGGAAGCCCGTTCCCGCTTCCAATATTTGTGGAAGCGTAGCCATGCGGCCCCGCGTGCTGACGCTCGACATCGAGACCAGTCCGCACTTGGCCTATACGTACGACCTTTACGACGCCCGCATAACACCGGACAAGATCGTCACGCCCTCACGGGTACTTTGCTGGGCCGGAAAGTGGCTCGGGGAATCCAAGGTCCATTTTTACTCGGAATACCACAATGACCCCGGCGAAATGATCCAAGCCGCGTGGACTTTCCTCAACGAAGCCGACGTGCTTATTACCTACAACGGTGTCCGATTTGATGTGCCCCACCTCATGCGCTCATTTATCGAGGAAGGGATGCCGCCCCCGTCCCCGTGGATCGATTTGGACCTGTATCTGATCAATCGTCGTCGGTATAAATGGGCCAGCAATCGGCTCGGCTACATCACCGAGCAGCTCGAACTGCCCACAAAATTACAAACCGGTGTTTCGCAGCTCTGGAAGAAAGTCCTGGAGGAGGACGACCGGGCGTGGCAAAAGTTTAAGAAATACAACTGCCAAGATGTGATCATCACGGAGCTGCTCTATCGGACTATGGCCCCGTGGATCAAGCACCCTCACGTCGGCTTATGGACCGGCGACCAGTCGACTTGTCCGGCCTGCGGCTCAACCAAACTGACCCCTACGGGTCTGACATACACCAGGACAGGCGCGTGGATGAAATCCGTCTGCGAGTGCGGCACATGGTGCAAGGTATTGGCAAACGGCAAAACCAGACCAATCTGAGGGGAAACTATGATCGACCGTCACCTGCCCACACAAGCCCTCGACCTGCTTGAGGTCGACCGGTGGAAAACTCACGGCGACCCGATTGAAACGCACCGGCGTGTGGCCGCAATGTGGAGCGCCTACTTAGGCTCTGACGTGACACCGGATGAGGTAGCCATGTGCATGGTCATGGTCAAAATTGCGCGTAGCGCATCAGGCTACGCCCGTGATGACTACTTGGACTCCATTGGCTACATGATAATTGCCGAGGGTCTAGCTAGGCCATGCTAAAAATTACGGTTGGAGATGTCTCCATCGAGTGGGACAAGCCCGTTTCACGTGACACTTTCCGGCAATTGCTCATGGATGTGTCGGGCATTGCTGCAGCTCTCAGCCAGGAGGTCGAGGAAGAACAGCGCCCCACGGTGACCTTGGGATTCTCGACTGAGATTTACCAGCCCGTCGAGGAAGATCTCAGCGAATATTTTGAGTAATGGCGTGTCACTATTGCCAAGTTCTAAGAACTCTCTATATTCGATCTCATGTATATGACGACCGGGGAAGCATCCAAAGACCTAAACGTGTCAATAAACACGGTCATCAGGTGGTTCGAAGCAGGCGTATTGCACGGTTGGGTTACGCCCGGCGGACATCACCGGATCTTGGCTACAAGCGTCGAAGCAGTCCGACGCCACCCCGCGGGGCAAAACGTGATTGTCATTACGACATCGGAGGTCGAGTGATCGATGGAATTGCAATATGGCTGGCCGTGGCTTCAGGACCGGCAAGCATCCCTGACAGCGCCTACACAGGGCCGTGGTACGTCCATAGCGCTGAACCTTTCAGGAAATGCGTCATGTGGCGCGAATCCCACGGCCGCTACAAAGCGGACGGCCAATATGGTTCAGGCGCCTACCAGTTCATTCAATCAACGTGGAACGCATACGCGAAACTCGCGGGTCTAGCCGAGTGGGTCGGAATCCGGCCCTACAAGGCGCCTGCAACCGTTCAGGACACCGTGTTCTGGCGGGCTTACTGGAGAGGAAAGGGGAAACACCATTGGAGCCCTACGCACGCCCTAACGATCGGCAAAAGCGTCAAGTCATGTACCTGAACACGTTCGTGTTCCTCTGCGGGATAGTGGGAGCCATGATCCTCGTCGGATTTATCGAAATGTTGGGGACATGATGGGAGTCCAAAAAATTGGCGGTGCGCAGTTGCACATTGAGGCCGCCCGAAATGGAAACACCGTTCAGGTGTGGATGAACGATAACCTGAACCTGACGTGCGCCATGTTCTCCACCGAGCAGGCGATAGACCTGGCTAGGATGCTGGCCCGATCGATAGATCAGGAGCCCGTTGATGAATGATGTGATGCGGGACTATAAGTGGACGTGCAAACTTTGCGAGGCTTCAGGTTTTGGCGGGGTTGTCAACTATTCACGGCATTATCAGGACGCTCATAAGCCGTTAGAAATGGAGCGGTACCGTGTCATTTGACTTAGCTGACTACATCACCGTCGCCATGCGGATGCGGGAGTTCTACAAAAAGTATCCCGACGGCTCCCTGCAGCTTGATACGCCGACTATCACTGAGATCTGCGGGAAAACGTGGGCTATCGGCCGGGCATACGCCTATCGCACGCCAGATGACCTAAGACCAGGTATTGGGACCGCCATGGAAGTAATACCTGGTCTAACGCCGTACACACGTGGCTCTGAGATCCAAAACCTAGAAACCAGCTGCTGGGGACGTGCTCTTGCCGCCATTGGGGTTGGTATTGAGAAGGGCGTAGCGACTTCTGACGAGGTCAGGGCCGCTAAGGCCCGTGAAGGGGTCTACAAGACTACAGACGCCGACTCGGAGGATTACTACTCTAAGCCCACGCCGAGGCCTACAGACCGCCTTAATGGCCCGGCAGCACGGCACTATGACTCTAAGCCCCTGACGCCTAAGCAGATGGGCTTACTGTCAGGGAAACTCAGGGAACGCGGGATCGTGGATGACGCGCTACTTGGGGCGATCAATGGGCTGTTCATGCTCGATGGTCGAGAGCAGGTAAATGCAACATCAGAAATTACAAATGCAGGGCTCGACTACCTATTGGACAACCTAGACAAGCTGCAGACGGTTGATCAGTTCATAGCCGAGATGGAGACGTAAACGATGGGTGCCGAGGTATGTCGGGACCGGCGATGTTAGAGCCCGATAGACGCTTGACCGGAATGACGGAGGAAATAGCACCGGCCGCGTGTAGACCACAACCCCTAGGTAGGGGACTCATACCTAAAACCGACAACACGAGGAGGCCGGGATCGGGCCAAAGCCCGAGACCGAGACCGGCCGACCACAACCAAAGGGGAAACGCATGACAAGCACAACATACGAAGCGCACTGCAGAAAACCCGGATGCACCTGTCAACACCTCGACTGCCACAGAGGCTGGCGAGACACTGAAATCACAGCTCCCAAGCAAGAAACCACACCATGCGAAAGATGCAGACCGGACACCCACCGGCGTTGGCTAGACCGGGAGGCCGCCCGTATGAAGGACTACCCCGGAGAGGCCCTCGAACGAATCATGCGAGGCACCAGCAAGTGAACCCAAGAAACAGTCAAGCCTACCGGGCATGGCGTACCCAGGTACTTAAACATTGCGAACCAGTCTGTATCCGGTGCGGTTACCCAGTCGATATGTCATTACCCGGCGCACACCCAGAAGGACCCAGCGCAGACCACGAACCACCCTTATCCGAAACAGGCGACATAGCACCAGGACTCGATGGATCAGGCATAGCCCATCTCAACTGCAACAGATCACACGGCGGCCGACTCGGCGCCGCGAAAGTCAACGCAAAACGCGTGACATCATCGAACAATCACGTTTTAAAAAAGCGACCCAACACTCCCGCCGCCCCCTCGCTTCTATCCCCCAGAGAGGCCAAGAACGCTCAGATACCGCCAGAAAGCCCTAGAACGCACCTAGAAGGCTTCGTTTTGCCCCGCTTGGAGTCGGGTATACCTGAGCAAGTACGGGGGTCCTACGGGCCGCAGGCTGCGGAGTGGGTCAAGGAGGCTTTTGGTCTGACTTTGCGTGACTGGCAGCGCTATGCACTCAGTCGAGCCCTTGAGCACGACGAGGAAGGTGCCCTGGTCTGGCCTACGGTGATGATCACGGTAGGGAGACAGTCGGGAAAATCGGTACTTTCGCGGGCCGTGTGCATGTGGCGGCTCCATCACGCAGATCTTTTTGGGGAACCTCAAACGATCCTGCATGTGGCTAACAGGCGGTCAACTGCTATGGAAGTTATGCGCCCGGCTGGACTTTGGGCCGTGGAAAAATATGGCAAGAAAGCAACCCGGTGGGGAAACGAAAATGCAGGGATCGAACTACCGACAGGTGACAGGTGGCTCATCCATGCCGCTAACGACTCCGCAGGCGTCGGGTACAGCTGCTCCATGATCTTCGCCGACGAAGCTTGGAAGATCCCAAGGACAGTGGTCGATGATGCGCTTAGTCCGACTATGGCCGAAAGAAACCAGCCTCAAATATACCTGGTGTCAACTGCAGGCGATTCGACTTCAGATCTGATGACCGCGTACCGGCAACGTGCTCTGGACCGGCTGGACGATTCGGACCCCGGTCAAGTCCTTTTGCTGGAATGGTCAGCGCCAGCGGAGGCAGACCCCGATCTAGTGGAAACGTGGAAATGGGCCAGCCCCGAATGGACAGACAAGCGGGAAGGGTTTCTACGACAGCAATGGGCCAACGTCGAGGAATCCGCATGGCGTAGGGAATACCTAAACCAGTGGGTCATTCGTTCTGATCATTGGTTAAAGGATGCTGCATGGACTGGAACCCTCGACCCTGACCTAAAACTTCCCGAAAAAGCAACCTGGTCTATCGCGGTCGAATGTGACTTCGACGGAATGGGCCACGCCGTAGCTATCGCCGCTCCCTTGGAGGACGGCAATATCGGCGTCAAACTGACCACACATAGAACCATGCCAGAGGTCGACGCTCGATTAGCAGAAATACGGAACCAACACCCGACGGTGTACGTCCAAGTAACCCCCGGTTATGTCGACCGGCTCCGATCACCATTTGACAGCCTGGTCGGACAGCGCGAGGCCGCAGGTGCGACACAAACCCTCCTAGACCTATTCGACCGCAAGGCTCTCAGGCATGACGGCTCACAAGTGCTGCAAGAACACTTAGCATCCTCGACGGTCAGCCGCAGGCAAGGTGGCTGGGTACTGACGGCACCGATGGGTCGAGGAGGCGTGTACGGTGCGCGGGCCGTCATGTTCGCAGTAGCACAAGCATCTAAGACACCTAGGCCTCTTGCCATGATTAGGACACGCCGAATGCGGTAGGTACTCAACGTCATACGTTCGTGGTAAAAGGTCTACACTTGCAACGTGGCGTTTCCCCGTTCACTCTCTATCGTGCGGGGCCAATCCAAGATAGCCGAGTCTCTTGGGGCTCCAACTAAGGCTGAGGATTCGGCTCCGCACGTCAGGGAGTCAGGTGGTAGTTGGCTCTTGCGTTTGACCCAGTTTCCAGCGGGTGCGCAAGTCTCTAGGGATGCCGCCCTCCAAGTCCCCGCGCTTAATAAAGCCCTCCAGACGTATACCAGGGCGATCAGCGCTTTCCCGCTACGCGAATATGTCGGCCTCGACGAAACCGTCGCCCGAGACTTCCTACGTCAACCAACGCCCGGCCTTTCCTATTCCGCCCTCATGGCACGCACCATCCAAGACCTGCTGCTATATGACCGCGCCTATTGGCAGGTGACAGCACGCAGTTGGGACGGCTTCCCATCACAAGCCGCCCGCCTGATCCCCGAATACGTCACCGATCCGCTATACCCTTGGGACCGGCCGCCAGTCGAGGTCGACTACCAGGTCTGGTACAACGGCGTACCCGTCCCAGCCCGAGACCTGATCCGCTTCGAGGGAGACGGAAACGGCGGATGGCTCGTAACCGGGGCAACAGCAATCAACACAGCTGCAGCTCTCGAAGCCGCAACGCAAAACATGGCAAATATCCCCATGCCAGCCACCATCCTCAAAAACACGGGCGCAGATCTGCCAGCCGAACAGGTCGACGCGCTACTCGATGCCTGGGAAGAAGCCCGAACAAACCGAGCCACCGCCTACCTAAACTCCACCATCGACACCAAAACAATTGGCATGAACCCAAACGACCTACAGTTGGTTGAGGCCCGAGAGGCATCAGCCAGGGCAATGGCACGCCTAGCCAACATCGATCCATTGTTCGTGGGCGCAGGAATTCCCGGGGCATCCCTTACCTACACCAACCGCGTAGACCTGTACCGGGGTCTGCTCGACCTTAGCTTGACGCCCGTAATGAACCTTGTCTCACAACGTTTGTCTATGAATGACATTACGCCACGGGGCCACACCGTCACGTTTGACACGTCCGTGTTCCTGAGATCCAACACAGATCAGGCCGTGGCCCTTATTAAGGAAATGCTTCCCGCTGGCGTTATCACCGTTAACGAGGCCCGGGATATTCTGGACCTTCCCGATCTTATGTCCATTGACGAAAACCCGGGAGTTATCTAAATGCATACCCTTCAGCTCGAATCCGAATTTGTGATTGAGACCCGCGAGGACTCCGGCGACATCGCCGCGACGTTCTACGGTCGCGCCGTCCCCTACTCCACAGAAACTCAGATCGGTGGCGTTCGTGAATCATTCGCTCCTAACGCGTTTGATACGGCATCGGTTATCGGCAAGCCCATTGCCTACCGTCACGGGGAGCCCATCGGAGTAATTACAGGCGCGACCAACGAGGCCGACGGGCTCTACATCGACGGAACCATTGTAAACACGGTGCTAGGACGCGACGCCGCCACCCTGATGCGCACAAAATCAGCCAAAGGGCTTTCCGTCGGATTCACTCCAACCAAATCCGTTTGGTCTAAAGCCAAAGATGCCGTAACCCACATGGCCGCCACCTTGGCCGAAGTTAGCGTCACCCACATGCCCGCCTACCCGACAGCCGGTGTAAGCGTGATCCGAGAGGAAAAGGAAATGTCAGTTGAGACCGTCGAGGTTGACGCCACCACGGCGGCGACCGCAGACATCGAGGCCCGTGAGGCCATTGCAGATGTACGCCGAGAGGTGCACGAGCTTGCCGCTAAGGCTTTCGTGTCCGAAGCCAAGCACGAACTCGCTCAGTTCCGTTCGTTCGGTGACTACCGTATGGCGGTCATGTCCGGCGAGGTTGAGAACCGCGCTCTTTTTGATCAGGTAACCGACAATAACCCTGGCGTGCTGCCACCAAATTGGTCCTTTATCGTTCGCGGTATCTTCGATCTGGGCCGCCCCACGGTCAACGCTTTCGGGGTCGAGTCAGCAGGCACCAGCGGCACCACCATTAACTGGCCCTACTGGACCGGCGACCTGACCGAGATCGTGGCCGAGCAGGTCGACGAGAAGGACGAAATTAATTCGGTTGAGATCAGCATCCTGAAGGGCACCGCGACGCTTAAAACCTATGCCGCGGGCTCCGACGTGTCCTACCAGCTGCTCCAGCGCTCCAACCCGTCGTACGTCGACGCTCACAGCCGCATCATGCTGAACTCGTACGTTCAGGTGACCGACATCGCGTTCGTCGCAGCGGTTTACGGCGCTCGTACCCCGTACGCCTACGACATCACGACAGACACGGATGGCTCAGACTTCCGTGAGGCCGTGTTCGGTGCATCGGTGAACGTCCAGACCGCGACCGGCATGCCCGCCGAGTTTGTTCTGGTGTCCCCGAACGTGTTTAAGAAGATCGGTGGCTGGTCCACGTTCTTCCCGAGCAACTACGGCACGTTTAACGTTTCGGGTACGGCAGTAGCCAGCACGCTTGGCGTCAACGTGTCCGGCCTGCCAGTCATCCTCGACCGCAACATCGGCGGCAACGCGATCCTTGTCTCGAACCGTGAGGCAGCCCGTTGGATCGAGGACGGCCCACGCTTCGCGCAGGTCGAGAACGTCGCCCAATTGGGCCGCGACGTGGCTATCTACGGCTACGGAGCCTCGCAGATCATCTCCGGCGCAGGCATCCAGTCCCTCGAGGACTAATCCAGTAAAGGGAGGGGACCGACAATGGCGCTCGTAACAGGCGAGGAACTAGCAATCGCGCTAGACCTCGACTACGAGGACGAGGTTACAGCTGCGACACTTGACCAGGTCGCGGCAGCTTCAGATGACATTGTCGGTTCCCTCCTGACCACTGGGGCCTACGAGGAGGAGCCACCCGCCTGCAAGGAAGCCGCGCTATCGGTCGGGGTCGAGATTTTTCAGGCACGTACGGCAGCTGGTGGGCAAGCCGTAAGCACTGACTTCAGTGCGGGGCCATACCGGCTATCAGTGTGGCTTACGCGCAGGGTGCACGCACTCATAATGCCGTATGCCAACGTTGGCGGGCTGATCGGATGACAGCCCTCTCGACTGAGGCCCGGCAGGAAATCGTCGATTCTCTCAGCGGTATCGGAATTAGGGTCTATTCCTACGCCCCGCCGGTCCCATCCCCGCCTTGCGTCGTCGTTATCCCTGACTCGCCGTGGATCAGGCCCACAAGGATCGGATCGAACCTCAACTACGAGGTCCGTTGGCGTCTGCTGCTGGTGATTAGCCCGCGCAAGAATGACGCCGCGCAGCTCGATACCGAGAACTACGTCGACAGCATCCTCGACGCTTTGCCACCTAACTACTTGTGCACCCTCATCGGCCAGCCACAACTGACTGACACGGGCGCTCAAGGTACCGTTATAACAACCGAAATAAACCTCTCAGCAAACATGAAGGAGTAGACAATGCCCGCCGTCCAGATCACCGGGGCCCAGTTCACCGTCACGGTGGGCGCGGTCGCCTATTCAGCCCAGGTAACCTCGGGAACCATCACCACGACCCCTACTGTCACTCGCACTAAGACCCTCTCAGGTGTCGCGTTCGATCAGACCGATCTGAACTCGACCGTCAGCATTGAGTACCTGTACGACGACAACACGGGCCTTTATGACGCCCTGCAAACCGCAATCACGGCAGGCACGGCGCTGGCCGTGTCCATCCACGGCGCCACAGGCGTCTGGACCGGCGCTGATATGTGGCCGGACTCAGCCGACGTGACGTTCGACGCCGCAGGAATCGCAACATCCACGGTCAACTTCCAAGGACCGCTCACCTTCGCCTAACCTGAACGGGGAAACGCCATGCACCCAAACGTGCCAGAACTCAAGATCCACCTTGAGGGAACCGAAACGGTCTACCAGCTTCAGCAGGTAGATTTGTGGGAATACGGGGACCTCGTGCACAAAACCAAAACCGAAGCCTCAGACATGGGCCTGCGCCTCTGGGCAGCGTTCACCGCTACCCAAGGGGAACAGCCGAAAACTTTTGACCAGGTCAAAAACTGGGCCCGCAGCAAAAAGGTGTACGTCGAGGTGCTTGACAACGTGGACCCTACCCAGCCGGAAGCTACAACCGACTAATAATCCAAGTGGCTCTCCGCATCGGCAGACCGTACACAGAAGTACTGCAATACCCCTCAGAAGTCTTTACAACCATCGTAGAGGAGTTAACCGATGCCGGTAACTGAACTCTACGTAGACGGCATAAACGACGTCCTGAGGGCCTTTAAAGCCCTTCCAAAGGAAGCTAGCAAAGAACTCCGGGCCGCTTCCATGGATATAGCGGGCCGCTTCATGGCTCCGGCATGGCGGGAGGCCGCAGGATACGCGGGACCGTGGGGCGACGTACTGGCCGATTCGGTCAAAGTCAGAAGAGACCGCGTGCCCGCAGTAAGTATTGGAGGAATGAAAAAAGTCCTCTCAGGTGGTGGAACCGCGACAATGGTTCGCTATCCGTCATCGAGCGGAAATCGTGGACAGTCATTTGCGCCCTTCGAGCAAACCGATTGGTTAAAGAGAACCGGGGGCTACAAGCAGGCCGCTATACGTGAATGGGCCGCAGCAGTTGACCGGATCGTCGAGAAATGGGACCGGCTCTAATGGCAAAAACATTAACCGTCTATTTAGCAGCTGACGTTTCACGCCTCACCCGTGGATTAGACCAGGGCAAATCGGCCATAGCCGGACTGGAAAGATCCGTGACCGGCCTGGTCGGCGCCTATCTTGGCATTGAGGGAGCCCGAAAGTTTATCGACTTTCTCGGGGACGCAGCTAGCGCAGCAATACAAGAAGAACAAGAACTGACCAGGCTAAACACGACCCTGAAAAATTTGGGGTTTGCTCAGGCATCCACAGCCGTAAATAAGTTCGTGGATGACCTCCAATTTGCCACTGGCGTCGCGGATTCGCAATTACGGCCAGCGTTTGATCGAATCGTCAGAAGCACTCAGGACGTTACTGAAGCCCAAAAAGTCCTCAGCATTGCGTTAGACGTATCAAAGGGCACCGGCAAAGACCTCCAAACAATCGCCGACGCGTTAGCAAAAGCCTACGACGGAAACACGACAGCCCTTGGCCGTCTCGGCCTTGGCATAGATAAGACAACTCTTGCCGCTGGAAGCCTAGATTCCATTATGGGAAAGGTCAGCCAACTATTTTCCGGTCAAGCTGCCGCCGCCACGCAAACTCTGGGCGGCCAGATTGACATCCTCAAAGTGGCCGCCGACGAACTAAAAGAATCGTTCGGAAAAGGCCTAGTGAGTGGTCTGCAATCGGCTACAAAGGAAACCGGAAGCCTAGCCAAGGAACTTCGGAACTTGCAGCCGCAAGCAGAGGGACTTGGAATGGTCCTCGGGAAGGTAGGAACTGGCGGGCTAGCGTTCTTCTCCGATGCCCTGAAAGGCCTGACAGATCCCGGAGGCATCCTGTATGTGTTCGGAAAACTACTTGGCATTGACACCGCAGCGGTACAAGGTCTAGATCAGGCAGTAAAAAACTTTGGCGCGAATGGTCCTCTTGTCGACATCGGCGGTGGATCTATTGAATCAGTAGACAAGTTAGGCAAATCCCTTGCCGCCCTTGATCACGAGGCCATGAACGCTGCCCTAGAATCACGGTCTTTAGCCGAATATCAGAAATGGGTCGAGGACCAATCAGTCAAAACAGCGGGAGCAAGTGGTGTCCTGACAGATGCGCTTAAAAGTCAATCGGACGTAATAAAAACCACAATTACGGACCTGAAATCGCAGACGACCGAGCTAGAGGCCGCCACAAAAGCCGTTCTAGATTATCGGGACAACCTCGCCGGAAACATCCTTAAAGACGTAAACCTCGGAGAAGCCGCGGAGACGGGCAAAAAGACCGGGCAATCCCTTTTGGAAGCCTTTAACGCTCAGGTCGACCAGGCTAAATACTTTGGCAACGTTCTCACCGCTATTAAAGCTCAGGGTGCAGATCAGTCCCTTATTGAGCAAATCGCTTCTCTTGGCCCGTTGGCTGGTTCAGCACTGGGCCAGCAGCTTCTAGACGAGGGCCTAGTTCCGCAGATAAACGCGTCATGGGTCGATGTGCAAAAAACCGTTTCAGATCTTGCCCTAGGACTTGTGCCCGACTTCCTTCTGGCCGGCCAAGAATCCGCTATAGGTCTGGTAAATGGCACCGTCGAGCAGCTGGGCAAGGAAGAAAAACGACTCCGCCAGATCGGCAAAAACATTGGTAAACCCATCGGCGCGAACATTAAGGCCGAGATAGCCGCAGCGGTAGCGGAAGCCGTGAGCGCAGCGGAAGCAGCGAAAACTGCAGCTGCAGCCGAACGCGCTTCCAATATCGCAGCTCAGCAAGTGGTGGTTACAGAACAGCAAGTTGCACAGGCGTTGAATCGTCTTATCGTGAACTCCAACGCTCGTACGGGCTACCAGACAGCGCCCCCTACTAGCCCGGTATTCGGATGATCACCGAAATAGCGATAAATGGCACCGCCCTCGACCTCGACGGCGTGGTGTACAACGTTGCCGTTTCCCACGGCCGGAACGATATTCAGTCGGCCCCGCAAGCTTCCGACGCCCGCATCCTCCTGCGCGGATTCTCGGAAATACCGGCCGAAATTGGGGACGTGTTGCAGATCGAGGCCTACTCGGAGGCCCGGTTCACCGGAACAGTCACCGACATCACTCTCACCCACGATTACTCATACCTGGGCAACTACGTCCCGACGCTTGAGCTCACAGGCACCGGGCACATGGCTAAACTCGGCTACATCCAAGTAGGCACCAGCGGATACGCGAAGCAAACCCTGAAAAACCGCGTCGAAGCAATCCTGACCGACACAGCCTTGGTGAACTATTCGAACGTCGCCCCATATTTAGAACAGCAGCTCCTAGGTTCCCAAGACGGCGGGTACAACGCCCTGACCCTCCTGACCGACCTCGGCACCCAAGTCGGCGGCACCGTCGGAGACTTCCCCGACGGCACCGTGTTTTGGGAGTCGTACAGCAGCCGAGGCTACGGCTACAACCCCTCGACGTGGCTAGACGTACCCGATCAATGGCAGGCAGTCCCGTATTCGTGGGCCGACATATACCAGTCAACCGATGGCTTCCCGGTCACGGTGACGCTGGACAATCCCTCGATCATTTGGGAACCAGTCTGGAAGAACAACCTTCAGACCGTCCTGAATGACGTAACGGTCACATACAAGGGCAACGCCTCGACGACCTCGACGGACGCCGACTCCATCGCTCTCTATGGCCGTCGCGCCACGACCGTGGCAACGCAACTTGAGCATTCTTATGATGCCGATGACCGGGCCGACGAGATCATTCGTAATCAAGCCCAACCTCATTACGCCCTGCAAAACGTCCAAATCCTTGTGCACAACCTGACGAACCCAGAACTGGGCCAAGTGTTGGGCCTGCTATCCGGCTCCCGCGTAATCGTGAACGACGTACCACCACCGCACCCCATCGAGGACTATCTGGGCGTCGTGGAAGGCTGGACCGAGGTATATACACCAGGGCAACACATCCTGACCGTCAGCCTGTCAGACCCTAGATATTCCTACGCAGTCGTACAATGGGGCCAAGTTAGCCCGACCCTGACATGGGGAACAACTAACGCAAGCGTCCAATGGTACAACGTCGTCCTACCGTCCGACCTGCTAGCAGCCTAGGAGAATAATGGCAACCACTACCTATGGAACCCCGTATGTGGCGAACACCGACCTAGTGTCGGCTTGGCCAGGGGTAAGCCTCAACGTGGCCCAACGCGTTGACTCTGTCTCCTATGCGGGAAACGGAATCAATGCCCAAACCGGCACAACATATACTCTGGTACTTACCGATGCTGGCAAAAACGTCACGACCTCAAACGCATCTGCCGTCACAGTCACAATCCCAACCAATGCCTCAGTTGCCTTTCCAACCGGCACGGTCATCAGCATTACAAATCTAGGAGCTGGCGTAACAACTGTCGCAGCCAGTGGAGGAGTCACCCTCAGCGGAACTACCTTGACAATCGCCCAATACAACCGATCCTCGATCATGAAAACGGCCACAGATACATGGGTGCTTACGTCGGGCGGCGGTATCCCAAAAGCAGTGGTTAGCAGCACCACAGGAAGCCCAACAATAATTCCCGTGGGAACTCAAAATGCCTACAAATACACCGGCACAGGAACCGTAGTCATTGGAACCGCAGGAACTTTAACGGCGTTAATCGTTGCAGGTGGGGGCGGTTCAGGTTCTGGAACCCCCGGCGGTGCTGATCCTGGACGCGGTACCGGAGGAGGAGGCGGAGCGGGAGGGTACATTTACCAAACCATTTATTTAGCTGCCGGAACATACGCTTGCACTGTAGGCAGCGGCGGTGCCGCATTCACCGTGGGACAAGGCTCCGCACTAGGAAATCTGATCTTTGCTCCCGGTGGCGGATTGGGCAGAACCGGAGCTGGCGGAGCTGGCGGCGACGGTGGATCCGGTGGCGGCGCTGGAGGTAACACAACCGCCGCAAATGGAGGCATCACACTTTCGAACTTTTGGGGATATTCCGGTGGCGCAAACGGATCAAGCGCGCGTGCTGGCGGCGGCGGCGGCTCATCAGCTGTAGGCGCAACCGGGGGTGCTGGCGGCGCTGGAGGTGCGGGAACAGCAAACACCATCACCGGATCGAGTGTTACCTATGCAGCAGGCGGCTCGTCATTGGCTTTCGGTACCACAACCAACGGAACCGCTGGTGATGCCAATACCGGAAACGGAGCTGGCGGAGCATCCGCAAACGCATCAACGGGCGGCACAGGTGCTGCCGGTGGTTCTGGCGTCGTCATTCTTTTGATTGGATAAAAATGGCTCACTTCGCACAAATCATGAATGGCCATGTGGTTCGGGTTCTCGTGGTCGAAAACAGCGTTATTGCAACGGAGAAAGGCAACGATTCAGAAATCAAAGGAAAAAAGTTTTTGCAAGGAATTTTTGGATCTGAAACAGAATGGGTACAGACCTCCTATAGCGCGTCATTTCGTGGCAAGTTTGCTGGCCAAGGAGACATCTGGGATGGAACCGAGTTTATTAGACCGGAAAAAGCAGATGTTGATTCAGTCGCCAGCTGACCTGTTGCCCCTGATTGGGATAGCAACAGCGATCCTCGCCGGGGTGCTTTGGCTTATCAGGGCGCAATTTTCCATTTTGCGGGAGTTTCGCCCTAACAGCGGCACGACCATGAAAGATGCCCTTTCTCGTATTGAGGTCGATGTCCGCGAAGTTCGTACCCGGTTGGATTCCCACATTGATAATCACAATCGGGCCGCGTAATGGTAGGTACATGGCTAGCCACGACATGGGAAGGCTCCCTCGTCAAAGTAGCCCTAGGTGCCGCTCTTGGCGCTCTAGCGTCCTATGTCGCCACCGCCCAAGTTCACCCGCTGGTAATGGCGCTCACAGCTGCAGTTGTCCCCGTCCTAATCAATGCCCTAAACCGTCAGGACCCGCGCTACGGGCTATCTGCTATGCCTCGGCTTCAGGACGTGGCTGCCAATGAAGAATTTGAGATAGAGGGTGAAGATGTTTCGCCCTAAACTTGTGCCAGCAGCAATCACGTTGCGTTCACAAATAGATAAAAGATTTCCTAAGCGTGATAAGCGCTCAGATGGATGGATAGGCGATAAGGCACACCAAGCACGTGTGAGCGACCATAACCCAGACAGTGACGGATGGGTCCACGCAATCGATATTGACGCTGACCTAGGAAAACCCGGAGACGCGCAGCTGCTAGCCGATCAGATTGTGTCCTACGCTGCTTCTGGTGTACCCGGCGCTAATCGCATCAGGTACGTGGTTTTTAACGACCAGGTCGCTAGCGGAACGTACTCGAAAACTCGTTGGCAATGGCGGGGCCGGGGATATGGGCACCGCGACCATATACACGTCAGTTTCCTGAAAGCCGCAGAAAAGGACCCAAGACCTTTCCCTTTGAGCATATTCGAGAAAGATTAGCCGTGAAACCCCGCGTGCTGACGCTCGACATCGAGACCAGCCCGCACCTTGCTTATACCTATGATCTATTTGATGCTCGCATAACGCCGGACAAAATCGTCACGCCCTCCCGCGTTCTCTGCTGGGCCGGTAAATGGCTCGGGGAATCCAAGGTTCATTTTTACTCGGAATACCACAATGACCCCGGCGAAATGATCCAAGCGGCCTGGACTTTCCTGAACGAAGCCGACGTGCTTATTACCTACAACGGCGTCCGATTTGATGTGCCCCACCTCATGCGCTCATTTATCGAGGAAGGGATGCCGCCCCCGTCCCCGTGGATCGATTTGGACCTGTATCTGATCAATCGTCGTCGGTATAAATGGGCCAGCAATCGGC
>Ga0209400_1001442_pt1 | contig 19059 bp, 12 predicted proteins | sample M_130807_EF_Meta_FD_187313 | JGI IMG/M metagenome (GOLD analysis project Ga0209400, IMG submission 187313) | Freshwater microbial communities from Lake Montjoie, Canada to study carbon cycling - M_130807_EF_MetaG (SPAdes) (version 2) | ecosystem: Environmental > Aquatic > Freshwater > Lake... | reverse complement strand
GGAATAATTGCCCAGGCCGTCGAGATCGGGGTCGGCATTGTCCCCGGAAATGACGGGGTCGTTGAGTTCCAGACTGGAAAATTTCTGTTGTTGCCACGCCCCCAGCGGACCGGGGGTGAAGCGGGCATAACTGCGGCCGTTGCTGGCCACCCAGAAGCTGCCGCGATGATGCGGATCGAGTGCCACATAGGTGGTGCTCGGCATGCGGAAGTTCGCCTTGCTGCACTCGTGCCAGACCGCTCCGTTGTCGTTGGAATAGTAAAGTTTCGACTGACTGTCGCCATAGCGCGAGCCAAACACCAACACCTGGCCGTCGTGGGCATCAAGCGCCTTGATTTCCGAAAATCCCGTGTTGATGAAGGGGGTGTCAAGGTAGGTCCAGTTGGTTCCGTTGTTGATCGAATACGCCAGCCCGAGGTGCCCGCTGCTTCCGCCAAACCACAGTCGACCGCTGACCCGGTCCCTCGCAAGAAATCCCCACTGGTTCCAGTCGTAGAGTTTGCTGGCGGAAGGTCCGGAGGCGCTGTGTCCACTGGAAACCCAGGTGACTCCGCGGTCGTTCGAAACTAGAAAGCCCACGTTGTTCAGCCAGGCGAAGCGACGCGCGGCATTGGTGCTGTCGGATTCCATGAACACGAAATGACTGAACTCATCGCCCCAGTTGCCTGCGCCGGGGACGGTGGATTTGGTGAAAGCAACTCCGCCGTTGGTGCTGCGATAGATTCCCGAGTTGGAATTGTTTTTGTCGTGTACGGCAATGAGAATTTCATTCGCGTCGTCGGGCGCGACACAGCCGCTGATGATTTCACTGCTGGACGGCAGTCCACTGCCAGTGACGCCTGAAACGTGAACGAGCGACCAGGTGAGACCGTCATCGGTCGTGGTAATGATGCTGGCGCGGTCGGCATTGGGACCAAAAAAAGAGCCGCCGATGAAATAGACCTTGGGGGATGCCTGACCCGTGACCGGTCCGACCAGAGCTTTGCTCGCATAGGTCATGCCGACATTTCCAAAAATCACCGGCAGACTGCGGCGCGGGTTGCGCGGGGCGTTTCCGGTGGCCCCCCCATCGGTGACGACGAAGCCGATCAAATCGGCGACCGGCAGATAAATGCGATTCGGATCGTTCGGGTGAAACACGGGTTTCCAGGTGACCACTTCGCCAATGCCGCGGGTCATGTATTGCACCGTGGATCCCGCATCGAGACTGCGAAAGGGACCAAAGCCGTTCGGAATGAACCATCGGTTCGCATCGAGCGGGTCCTGGTGCAGCGATCCGCGCGACCAGCCGGGGCTGGTGTCGCTGGTCAGCATCGCAGGCGGGCGGGTGCCGGTGATCGCGAGCGGGACGGTGGTCCAACTGCCTCCGCCATCGGTGCTTTTCCGCGTGGGACCGCCGATCCAACCGAGCACAACCGTGCTGTTGTCGGCCAACACATGGCACATGCCTACGGGACCGTTGGCGGTCAATCCTCCACTCAATACGCTGGTGGTGATGTCGGTCCATGTGGTGCCCGTGGCATTGGATCGATAGAATTTGTTAGATCCTCCGTCCTGCACCGCCGCGAACATCACGCCGCCGGGCAGACGGGCGAGCCGGCTGACCGAGGTGGTCGCCGCATTCACGGTGACCGCCGCCCAGGTTATCGCACCGCCGACACCGCGGGTTCCCTTGAAAAGCGCGCTGGTCGCGGAGCCCTTGACGCCGCCGATGAATACATCGTTGGGAAACGAAGGATGCATGTGCACGACATGGCCGGACATGGTGTCAAAGGCACTGCCATTTTGTTTCGACCACGTTCCGGAGCCTCCACCCGTTGTCGATCGCCACAATCCTCCTTGCAGGGAGAACTCCCAGATTTCCTGATCGAGCGATCCCGGGGTGAAGGCGAGACACTCGCCCTGCCAGCGCAGGTCGTCGTTGCCGCCGAAGTTGACACCCGTTAGAACCTGCGTCCATGTGCCGCCGCCGTTCGTACTGCGCCAGATTCCCCTTCCGGCATCGGTGCCCGAGTAACTCCTGCCCACGGCTTGAAAGACGAGGTCCGCCGAAGTCTGCCCGACCGCGAGTCCCTGAACGCTCTGCGCGGCGGAGCTGGTCATTTCCCCGGAGAGATAGGTCCAACTGTCGCCTCGGTCGTCGCTGCGATACACCCCGCCGACGTCGGTCCGGGCATACAATCTGCCGCTGGCATGCGAGGCAAAGCCGGTGAGCCAGCCGCCGGCATCGAGATCGGTCTGACGAAAAACGCCGGTCTGAACCGAGCCCACCGATGAGGCGGCCTGTGAGACGGTTGTTAAAATAGGCAGTAGGATCAGAGCCCGCAGGATGTTCATGGAGGATTGGATGGCTAACGCATAGCAGGTTCTCCGGGCGGGGGCGAAACATTTTTACGGTGTCTTGCCATACGGTGAAAAGATTCGCCCGCAGGTCCGGATTTCGCGCTTGTCAGCGAGAGTGCGTTCCTTATGCTTTCGCGGTGCTTGATTTGCGTGTGCTGGTGACGGGAGGTGCTGGATTTATCGGATCGCACCTGTGCGAGCGCCTTCTCGCCGCGGGTTGCCGGGTGACGATTCTCGATGATTTCAACGACTACTACGACCCCGCACTGAAGCGTCGGAACATCGAGGGCATGCGGGATCGGCTGGAAGTGGTGGAGGCCGACATCCGCGATGCCGTTTTGCTGGAACGCTGTTTTGCCAAGGGAAATTTTGATGTCGTGATTCACCTCGCTGCCAGGGCGGGCGTCAGACCGTCGATCGCCAATCCGAAGCTCTACATGACCACCAACATCGAGGGCACCTTCAATCTGCTCGATGCCTGCCGATACTATGGAGTGAAAAATTTCCTCTTCGCTTCGTCGTCGTCGGTTTACGGGGTCAATACCAAAGTGCCCTTCGCCGAAAGCGATCCGATCGAGCGCACGATCTCGCCGTACGCGGCTACGAAACTCGCCTGCGAGCAGATTTGCTCGAACTACAGCCACCTTTTCGGCATCCGCATGCGCTGCCTGCGGTTCTTCACGGTCTACGGGCCGCGGCAGCGCCCCGACCTTGCCATCGCCTCGTTCACGGCGGCGATTCTCGATGGCAGGCCGATCACCCGTTTTGGCGGCGGACAAAGTTTGCGCGACTACACCTACATCGACGACATCGTCGAGGGCATCATGCTTTCGATGAACGATCAAGGCGGTCAATACCAGGTGATCAACCTCGGCGGGCATGCAACGACGTCCCTTTCCCATTTGATTGAATTGATCGAACATTTCACGGGAAACAAAGCGCGGATCATCGAAGCGGGCGAGCAGGCCGGCGACGTGCCGAAGACCTATGCCGATGTCGACAAAGCGCGGGAAATTCTTCACTGGGAACCCAAGGTGCCGTTGGAAACGGGCCTGGAGCGCTATGTCGCCTGGGTGAAACAACAGCGCGAGCAGTGAATCTAGCGGTCATGAATTATTCCATTGTCATTCCCTTTTACAACGAAGAAGACACGGCGAAATCCGTGCTTGAGGAAGTCATCGCCACCAATCCGGACGCGCAGATCATCGCGGTGGACGACGGTTCGCGCGACCGCACTTGGGAGATCATCGCCGCCTTCTCGCCGCGGGTGACCGCACTCAAGGGCACCGCGAACCGTGGCCAGTCCGCGGCGATGTATGCGGGCATGAAACATGCGAGTTGTGCGGCTGTCGGATTGATGGATGGCGACGGTCAGAACGATCCCGCGGAATTGCCGAAATTGTGGGCGGAGTTGCAGAACAGCGGCAACGATTTTGTCTGCGGCTATCGCGCCGAACGCAAGGACACCGCGTCGCGGCGCATCGCCTCGAAACTCGCGAACAAAATCCGCCGCGCGTTTTTGCACGACGGCGTGAGGGACACCGGATGCTCGCTGAAAATGATGAAGATCGAATGCGTCGATCACCTTGTTCCCTTCAACGGCATGCACCGCTACATCCCGGCGCTGCTGCTCGCCGCGGGCTATTGCTTTTCCGAACTCCCGGTCAACCACCGCGTGCGCCTGGCTGGAGAAAGCAAGTACACCAACTGGGACCGCGCCTTGCGGGGCGTGCATGACTTGATCGGCGTGTCCTGGCTGCTGAAGCGCAAGGTGAGGTTCGATGTGACCACGGCAACTGGGAAGGAGACGTCATGAATCATTGGCTCCCAATCACTTCGTCGCCCGTGCTGGCTTCGTTCATGCACGATCCGATCTTCCAATTCGATTTTATGGGTCACCCGGTGGTCATCGTGCCGTGGAAACTGGTTGGCTACTTCGGAGTGCTGATGTTTGGCTTCCGCTGGTTTCCGCAAATGATGGCATCGCGCAAAGCCGGTCGCGTGCGCATGCCCCGGGTGTTCTGGCTGATGTCGGTGCTCGGTTCGATCTCGTTGCTGTCCTATTTTATCTTTGGCAAAAACGACTCCGTGGGCATCCTGTCGAATCTTTTTCCCTCGTTTGTTGCGTGTTACAATTTGTATTTGGATTTGAAGAGCGCGAGAAAGGACCCCGAGCATGGGTGAGAATGCGGCGACCTGGAAACAGCGCGTCCTGCTGGTTTTGCTGGGCCTGCTGTTGCTTGTCCCCGGCGTGTTTTCGCTGCCTCTGATCGACCGCGACGAACCGCGGTTTTCACGCGCTGCGGTGGAAATGATGGAGAACGGCAATCCGGTTGTGCCCTATTTCAACGGCGAATATCGATTCGACAAACCGCCGCTGACCTATTGGGCGATGTGGCCGGGATTGAAAATGCTTGGCATCACCGAAGTCGCGGTGCGGCTGCCTTCGCTGATCGCGGCGATTTGCTGCGCGCTGATGATTTTTTCCTTCGGTCGCCGGATGGGTTTGCGTGACGGGTCGGCGGCTCTCGCCGCGGCGGTTTGGTTGAGTTGTCTGCAGGTGATGATTCATGGACGCCTGGCCGTCGCCGACATGTTGTTGTTGTCGTTCCTGATTCTAACGATGAGAGCCTTGTGGGAGCTGGGCGAAATCGCCGGAGGCTGGCGTGCGGGAATCCGCAGCCGCTGGTTTCATGTGCTGTGGATCGGGATGGGTTTGGGATTCCTCGCCAAAGGTCCGCTGGCATGGGTGGTGCCGCTGCTCGCCCTGCTGATCATGTGGCTGATGGAGCGCTGGCGAAAACTCGATCAACGCGGTCACGCCCGGGGACTGCTGGCGATGTGGGCGCTGGCGCTTCTCCCGGCGCTGCTGATCGTGGCGCTGTGGGGGATTCCCGCGCTGCTGCAGACCCACGGATTGTTTTACAAGGTGGGAATCGGCACTCATGTGGTGGCGCGCGGGGTGGAAGGATTCAACAAACGGGTTTTCATCCCCGGAATCTACTATCTGCTGGTGTTGCCGTTTTTTTTCGCCCCATGGACCGCGTGGCTGGCGCAGTCGTTTCGTGAGGCGAAAAGCACCGGACGCAATCAGGTGTTTCTCGCTTCTTGGCTTTTGGCACCTTTCGCGATTTTCTCGTTTTATGCGACGCAGTTGCCGCATTACATCCTGCCGGGATATCCCGCGCTATGTTTGCTGATGGCCATGGCGTTGGAAAAATGCGTGCCAGGGAAGTCGTGGCTGCGCTGGCTGCTGGCGGGCCTTCCGGCGCTGGTCTTTTCGCTCGCCGGTATCGCCATGCTCTGGGGGCAGGGCCCGGCGCGGAACCTGGATGCCGATTTCGCTTCGTTGCTGCTCTGGCTCGGACTGTTCCTGTTGTGCCTGGCCATTGCCTGCATCGTGGTCGCGCTGAAACGTCCGTGGATGGCGGTGCTGTGCATGCTGCTGGCTGCCGCCGCGATGCAGGGAGCCAGCGGGAACGCCGCGCGATGTCACGCGGTGCGCCGACTGATCGCCAGGACGGGTGAGAAACTCCAGAATCCCGCGGCGAGCGGATTCAGCGAGCCCAGCATGGTCTGGTATGGCAAGAAGAAATGGAACTTCGATCCCCAACTCGATCCCGATGCTGGTTTGCAGGTGATGTTGAGTCGACGCTGGCGGCTCGATGGCAAATCCTTCGCCACCTTGTGGCGCGGCGGGTCTCCTGTGCCGGTGAAAGACTGGCGCGACAAGATCCCCGCGGAATACGCGGCCTCCGCGCAAACGGTGTGCGGCTGGTCCACTGCCGACAGTTCCTGGGTCGAGCTCGTTTACTGGCAACCGCGGCACGACTAGTCCGCCGCGGTTTTTTTGCCGCGGGCCCGGGCCTCGATTCTTCGTCGGATGTCGGCGAGGTGCGAGGCGCAGAGCAGAGCCACCACGACACCGAAAACAATCCCATGAAGCACATCGGTCGGGTAGTGCTGGTTGTAGGCGATGCGGGAAAGTCCGACGCTGCCGACAAACACCAGCAACACCGGAAGCAGTCGCGGCAATGCCAGGGCGATCACCGCGCAGCCGGTTGCAGCGGACGCACTATGCCCGCTGGGATAGGAATTCCATTTGGCCTTGAAGGTCGGACCAATGAGATGCCACGCGGTCGTCTCGCCCCGCTGCACAAGGGGTGGGCGCGGACGGCCAACGCAGATTTTCAGGACCCGCACTCCGACACCCGAGACAAGGCCGGCGACAAGCAGGGTCGCGGCCAGACGTTTCAAGTAGGGATTGCGTTTCACCAGTCCGAGAATGAAAAAAAACGTCGCGGTCGAAAGGGTGAAAAATCCGAAGTCGCCATACTTGTAGATGATGTCCGCCACGGCGTGAATCCGTTCCTTGGTCAGCCAGCCCCATTCAAAGTTGTTGGCGAAGCGAACGGCTTTGTCGTCCATCCAGCCGATCGCCAGGGCCGTCAGCACCGCAAAGACCAGCCAAGACAAAAAGACGCGCAGCCCGCGCTGCCGGAATGCCGAGCGGAAGTCGCGCCACGCAAGCCGTATGTTTTTCCAGAATTTCGCCATGTCCGCGCTGATGATGGCAGTTCAAAGGGATGTTGACAAGCCCGGCGGATCGCACCGTCCCTCGGCCGCAGTTCCATTTTTTGATTCTCATTTGCCATTCCGTGTTTACATTGGCGGGGCGATGAACGACGAGCCGAAACAATACTTGCGAACCGTCATCCAGGTGGCGTTGGGGGTCCTGTTCGTCTATTCGAGCGGCATGAAGTTGTTCGTATACGGCCTGAATACTTTCCTGAAGGACGTGGGAAATTTCCAGATCGTCGAGGCACCGCTCGACATGCTGGTCGCGTATTCGCTGCCGTGGCTGGAGCTGATTGCCGGCATCTGCCTGATGATCGACGTGCTGCGTCGCGGTGCCGTGGTCTGCGCCATCGGCATGACCCTGGTATTCATTGCCGCGATTGGCTCCGGTTGGTGGCGCGGGCTCGACCTGCATTGCGGCTGTTTCGGCAAAAGTACCGAAGCGGTGAATTATCCCGTGAAAATGGCATTGCTCGTGCTCCAACTGCTTGCCTGTCTGGCTGTCTGGTTTCTATCGGGAAAACCCAGGTATGCCGGGCAAAGTTGACGTTTTTTGCAAGTCCGTGTTGCGGCGCGACGAAAATCCGCTATCTAGTGGCGGTCAAATTTTTTGCTCAAGAAATATCGCGAGATGATGAATGAATTGGAGAATTTCAGTAGAAGGCACCTCGGTGTCATAGGGGCGGATCGGGAGTTCATGCTGAACAAGCTGGGCTATTCATCGATGGACGATTTGATGGATGCCGCCGTGCCTGCGGTCATCCGCAATCATGATGCCTTGCAATTGCCCGGGGCGCTTTCCGAAACCGGGGCGCTGGCGAAACTGCGCGACGTGATGGGGCAAAACCAGCTCGTGAAATCTTTCATCGGTCAAGGATACCACGGCACCCATACTCCTGCGGTGATCCAACGCAACATTCTGGAGAACCCCGGCTGGTACACCGCCTATACTCCCTATCAGGCGGAAATCGCCCAGGGACGGCTGGAGGCTTTGCTGAATTTCCAAACCATGATCAGCAATCTCACCGGTCTGGATGTGGCGAACGCCTCGCTGCTGGATGAGGGCACGGCGGCGGCCGAAGCGATGAGCCTGGCATTGGCGGGCAAGGCGGATGGCGAGGTGATGTTCGTCTCGGAGCGCTGTCATCCGCAAACGATCGAGGTGGTGAAAACGCGCGCGGAGCCGTTGGGGATTGATATCGTCGTCGGCGACCATCTCACGTTCGAACTATCGCTGCTGAGTGGATTGTTCGCCGTGCTGGTGCAGTACCCGGACACCTGCGGACGCATCGATGACTTTGCCGCTTTTTTCGAACAAGCCCATGCAGCCGGCGCCTTGTGCATTGTCGCCGCGGATCTGCTGGCCTTGACGCTCCTGCGCCCGCCGGGTGAATTCGGTGCCGACATCTGCGTCGGCAATTCCCAACGTTTCGGAGTGCCGATGGGCTTTGGCGGCCCACACGCGGCATTCATGTCCTGCAAGGATGCCATCAAGCGGAAAATGCCCGGACGCCTGATCGGAGTGTCGGTCGATGCCTACGGCAAACCCGGTTTCCGACTGTCGCTGCAAACCCGCGAGCAACACATCCGCCGCGACAAAGCGACCTCCAACATCTGCACCGCGCAGGTTTTGCTGGCGGTGATGGCTTCGATGTACGCGTGCTATCACGGACCCGATGGTCTGCAAGCCATCGCCCGGCAAGTGCATCAGCGCGCGGCTGTCCTGGCCGCTGCTTTGCAATCGGCGGGCCTTTCGTTGGAGAGCGACGAGTTCTTCGATACCATCGTGGTGATCGTTCCATCAAATGCCCCGGCGATTACTGCGGCGGCGGTGCTGAGCGGATTCAATTTGCGGATGATCGATGCAAACCGCGTCGGAATTGCCCTCGATGAAACCACCACGGATGCGGATCTGCATGCCATTGCCGCTGTCTTCGGGGCGACAATTGACGGATCGTTGTTCAGCCATGATCATTCAATCGAGGGCGTTCATTTGCGGACTTCCGAAATTCTGCCGCAGCCGGTGTTTCATCGCTATCATTCCGAAACCGAGATGCTGCGCTACCTGAAACGCCTGGAGTCGAAAGACCTCGCCCTGAACGAATCGATGATCGCGCTTGGCTCCTGCACGATGAAGCTGAACGCGACATCGGAAATGCTGCCGTTGAGCTGGCCGCAGGTTGCGATGCTTCATCCTTTCGTGCCGGCGGATCAGTCGCTGGGATATGTGAGCATGCTCGGGGAACTGTCCAACTGGCTGGCCGCGATCACCGGTTTCGCGGCGGTTTCATTGCAGCCGAATGCCGGTTCACAGGGGGAATACGCCGGATTGCTGGCGATCCGTCGCTATCATCTTTCGCGCGGCGAGGGCCATCGCACGGCCTGTTTGATCCCCGTTTCCGCGCACGGCACGAATCCCGCATCGGCGGTGATGTGCGGTTTCAAGGTGATCGGCGTGAAGTGCGATGACCAGGGCAATATCGATGTCGTCGACCTGAAAAACCGCATCGACGAACATCGCGATACTCTCGGCGCGCTGATGATCACGTATCCTTCCACTCATGGCGTGTTCGAGGAATCGATCCGGGAAATTTGCCAGGACATTCATGCGGCGGGCGGCCAGGTTTACATGGACGGAGCGAACATGAACGCCCAGGTCGGTCTGACGAGTCCCGGATTCATCGGGGCCGATGTTTGTCATTTGAACCTGCACAAAACTTTCTGCATTCCGCATGGCGGCGGTGGTCCCGGCGTGGGGCCGATCGGTGTGGCCGAACATCTTGTGCCCTATCTGCCGGGCCATTTCCTGTTGGATGAAAAAACAGGACCTGTTTGCTCGGCACCCTTCGGCTCGGCATCGATCAATACCATTTCGTGGATGTACATCGCAATGATGGGGCCTGATGGATTGAAGGAAGCCACGCAGGTGGCGATTCTCAACGCCAATTACGTCGCGCGACGCCTTGCGGATCACTATCCTATCCTCTACATCGGCAAGAACGGCCTGGTGGCGCATGAATGCATCATCGACATCCGGCCTTTGTCCGAGCAGAGCGGCATTACCGTCGAGGACGTCGCCAAGCGCCTGATGGATTACGGGTTTCACTCGCCGACGATGTCGTGGCCTGTGGCGGGAACGCTGATGATCGAACCGACCGAGTCCGAGTCGATGGGGGAACTGGACCGTTTCTGTGATGCGATGATTTCGATCCACCGCGAAATCACGCAGGTGATCCAGGGTACGGCGCACCGCGAGGACAATGTTTTGAAAAACGCTCCCCACCCTGCCGTGGCGGTGATCGCCGATGACTGGAATCATCCCTACACCCGCGAGCAGGCGGCCTATCCGCTCCCCTATCTGAAGCAGCACAAATTCTGGCCCAGTGTCGGGCGGATCGACAATGTCCACGGTGACCGCAACCTCGTCTGCACCTGCGACAGCGTCGAGTCCTACGCACAGCAATGATTTTCTTCGATAGCTGCTCCCCGTCCCATGAATGACTACACCGCATCACCCGTCGACTGGAATCTCTGGCAGGGTGAGATTCTCGCCACCCTGATGTTCATCATTCACGACGACAAGGTTTTGCTGATCGAAAAAAAACGGGGCATCGGCGCGGGCAAGGTGAACGGCCCCGGCGGAAAGATCGACCCGGGCGAGAGCCCCGAGCAATGCGCCGTGCGCGAGACCATGGAGGAACTCGAGGTGCTGGCGCTCGCTCCCCGCAAGAAGGGTGAGCTTTGTTTCGCGATGTCGGACATTCCCGACATCCACTGCCACGTGTTTGTCTCGGAAAGTCATTCCGGCACAGCTACCGAAACCGAGGAGGCGGTGCCGTTGTGGACTCCGCTGAATGCGATTCCCTACCATCGCATGTGGGCCGACGACATCTATTGGCTTCCGCAGATGCTCAAAGGCCACAGTTTCCATGGTCGTTTTGTGTTCGAAGGAGAAAAAATCCTCTGGCAGGAAGTCATCTTCGACGGCGGTGTGTCATAGCCGGTCATCGGTGGAATCCATGATGCCGGTACCGTGGATGAGATGGGGACGATGAGATGGGATGGGGACAGATAAATTATCTGAATCCACTGCCTAAAAAATCGTGCAAAACGGCCTGCGACTATGGAAAATTCCAGAGGTACAAAAAAAACGCAAGAAAAGGCGATCTCCGAAAAGTAGCGATGGCGATCCTGATCAAACGCCATACCAGTGCGAACAACATCTGGATTGCCGAACGGCTCGGAATGGGGCATGATCGATCAGTGAGTCGGTTAGTCAAACAAGGAAAAGACAATGAAACCATAGAACAACAATGCAAAGAACTGGAGAAAATGTTACAATGCGAGGACTGACCCCAAAGTCGTCGCAACGCTTCCTTTCGTCACCTCCAGTCCGGACCAACGCGCAAGAGCAAATACTGCTTGCAGGAGTGAACGGATTCTCCTATAAATTCCCTGTCAGCGAACTCTCAGAGTTTTAACGATTTAACGGAATATCGAACGCCCCGCTGTTTATCAAGTTAGGGCAATTATGTATTAAACCATGCTCCCTATATAATCCGATGAAATTAAGAAAATCAGTATTCATGATCCTGATGTCGCAGCTATGGCTGACGGCACTTCTGCACGCCCAGCAGTTGCGTGAACCTTATATTAGCGCTGCTCGCACGGCGGTGACACTGCCGCAGATCAACGGCGTTGCGGCTTGGGGCGACGTCCACGGCAATTCCGCGGCTTACTTTGCCGCGTTTGAAGAATACCGCCAAGACATCGCGGTGGCGGGTCGCGATAGCACGGGCACGGTGGTGACAAAAATCTTCCGCGCCACCAATAACGTCCTCGACGAGGATTTCGTGCCGCCAAGTGATGACGCTCAGAATGCATCCTACTCACAGAATCTCACCCCAGCGCTCGATGGTCGCAGCATTGCCTGGAGAGATTACAATAAAGATGGCTATCCAGACCTCGCCATTGCCGGTAATTTAGCCAACGGAGAAGGGAGGGTGGTGCTCTATAAGAACCAAGCGCGAGCCGGTGCTGATGCCGCACCCTATCGTGAGTTGGTTCAAGATGAGATCGCAACTCAACAAATCAACAATGCCCACCCAGGTTCACAACTGCTGATGTGGTTCGATTACGATAATGATGGTGATGCGGATTTGTTGACCTCGGGCTCGGTTGTGATCAACGAAGAGGAGGTATCTGTTACACGCATATTCCGCAATGAAGGTGCGGACGGCTTGAATGTCAGCACGAACTTTCAGCTGGATGAAGCAGCGGGCGAAGTGCTGCCGCAGCTATTGAGCAACGTTAAGGCAGGGGATTTCGACCTTGACTCCGATTTGGATTTGCTGACGACTGACTTCTATGGCAGCACTTCCGTGTATCAAAATAATGGTGATGCTAGCTTCAGCATTGTTGCTCAGCCGTGTCGATTTGGTCTAATCGGGCTCCACTCGGCTCTGCCGGGGAAATCGGCGTGGGTGGATCTCAATGGCGACGATTATCTCGACCTAGTGATCTTCGGCAAAATTTCCAATCAGCCGGTGGCACGTTATGTTCTGAACATCGCGGACGGCAATGGAGGTCGCACCTTTGATGTGCCGATGGAGATCGCCAATCCGATCGGTGGTGTGGCCTCGACGCTGCATCTGGAAATCGGCGATATGAACAACGATGGCAAGAGTGACATCATTGTAGCAGGGCTCGATGCCAACAATCTGCCCGCATTTAGAATCTATCGCGCTGTTGTCACTAATGGCAGTTTGTCGATTGATGTAGATGCCAATTCATCATCGTATCTCCCGCGGGCGAATGGTGCAGCGGCGGTGGACGTGGGCACACTAGCCAGCAATGGTGGAGGCTGGTCGAGCATGAGCTTGGGGCACTTCGTTAATAATACGGGCGCAACGCATGCCTCACTGGATGTGTTGTTATTAGGCACGACCAATCAACAGCCGTTTGGGCAATTGCTAATCAATAACACCAATGGTGATCTGGATCCTGCGGAAAACACCAATGTGGGCAGCCATGCCGTTACCTTGCTCAATGATGGCACGCTACGCTTCGAGTGGGCGGAGTCAGCCGAGCAGCAGGCCAAGGCTAATACCCAAGCGCTGCGGGTGCGTCATACTTTCGCGCAGCCAGCGAACGGCGAGCGCTATGCGATTTCTGCCGATAGTCTGGGCACACAGCGAATGGCCCTTCCACAAGCAGGCAACAGCACTGGCGCGAATTTCTGGTTATGGAAACACCATGGCTTGTTTCCGGGAGATCGACTTTATTGGGAATCCACCACGATCAACGCACGTTATACCTCGGCGAGCTTCCATTCGACCAATACGGAGGGGCAGGGTCCCTATCGACTGCCCTATTTTGCTGCAACGGGCATGGTGCAGCAAAACAGCAATGCGCTCAGTTCGAGAAGCACGGCCTGGGCAGACATCGATGGTGACGGCGATGTGGATGGAGTTGTGGGCGGGGGGGCGGGAGTCAAGCTGTGGATCAATCTTGGCGGTGGAGTATTCGCTGAGCCGTTGGTGGTGCCCAACTTTGGCGCTGAGGCGCGCTACGAATGGGGCGACGTGAACGGCGATGGCAAAATGGATTTATTGGTTTCGCAATACAATGAACAAGGTGTTAATTTGCGTGCAGGTATTTTCCGATGCCTGGGTGGCGATAACCGCGGGGTAACATTTAGTGCCTACGAGAGTCTATCGCTAAACTTCACCTGTATCGACGCCAAATTTGCTGATTGCGATAATGATGGTGACTTGGATATTGGTGTGTTACAGGGGGATTGGCGCCGGCCGTTGATTCTATTCAACGATGGTCCTGCGAATCCGGCAGCCCCCCTGGAAGCGATCGATTGGCGTGTTACCAATGGTCCAGATCGACTGGTAACGGGCACGGGTGGGAGTATCAGCTGGGCCGATATCGATCGCGATAGCCTGCCGGATATGCTGATATCGGGAACTCGCGTTGACGTGATCCTACAATTTGCGGAAATCTATCGCAATGCGGGTATTGTCAATGGATCTGTGAATTTTCAACTGTTGAACGTCAATGACTTGCCGCAAGTGGAAGCAGCACAACCGGCTTGGGGCGATATCAATAATGATGGATATCTGGATCTCTTCATCGGCGGGCGTGATTACAGTCAGCAAGCCGATAATGCCTTCGATGAAGGCAGCAACGCCGTGTTGCTCAATGTTGCAGATGGAGTCAACGGTAGAAGTTTTTCGCGAGCCAACCTTGACGCCAGTGCTGTGCTCGAAAAAGGTTCGACTACGCAATCGATTTTGGTGGATTTGAACAACGATGGGCGGCTGGATCTTGTGGCATGTGCTGGGCTGCGCAAAAGTATCTACCTCAATCAAATGGTAGATCGTGTGTTGACTTTTGTGCGATTTGAACCCGCAAGTAGTGGCAGTTTTGGCGATGCCAATGAACCAGCGGCTCCAGCATTACCAGGCGAGTTACCGGAGACCTCGGCTGATGGTTTGGCAACGATGGATGCCGATGGCGATGGGCGCATGGATCTGCTAATCGGCACCTCGGGCGGAGGCAACACGGGTTACGCCCTATATCGCAACTTCATGAACATCAACGCCATGAATCCACCAGCTGCGCCCGATAGCATCACACAGTCCTATGATGCGTTGACTGACACGCTCACGCTGTCATGGGGAGCCGTGGCGGGGGCGCGTCAATACAACTTGCTGGTGCGCGAAGTGGGCGCGGATCGTGCCGATATGCCACTGCAAACTGGCCTGCAACCGGGACGCTGGCCCTTACAAGGCGAGACATTCGCATTGCGCGATTTTCATCCGAGACTCGGCAGCAGTTATCAAATCGGTGTGCAGTCGGTGAATATCAATCGCATGGTGTCTTCTCTCGGTGAAACGACAGCAACATTTCCAGCGGTGTTGACCGGATTGGTGCGATATGTGGCGCCCGGCGATGCGCGCATCTTGCCACGGTTGGGGACGGCTGAGGGATTGCGAGTTTATGCCGATCTCGACCATGACGGTCTATGGGATGGCGAGGCTAATGAGCCATCGGCCGTGACGGATGCCGATGGACGCTATCAAATTCCGCTGAATGTGGCTGGGCAATTTCAAGTGGAAATAGTCGGACTCAGTCCCAATGGTGTGGTGTTGACACACCCAGCGGAGGTCACAGTCGGTGAAGCGGACGGTGCCAGCGAAGTGGAAGTGGAAGACTACGCAGTGGCGGACGCGATCAATCTGGGTGTGGCGGTGTTCTATGATCGCGATCAGGATGGCACGCGCGATGCGAACGAGGAGCTACTGCCCGATTGGCTGCTGACCATGGATGCCAACGGTAACGGTGTGATCGATGCGGGCGAGGGTAGCCTGGAGTCAGGTGCAACGTTTGAGAGCATCGCAGGGGTGATCGCGCGTTTGCCCCAGTTCCTGCTGCAACGCGATGTCTTGGCGCCAACTCCGACAGGATGGACCGTTCATCCCGCAGGTGGTGCGCCAGCTGAGACTTACGACTTCCCGGGAGGCTTTCCCGAGGTGATTGTGCTGAACACGGCGCAGCAATTGAACATTCCAGCGGGGCCGGGATTCCAAGTTCAATTGGAGCTAGGAGTCTGGCATACCGGGCGCACGCTCTATGGGCATGTGATTCACGACATTGATGCCGACGGCATTTGGGATACCGGCAGTGATTTGTTGTTGAGAAATTGGCCGGTGCTCTTGGACTTCGATAACGATCGCGTTTATGATCCGGATCTGGGTGAAATCAAAATCCTATCGGAAGTCAATGGTTCCTTCATTTTTTACCCTGTGGCTCCGGGCAGGAACTATCATGTGACGGTGCTGGAGCCCGACAACTGGCAGCAGAGCTTCCCGGCTCTACGCTCGGTGCCAGTTCAGGTGCGCGAGGACAACTTTGTGAATCTTGAGTTTGGATTCTTTCGGGTTGGAGATGTGGCAGCGCCAGCTAATCGCGCTGAGGCTCTGAGTGATTCCAATGGCGATGGTGTGCCGCTGGTGTTTGACTACCTCTTTGGTGCCGCTGTGAAGGGACAACCGGTGAGTCGCGCGCAATTCCAAAGTCCGGCGATGTTGTTCAGCAAAGCACCCAATCTGCCGATTCGCACGGATCGCAACTATCCGGTGTTCCGCTTCCGCGTGCGACCCAGTCATGCCGGCATCAGTTACTCGGTGATTGCCAGCTCGACATTGGATCAGGATGCGACGAAGGAGCTAGCTTGGAGGGAAATTTCTTCCACGCAGACGACGGACGGCATGATTGAGCGCGAGGTGGTTGTTCTGCCGGCGTTGCAGCCCGCGACGATATCGCCCCCACCGGCAGATTCTCAAGCCGAGCCGCCAGCGCGTGTCTTCTTGCGATTGAAGGTGGATGTCTCCGGACTCCCAAGCGGCACAGGCGGCGGAACTACAGGGGGCGGAACTACAGGAGGTGGAACTACAGGAGGTGGAACTACAGGAGGTGGAACTACAGGAGGTGGAACGACTGGTGGTAATAATCCGCCCTGAGTGATTCTGATCGCCATGTGAACCTAGCCCGTTGCGCGCGACCCTATGGATTGGGCGCAACGAGTGAGCATGGTGCTGTTTGAGCCATGGGCAGTGATCATGTCTTGCCAAGTCTTTTTTCTATTCGATGCTGTTTTGGAATTGTCAGCGATTCCTGTCCCGGCACCCGTTCCAGCCGCCATTCATGGGGTCCTTGGATATGCGCATTATTATAAATTGCGCTTATTGAGACGATGCAACCTTGAGAGGCGGATGTCATGAGATGGGGACAGACAAATTAATCATGGCGCTTATTGAGACGATGCAACCTTGAGAGGCGGATGTCATGAGATGGGGACAGACAAATTAATCATGTCTGTCCCCATCTCATACCATCTCATAAATGGAAGTATTATAATTTGTCTGTCCCCATCTCATAAATGGAAGAGGAGAAAAAAGAAGAGATTGCGAATTTCCTTGACCGGGGCTAGGTAACTAGTGTTAATAGTGCCTTTTGCCCGATCTATGAAAAATTATTCCTCGCTATCCAAAGCCGCCCTGCTGATGGCCGCCGCCACCTCCGGCATGGCCGCCACGTCGCAAGCAGCCGTCGTCTACATTGAGTCGATCAATGGTGACCTCTCAAACTTCAGCGCTTCCCCAACGGTGTTGACGTCTGGCATCGACGAGGTCAACGGAACGCTGACTGACCCCTCCGACCCATTCGATTACTTTATCCTCAGCAGCCTCGCTCCGGGAGGCACGGCGGATTTTTCATTCAACTTCAACAAGCCTAATACGAGCTACGGGGTGAATTTCACGTTCCAAGATGCGGATTCCTTGGCCGTGCTTTTCAGCACTGGAAGCAACAATGCTGCGTCGGGAGGCGGGACCACGGGTGCACTGGCAGTGCCCTTGTCAGGCCAGATCCGTATTTCGGTGGAGAATATCGGCAGCGCCGAGGGCTTCCCCGTCGGCACATCGTGGACCGTTTCAACGGCGGATGTGATTCCCGAGCCCTCCGGCACCGCGCTGGTGGCACTAGGTGCCTTGCTGGCGCTGAAACGCCGCCGCGATTGAATCACTAGCACCCAACGGGCTGATGATGACCTTCGAAGGCATTCTGACCGCGGAGGAACTCGCGGTGATCCGCGAGTTTCTGGTAGGCGCGCCATTCGTGGATGGAAAATACTCGGCGGCGGCCTCGGTGGCGGCGAGCAAGATCAACCTTCAGCTCCAGCCCGGAAGCGAGGGTGAGGAGTTGGTCGGGCGGGTGGTGATCGACGCGCTGCTACGTAATAATGTTTTCCGGACCTGGGCGAAGCCGCTGCATCTGACGCCGCCGATCTTCGCCCGCTATCAGCCGGGGATGCGCTACGGCGCTCACGTGGATTCCCCGGTGCTGGGCGGCGGACGGCCGCTGCGCAGCGATCTCTCGGTGACCTTGTTTCTATCCGACGCGGCGGACTACGACGGTGGAGAGCTGGCGATCGAATTTGCCGGCGGCATGCGCCAGGTGAAACTCCCGGCGGGCAGTGCCTTCGTCTATTCCACCCGGGCGGTACACCAAGTTTGCGAGGTCACCCGCGGCGAGCGGATGGTAGCGGTGCTGTGGGTGCAAAGTATGATCCGCGACCCGCATATCCGGCAGACCCTGTTTGAGATGGAGGCGGCGATCACGAGCCTGGAAGACCAGGCGGAGATCAAGCAGGAGGTGATGTTGTTGCAGAAATCACTGAGCAACCTGCTGCGGCATTTCGCGGAGATCTGACCTTCGCCGCAGCGTCTCTGGTCCTTGGGGTCATGAGATGAGGACAGACAAATTATCAATGGAGCAACCTGCTGCGGCATCCCAGGGGTCGGTCCTCGCACGGTAACATGTTAGATATCCCAGGGGTCGTCCCAGGGGTCGGTCCTCGCACGGTAACATGTTAGATATTTGTTAGGAAATTTTCATCGCTTTTTGCCTCATATTAGTCGATTGGACACCTTGTGCAGTTTCCAGAAAGATTGGCAACTGGCTTTGTGATGTTGATGCGAGCAGATCGCGGGCGGCAGTATTTGCCCCGGCAATTGAACAGAATTTGAAGTGGAAGAATTTTACACTTCCCATCCGGCTGTCGATTCGCTAAACGCCATTCAAGCGATGAGCGACATCCTTACATTCCCCGCCGATTTTCACGCAGAACCGTCATCGGTCGCCAAGGCCCCCGGCGGCTATGAGATAGGGACTATGAGATAGGGACAGACAAATTATCAAAATTCTTCTTGCCATCAGAGAAGATTGAGATTATGAGATAGGGACAGACAAATTATCAAAATTCTTCTTGCCATCAGAGAAGATTGAGATAGCTTGGGGGCGTGCGGCGTTCGAGATGGTTGGTCCCTTGGAAAAAATCGTTGGTGAAACCGGCGATTTACCACTGCATTTCGCGGGTCGTGGATCGGCGGTTTGTATTCGGGGATGCGGAGCGGGAGCAGTTCCGGATTTTTTTGCGGATGTATGAAAATTTCACCGGGTGCCGGTTGCTGTCCTATTGCATCATGTCGAATCATTTCCATATCCTGCTGGAAGTGCCGCCGATGCCGGAGGGGGGAATCAGCGATGAGGAATTGCTCAAGCGGC
>Ga0209400_1001437_pt1 | contig 19106 bp, 20 predicted proteins | sample M_130807_EF_Meta_FD_187313 | JGI IMG/M metagenome (GOLD analysis project Ga0209400, IMG submission 187313) | Freshwater microbial communities from Lake Montjoie, Canada to study carbon cycling - M_130807_EF_MetaG (SPAdes) (version 2) | ecosystem: Environmental > Aquatic > Freshwater > Lake... | reverse complement strand
AATAAAATTAGAAAACCAAAATAATAATAATCATATACAATATTTTTCGGAACAATAAAGGCATAAAACGATAAAAATAAAACTATCGATAAATGTGTTACTGCTATTATTTTTCCTAACATATTAAGGTGAATATTATATTACAGATATAATATAATATAATATAATATAATATAATGAATGATATATGTATCAATACAAATATGTGTAATATATCCATAAACATATACTTGCACCTGCAATCAACCTAATTTTATTATTTTTTTTATTTCTAAATATTATATATAACAGACTACCTAGTATTAATATAGCTTTCAATAAAACAATATATTTATTAAAATGATATTCTTCATGAGGATGCCATTTTATATTATCTCCCAAATGGTAATCACTGTTTATTAATTTTTTTTCTGTATAAGTTATAATACATTCATTTTTCAATACCCCCCAATGAATTGTTTGTAACAAAACAAAACTACAATAATAAATATCATAAATACGACTAAAAATAAAAATATAAGACATTAAAAAAACATCTATAAATATATGAAATAAAGTTATGTTATATAATAATGATGAATTATCCATTATATATATAATTATATATAATTTATGTGATTTTATGTGATTTTATGTGATTTTATGTAATATTATGTCATATATACACTCAACTATATATTGCCGAAAACATTATCATGTTGTCTGTCAGAACATGCGATGTTTTTTCAACATATATAAATTGGTTAATACAATACATAATGTACCTATTATTTTTTGCATGGTAATTTTATCATTGTTTAAAACTACTCCATATACATAAGACATAATAATACCAAAATATGATAATACAGCATAAATATAAGTATCTAATCTTGAAATTGCATAAAAACGCAGATAATAACCAAATAAACCAATAAATGCATTTACTCCTAATGACACTGATAAACCGCTGTATAATTCAATATTAATTATATTTTTCCATAAATAAGGTGTTAAAACACTTGCGCCAATAAAATATGATAAAAATAAATGATTCCAGTTGTTAAGTGTTTTTATATTTTTAACAAAATAGAAGATTAACGCTTCAGTTAAGGCAGCTATGAATGCTGCGATAATACCTTCATTCCAAAAGTTTTCTTTCACTTTTGTATCATTTTTAATAATAGAGTCGTCTGTTTTGTCATTATTATCACTAGTGTTTTTATACGGTTCTTTTACGGTATCTTTCGAATTATTCAAATCATTTGCTATTAAATATACACCAAATAAAGGTATTAACAAAATTGGGGTAAGAGGTATGCCATATAATAACAATATGATAATAGGATAGATATAGTATAATGTAGTGGCTACACCACTATCTAATAATTGAAAACTACGGTAAGAAAAATATACATGTAAAATTGTAGTAAATGACAATAATAAACCATATGTTGATGTAATTGTTTTATAAATGAATACCCAATCAACAAAAAAAGCTGATATTGCTACATACATAAAGAACCTAGACCATATCTGTAAAATTAAATCAACATTTATTTTTTTAACAAATATCGAATAAAAACTTAATAAAGATTCGCCAACTAATTTACTGACAATTGCCAAATACATCTTTATATAATATTTACAATTTTATAATATAATAATTTATTTCATATTATATTATCTTACTCTCAAATTCGTTTCCTCTAAAATAAACGATGTATAATTATGTTACGTTATTCAACTATATATCGCCGAAAACATTCTCGAGTTATCTGCACGTGCATAGGATGTTTTTTGATACTTTTCGTCTAACATTCCGAAACAACGAATCAAAAAACGATCATTACCATCATAATTAGGTTTAAATCCCGATCTACCATGTACTGCTTTATTATTATTTATAATCATTATTTCACCTGGTTGTAAGCAGTGTTGAATTCTATACTCATAATATATATTAGTTATTTTTTTGATAATATCATTGGCTTCTTCTGTAATACCAATCATTAAATCTTGATCAAAAACTAACAACTGGTCTTGTTCTGCATCCACGTTATTTATATTTGTAGTTATAATGGGGATAGGTCCTCTTTCATTTCCGTCGATAAATTCATTACCGTTTAGTTTGAATGAATAATCTACTCCTATTTTCCAAAGTGATTGTTGAAGCAATTTTTTGTCTGGTTCATCCAAATGGACCAAAATCGTTTCAAGAGGCAATATATAGGTTAAAGCGGAATTGTCGCCTCGGATACATGATAAACTCAAAAAATCTGGTTTTAATTTAGAAAATGCTTGTTCTGTATGAATTTCTAATTCTTTATTGCTACCCACACTGGATTGATGATTCGCCATTGTTATATCAGGTACAATGTCTTGGAATATTCTACCGTATCCTTCTGCTTCATAGGATACTAAATTAGATATAAAACTCATTAAAAGGGATTGCACTTTTGCTAATAGGGTTTTCTCTCCAACTTTACATTTATTATTGGGTGGTGTATCTGGTATATTTTGGTGTTCATTAAGTATGTATGCATTTAATTTTAAAATTATAAATGCCTTGCGATTACCATCATTATTCTCATGTTTCAATAGTTTTTTTAACTCATTTTTTATATTTTCTGGTAATAGATTTGATAGTTTTCTAATTTTTTTACAGTATAATTCAGGTTGTTTCGATGGAGATATTTTTATTTTTTTAACAATATTTATTATTTCTAATAAACAATCATCTCTAATATTGATAGTATTATTTATTGAAAAAAGTTAGATAATGTATATCTTTTTGATAGGTGGGTTGAGATAAAGTTTGAATTTGAGGTATTTCCATTATATTATTAGATGCCTATTTTTGTACATTCCAAACGATTTTTATACATTTGAAAAAGTGAACGAATCAATTATAATAAATATAATATTCTATTTCATACAACGATTTATTGTATTTAATTTTAGATGTATAAACTATATTATTTGAATTACATATTTGTCTAACAACTGTCATAAAATTATTATATGTCATTTTTCTGTCTAAATATTTTTGTTTTGATGTAAAATAATATTCTTTACATGTATTTAAAAAATTATTTATTTTTTCTGTAAAAACACCTTTTTTATATGAAATATTATTAAATGTGTAGTACCTCTCATTTTTAACGCATATTTCATTTAATAAATCAAATAATATATCTGGTGGTATTCTTTCTTTAAATATTTGTAATGACATTTTATATTATATTATATTATTATAATATACTATAACATAATATATTATAATAATTTTTGAGGTTCGAATTTTGAGTTTGATTTTATATTTTTTATATTTTGATAACAACAATGACCTCTATAAAAACAATTTTATTTTTAATAATATTAATTATAATAGTAACAAAATTTAATTCTCTTTATAGAAACATTTATGACGGTGGGTTTGAGGTATCTAAAAATTATATTAAATCCTTTCTAACTAACAATTCTATTTTGTTGTATATATATGTTACTGTTTTATTTTTATTGGCATCCAAAACATCCCTTTTTGAATTAACGAATGGTCATTATAGTTATTATGTAAAAAATATGTTATCGAGTGTAACAATTGATATGAATGAATACAAATTACCACAACCATTTGTCGGTAATTTATCAATTCTAGCTGTGATAATATTTTCATTACTTACTGCCATTTCAGGAAGTGGTTTAGGCAGTGAAGGTATTATGATTTATTTGTCTATAACTATAATAATTTATACTTATTTTAAATTTAAAAAATATTTGAATCTAGCGGATGTTAATACTGAATTGTTAATTTATACTGGATATGCTATTGGTTTTGATGCTACATTTACATCACTTATTTCTACTATAATATTTATATTTGAAAAAATGATTATTAACCATTCTAATATATTATATACATACAACGTTATCGTAATGTTATTAATCATACTATTAGTGCATAGCTTATTAAAAAGTAGAATACCTATATTTAAAATTGGAAAGATACAGTTTGATTATTTTAATACGTCCAATTTATTGTATATAGTAATTTTGTCTATGATTATAGGCATAATATATGTTATGTTTTTTACATCATTTATGTTTTTATATAATGCAGTTAAACAAAACAAATATAAGGATTTGATTGTTATTATGTTCGGTATTTTATTAGCTTTTATGATTAAAACATGTGGTTTGTTTATATCTGGTTCTTGTGAATCTGTTGTAAACGATGGTTTTAAAAATGCTAGATTTAAAAATGCTAGTATGAGTGGTTATATTACTGGTAACGATACAATCAATGTAAACGAAACATTTAATTATAAAAATGTATTTGGTAAAATGTTGAATTGTATTATTTCGCTGGGTGCTGGATTACCTGGTGGACTAGTTATTCCATCCATGACCATGGGAGCTGGATTAGGTTCTTTATATTCTAATTTGTTAACATGCAAATATTTTGAATCAATACAAAATATTATACCTATGACAATGCCAATTGAAAATATTATGTACATTGGAATGGTTGCATTTTTAAGTCCTATATTAGACGCACCAGTAACAAGTGCAGTAGTAATTAACCAAATTTCTAATCAATCGTTTAATACAATACCAGTATCACTTGTATCATCATTCATAAGTTATTACACATTTAAAAAATTGCATAAAAAAATTCAAAAATAACTGGATTATGGTGTGTGATGGGTTGTGTTGTGATGGATATTTTATAAATTTTTAGTTTGTAGATGAAAAATACTCAATACATTATTTGTAAAAAGAGCCAATTCTATTTCTTCTTCGTGAATATTGTGAAAAATAGTGATATATTTACATATATATGGAATAATTATATATTTTTCATATTCACTTAACAAATCAGTAATTTTAATGTATAGAAAAAAATTGTCCAAAATATCCATAATAGAATATCCCTTATCATAAATAGAATATAATATTTGAATTGCATCGTGTAAATGATTGTTTTTTAAACATCTTATATAATCATCAAATGAAATAAAACTTATGTTTGTACACATTTGCATAGCAAGATCAAGCGTTATATATTCGTTATATAATTTGAATTTCTCCATGTAATTAATTAGAATTTTTACAGTATTGTTTGAGATGTTTAAAACAAATTCCTCTGCATCTTCTGAAATTTGAATATTTTCCGTTTTTTGAATTTTCTCCATTATTTTTATTAAATTTTCACGTTCTAATTGTTTAATTTTTACTATTATAAACCGTGATTGAATACTTTCTATTACTTTTTGCATATTACTACATGAAGCTATAAAATGAACATTATGACTATATTTATCGATCGAATTTCGGAATATTTGTTGACATTGTTCGTTGATTAGATCCAAATCATCGAATATCACAATCTTCTTTTTGTTTTTAATAATAGACGACGTTTGGCAAAATATTTTTACATCGGTACGATAATAATTTATTCCTTGTTCTTTCAAACTATTCAAATACAATACATTATCGTTATATTGATTAAAATCATACTCTTTATAATATTCTCTTATCAATGAATTTAATATTGCTGTTTTACCCGAACCCATGTCTCCAATTAACAATAAATTCAATTTATCTATTTTTATTAGATCATGAAACATTGTTTTCATCGTTTCGCTCATCTCAAAATCATTTAAATAAATAGGTTGGAATTTATTTATAAATAAATTATTATCCATTGGTGTTTTTATATTTAGTGACTTATAATATTAAACATAAAAAACATTTAAATTTATATATTTAAATATTAATTATATTCAATAATCTTTCATAAACATCATTCATAAAGATAACATACGCTATATAAAACATGCCTCAAGATAATCATTACGAAACGTTGGGAATATCCGAAAATGCAAGTGAGAGTGAAATAAAACAAGCATTTAGAAAGCTTTCTCTCAAATACCATCCTGATAAGAATCAAGGAAGTACTGAAACTATTGGATTATTTCATAAAATAACTGAAGCATATGAAGTTCTAGGTGATTCATCAAAGCGTAAAGAATATGATATGATGAGGAAGAATCCATTTGCTAGTATGATGAATGGTATGGGAGGAATGGGTGGTCCTGGTTTTGCAACACATCATGAATCATTTGACAACATCGACGAAATTATTAATAAATTTTTTGGAGGACCAATGGGAATGGGAATGGGTTTCCCTGGTGCTATGCACATGAATATGAATCAAGGAATGCCGAATATTCAAATATTTAGAAATGGTGTTCCGATTAATGTAAATCGTTTTCAAAAACCTACACCTATTACCAAAAATGTTACAATCAGTATGAATCAGGTTCTGACTGGTGCAAGTATTCCGGTTGATATTGAAAGATGGATTACCGAGAATGAGCATAAAGTATTCGAAAAAGAAACAATATACGTTACTATTGAAAAAGGTATCGATTCAGGAGAGATAATCGTACTAGAAGGTAAAGGAAACATTGTAAATGATCAATGTAAGGGTGATGTTAAAATTTACGTAAATGTTGAAAATAATACTCAATTTCAACGATATGGTATTGATCTTTTATTAGAAAAACCCATTTCACTTAAGGAGGCCTTATGTGGATTCAGTTTTGAAATAAAATATATCAATGACAAGAATTATACCATTAACAACACACCTGGGAATATAATTACACCCAATTATAAAAAGACAATTCCTGGTATGGGTTTGGAGAGAAACGGGAAGAGGGGCAATCTGGTAATTCATTTTATTATCGAATTTCCTGCTAGTTTATCAATCGATAAAATTAATTCGTTGCGAGACATTTTGTAAATTTTTTATGTGTAAAAATATATAGTATTTATATAATATATATTTCATGTCATTATATTTAGATTCTAATCAAAAACAAGTACCCAATCAGAATTATTATTCTCATAATATCAATAACAAAAATAACGACAAACAAAATCACGACAAACAAAATCACGACAAACAAAACCATAATAATAAAAAGAGTACAAAAACCACTGATGTAACAAAAGATGGCAAATTGGATGCAGTAAAAACTTCCTTTACACTCACATATATATTGCTGTTAACTACATCATTGGTTACATTTATTGAAGCTATACGCACACAAAATCCGTTAGTTCGTCATATTTTCAATTTAGAAACATGCGTTTCTTTAGTCGGTGGGTATTTTTATTCTGTTTTTGTTGGCATGGTTGACGATTTCAAAAAAAGAAATGTGAATTTTGATTGGGATGCAATAACAAAGATTCGTTATATTGATTGGTCTATTACGACGCCTATGATGTTATTGAGTTTATGTTTAGTTCTAGCAAAGGAATCCAAAAAAATAATTCATTTAACCACAATTTTGTTAATTGTATTTTTAAATTACGTCATGTTATACGTAGGTTATTTGGGTGAAATAAATGTATTAAATAAAACCTTGGCATGTATTGGAGGGTTTATTCCTTTTGTTATCATGTTTTATATAATATTTACAAAATATGTCATAATAGATAAGGGTTTTTCAAAATATTATTTGTTTGTTATATATGTTGTTACATGGTCATTTTATGGGTTAGTTTATTTGTTAGGCGATGAATACAAAAATATAGCAATGAATATATTAGATTGTTTTTCAAAATGTATTGTTGGATTGTTGTTATGGGGTTATTACACGAATATAATACCAAAGGTGTAAATGATACCTACCTATCTATACGCAAATTTATTATGTGATTTTTACATTCATTATATAATAAATATAAAAATATAATTGCATTAAATACTAATGGTGCAATCTATATCCAGACCTATTACACGAAGCATTACAAAAAACATTCGACAAAATTATGATAATATTCATAAAAATGGTTACCATATTTATAAAAATATAGGTGACATAGACTACTTGTTAGGGTTCGGGCAGTTCATTCTTTTTCAATGACCACTTCTTTTGCTATTTTTCTAATAATTTTTGATTGGGTATTCTCTACTCCATTTCCAATGCCTAATGATTCCATAATAAGAAGATTGTATTCATCTGATTTCTTGGATGCGGGATTCATGCACTCTGGGTACTTCTTTTGATATTCAGGCAATAAATTCCGATTTTTATGGGCGATTGCACTAATAACATTTTTTATTTTCTTTTTATCTGCTTCTTCCTTTTCCCACTTATCTTGATCTTTTACATACATGATTTCTCTCTTTATATCGCTACAATGAACTGGTCGTTTCTCAACATCCAATGCTCTCAAGTTTTTAATAATGATATTCGATATTCCTTCTATGTAACCATATTGTCCCATATTCTCCAAATCGGATAATTGGAGAGAAATATTATCGATAAACTCGGATATATTCATTGCGTCTTTACATGTTTCATTCAAAAAGAACTGAAGGTTGAATGTTTTATTATGACTGTTGGTTTGGTTTGTTTGGTTGGTTTGATTGATTGTATTCGATATAGAAGAATGGCTATTTTGAACTATATTCATCATCATTTTATTCTGCTCCAACAACATACTTTTGAATTCACTATTTTCTTTCATTAAATATGTTATGAGTTCTTTGTCGTTTAGATCAGCGGTTTGGATATTTAATTTATTATCACAATCATGACGCTTTTTATGCATATATAAACTTTGTCTTGATTTAAATTCCTTACCACAAATGCATTGATGTAATTTGATGTAATCGATGTAATTTTTGTCAACATTTGATGTAAAAATGTCATCATTTGTAAACATTTTAATATGTTTGAGTGATTTTATATGTCTAGTCCAATCACCTTTCTTGCTACATATAAAGTCACATTTTTTACACTCAAAATTTTTGGATGTATTTTCATCTTGATTTGTAAACATTTGTATATATATTTTGTTTACAAAATTACATCTAAAGATAAACGAATTCTATGGAGTCTATTTTCAAAAAAATTTAGCGTAACGTTTTTGAAATTATTTTTTTGGTATTATGATCTTCATCGTCACACCGTGTTTTTTATTTTATTTTTTAAAACTTTTCTGTAGAATATAAAAATGGACAAAAATAAATGTCCAATTTTGAAAATTTCAAAAAAGTTTTGCGAATTTTTTTGTTGTTTTTTGATGTGACTGAAAATCAGGGATATAATTATTATTTTTGTGTTACATGCATTTATGGTAACAATCAATACATATATGTATCATGTGTGTGTAACTACTGATAAATACAGAATAATGCTTCCGAATTTATTCTTTGTCAATTGTAACCTCTTTTGCTATTTTTCTGATTATCTTGTCCTTGTTTTTCTCTCCACTACCTGGTACACCACCCATGGTTTCCATGATAATTAAATTGTATTCGTCTGATTTTTTGGAATCTGATTTCATGCATTCCGGGTATTTCTTTTGAAATTCGGGTAACAATCCCAGGTTTTTACTCACGATGCTACTAATTATTTGTTTTATTTTTTGCTTTTCTTCATTCTCTTTTTCCCACGTATCTTCATCCTTCACATACATGATTTCTCTCTTTATGTCACTACAATGTAGTGGTCGTTTTTCAACATCCAAAGCCCTCAAGTTTTTGATAATAATATTCGATATACCTTCCACAAATCCCAACTTACCAACACTCTCCAAATCTGAAAGCTGGAGAGAAATAGAATCAATAAACTCGGAAACATTCATCGCATCTTTGCATGTTTCATTGAGAAAAAACTGTAAATTAAATGTTTTATTGTGACTATTTGTTTGGTTTATAGTATTTGAAACAGACGGTTGCATATTTTTACAAACATCGATCATTTGCTTTTGCAATTCCATGTTTTGTTTTTGCAATTCTTGATTGCTTTTCACAATATCTAAAACTATATTATGCAATTCATGGTATGATATAATTGTATTATCGTTATCGAGGTGGGTTTCTGTATTTTGACTTTGTATATCGATGTTATCTGTATCTGTTGCTTTGATGCATTTTTTATTATGATACCATAATCCAACACGTGAATTATATAATTTATTACAATTTTTGCAAATAAATTCTTGTTGAATGGTATTTTCTTCTTTTTCTGTTAAAGAAATCGTTTGGTTTGTTAATAAAATCGCTTTTTTATGTTTACGTGTTTGTATATGTTTATTAAAATCATATTGTTTACTGCATTTGTAGTGACAATATTCACATTCAATGTATTCCTTATTTTTTACGATATTATCGGTTAAATGTTTTGTTAAAGAACTCATATATTTCTTTAACAAAAAAAATCGCCTAAATCAAACTAATTTGATTGTCGAAAAAATTATCGTAACAAAATATAAATTATTTTTTTGGTATTGTGACGATAAATTTCAATTATGGTCACAAAACAAGTTTTTCACAAAAGTTTTTTTATAATTTCATTTTTGGACATTTATTTTTGTCCATTTTTCATTTTTTCAAAAAACTTTTACCAATTTTATTATGTTTTTTATCCAACAATAAAAAACATGTAATATGTAATTTTTATGTAATATTTTTATTTTGTTATTGTATAAGGTAATGTATATGGTAATGTAATTTTAATAATGAATAAACCACCATTGTAATGTTTCTTTGTTGTTTATCTCTTCATAACATGGGTAAAATCTATAGTTATTATCATTTAATCCGTATCTTCTATTCTCTCTAATTTCAGTACAAGAGAATATCTTTTTAATTGAACGAATAGTTGCCTCATAATATCCATTTTCATTAGGTTTAATAGTATTTGGTCCCCTCCCTCCCATACGTTCTTTTAATTCTGTAACATAATATTTTTTTGCTTCTTTTTGAGTATCAAACTTTTTAATAATTGGTTCTCTTAGATTTTCACTTTCATCACTGGCAACTGAAAATCCATCATAGTCTGCTGGATCATTAAATGTATTTTTACCTGAAAGAATGCCGTTAGCAAACTTGGTTGTTTTTGAATTCCATTTAATTGTTGTATTTTCAAATTTGCTATTCCATAACTCTTCATAGCGTTCAATACTTTCTACATTGGTATAGCATATGCTTATTCCATTGTTATCGTACCCAGTATCTCTTCCTACTAATCCTTGAATTATTGCAGAGTCATCTGGATTTTTACTGCATCTGTCATAAAGAATACCAATGTGTTGTTTTTTTAACGTTTTAGCACAACGTAACATTTCTTTAATGAATATAAAAGTATGTTTTGAAGGTTTGGTCGACAATGTTGTATTTATGTCTTCAATATCACTTTCACCATCATATTTTATAAAATTATGGGTATCAGGATCAAAAATATTCTTAAAATTTTCAATAGTAATTTCTTGTTCTATACCATTTTTTGTTCGAATAATATGATACAAAGGTCTATTATAGTTTTCTATGTCATTTTTAATTTCCTCAATATTTTCAAACACTTTTTCATCAATATCATCCGTTTCTTTATTGTAACCACATAAGTCTTTGTATTGTTTTACTCTTCCCAATTGTAATAAATCATAAGAACTAACATAACCATCGCCTACTTCTGCTAAGATTTTACTTGATGAATCGTTCCATTTCATCAAATCATAAATGGTTCCATCAGGTGTGGCGGTGTATTCTAATATTTTAACATCATTATCATATAATTTTTGTTTATTTAATAATCCTGCACTATCGAATGCTTTGTAAATGGTTTGACCTTTTTTTGCTGCAACTTGAATCTCATCCATAATAATAAGAATATTTTTTTTGTCCTTGATTTCGTCAACAAATGTATTTGGTAATTCGCAACGATGATATACTCTAGCTTGTATGCTCTCAGGTGCTCGATCCTTGGTCTGCTTTTTCCATTCACATGATGATAAACCTGTAATGATATAAATATTTTCGATTGGTATTAAATTATTAGTATCTTCTAGATATTTTTTTATAGTAGCCAACATACTGCCTGTTTTTCCAGATTGTGTTTTAGCCACAACCATAATATTGATAATTTTTCTGTTTGTAAATTCAGTAACTACTTTACCTGCTATCATTTCTTGATTTGAAAATATGACAGATTTACCTGTCAGTTTTAGAACTTTCAATTCGTTTAGAATATTTTGTTTGCGTAACTCCATAACAGTTTGGTCCAACAAACTGTATTCACAAATTAGTCTTGTGCAAAGAACAGTGGTCACTAAAAGATTGGATGTTATCCCGAAACTCATTTTATTTCGTAATGTATGTTACTAGATATAAGTGTTGGAATATGTAATAGGTAATAGGTAATAGGTAATAGGTAATAGGTAATAGGTAATAGGTAATAGGTAATAGGTTAAATTATATTTTAATTTTAATTCATGTAAAAATAAAATATTCAAAATCAATTTTTTTTTCGCAATATCACAAACCACAATTACTTAAATTTTTTGCTATTTATATATCGGTTGTAAAATCTAACTGTAATTATTCAATAACAAAGCGGCAAAAATTTTATATTCTTCGATTGTTTGTTTTGACGCACCAGGTTGACTGGCTTTTTGTTTTGCCAATAAAAACTGTTGTACAGTAATATTTGGATACTCATCAGCAACCTGCATTTGATATCTACTAGGATGCTGACCTAAATTCATAACAAATGTACCACATTTTTGTGTGTCAGTGCAAACTGTAGCGTGTCTTTTTTTTGCTCTATAAACAGAACGATTCATTGCACCAACACCTGCACCAGAAACAAATTTATTATTAACATTAGCTGGTAATCCAGTAATCAAACCATAGGACGGATTTTTTCTGCAACCGCCAGGACCTTTGTTTTTATATAAAAATCCATAATCGAAATACCAGAAACTCATTTTATGTAATGTTTATATAATATGTTTATAGAATATTCTATCTTTATAAAATATTCAATGTTTATAGAATATTATATGTGTATATAATATTTTATGTCTTCAAGTGTTTCAAAAAAAATTACTATTCAACCGCTTACGATATTTTTCTAGTAGGAATTTCTGATGATACTAAATAGATTGAATTCTCTGTAATAATAATATATTCAGTGTTACTTTTATAGAACTTTGCAATTGGACTAGTATATTCATCTTCGCTTTTTACTAATAGTTTCTCTCCTGTTTCTCTTACACCAATAAGAGCCTTTTTGTCTAAACTAGCCGTCCAATAATCTAACATAATAGGTTTATCTTCTACTATTGCTAATTTTGAAGCGTGTTTTAGTGTTACATCGGAAGGTAATGAATAGTTGGATGCGGATGCTGATGCTGGTTTGCCACCAGTAGTGACAACGGTAGTAGAATTATTTTGTTCAGACATTGTTTTATATGTATAATTATAAATATAAATAAAAAAACTCTTTAAATTATTATTTGATTTTTATTTATTTTTTTGAACGATTCACGAATTTACAAATTTGACACTAAAATGGTTTTTTTCATAATTTTACGTTTTTTTATTTTTTCATTGTTTTTTTCTGTTACAGAATTAATGTCATAATGAAATTTTTGACTTATAATAGTAAACTCTTTTACTAGCAAATCTTTTAAAAATTCATAAATAGACATCAATATGTTTTCATCGCATTTTCCTACAATTAGCACACTACCGGTTCTAAAAATCATAAATGACACTTCACTCACATCTTTGTATAAATCTTTATTTTCCTTTGAAATTTGACTACCTGTTTGTATTCCAATATCTGGATTATAATAAAATTTGCATTGTATTCCAGGATAAGAACATGGGTCGTATATAGATTGAATATGATATTTTGTATTTAAAACTTCAAATAAAACTTCTCTATTTATGTAAAATCCACAGTTGAAATTCGAGTTTATCAATACAGTTTCTGTATTTTTATTATCACATTCTATTTTTGTATCGTAATAAGGTTGCAATATATTAACAATCATATTTAATATTGCATTAAACGCGTGATCTGTTTGAATACCCGGAATTTCTAATTTTCCAGTATTAAATAATTTAACATGATATTCTTTAAAAGTATCATCCATAAACATGCGCAATATTAAAACAAAGCAATTATAAAATGCGCTTTTCTTTTTGCGTCTATAAGAAATCAAATCTTTTTTAGAAATACCAATGCTTATCTTTCGAATGTCTTTGAATTTCACACGTCCATTCGGATTGTTTATATTGGTAATAACTAATTCTTCATAATAATCTTCATGTTGTAAATTTTCCTTCATTGTATTAAATGCCTCTTCTGATAGTGAATTAAACTTCATTTGTTTTTTAATGACACCGTCACATGGTTGTGAATAAGGAATAATCGGTATTTTCCAAAAAATACTATACAAATCTATTTCGACGTTCAAATACGCTATGATTGTTTTTGTTGATATATAGATATCCGTAACTTTATTTGCTATGTCAGTATTATCCGGTTGTTCCTCAGTAATTTTATCACCACATGTATCTGATATGTTATATCCAGCATCGTAAGTGTCATTATTGTCGTTGTCACTGTCATAATTTTTATTGGAAGATGTTATAAAATCATTCCATTCATCATCAATTAATTTATTTTGAGGGATATGGTGTCTAGTTTGTGATTTTTTTATATTACTATTACCATCACTGCGATGATTAAAAGTACTATACATATTCCGCGAAATATAGTAACGGGTGTAATTTTTCTTTATATAGTTTTAGTTATATAAGTTGTGGGATAAATACTATTTGAGTAATGTCTTTATATGGGTGTTCTTTATATTATATTTCTTATAGTATTTGTTATATAATATAAAGAATGCAAACAGAATCAATTTTATTGTGAAAAACATATTGAACGTAATTTACAGCATATATAAGAAATATAATAACTATTTTTACACTCTGGATAATGTAATATATTTTCCATTGAATTTAAAAACGTGGTATTAACCATGTCTATCCTATTACGAATAATATAATTGAGGAAATTTTTCATGATATTTTTTTTATCCGTATTGTATGATACGCTTATATCATGAATGTATGTTAAACATTTTGATAAATATTCATCTTCATTGTTCGAGACAATAATATCCATCAAGTTTTTATAAACATCATTGTTGATAATGTTAAGTTTCACATTCAAGTTAATCAAATTTTGATTCGTTTGTATAAAATTAATCATGCTTCGTATATCCGAATTATACAATTTTTGAATATAGTTTAAATTATCTTCACTTATTTCTAATTTCTCAATATTGCATATTTGTCTTAATAACATTATAATTTCGTTTTGCGGTAATTGATTGAATCTCAAACGAATAAACTCGGTTTGAAGGCCTTCATCAATACGACTAATGTAATTACATATCAAACAAAACCGCACGTTTTTTGTATAAGTTTGTAAAAGATTACGCAATGCTTGTTGTGCATTTTTTGTCATGTAATCTACCTCATCTAATATGACAAATTTCATACCATTATCAAAAAGTGGTTTTGAATTGACAAATATATTTATTTGATTGCGAATAATATCAATTCCTCTATCGTCTGACGCATTCAAATGAATCATTAAACCCTTATTTACGTTATTTAGTTTTTTTTGATAAGCATTTACCAGATTAATAATAGTCGTCGTTTTACCTGTTCCAGGTGGTCCATAAAAAATTAAATTGGGGAAATTCGATGTTTCTATAATGTTTTTAAGTATGATTTTGTTAATGGGATCTAATACAATATCATCAAAATTACTAGGACGATGTTTCTCTACAAATGGGCAAAATTTTTTGCTATGTATATCATGAGTAACAGTTAATTCGGACATGTATGTAAATATGTAATAATGTTTATTTAAGTTATGAACAATATATATTTATATTTGTCTGTTTCCATTGTAAAATGTCCGTTATGGTTGCATATAATAAAGAAAAAAAATGAAATAATAAGATTGTAGTATTGTATATAATAATAAATGTTTGAAACAACTACACATACAACTCAAAAAATGGTTAAAAATGCTTATTTAGAATTAATTATTGGACCCATGTTTTCAGGAAAGACTTCTTATTTATTGGATGTTTATAAAAAATGTAAATTGTGTAACATACCAATTGCCGTAATAAATCATTCGTCTGATAATCGCTATACAGACAATAACAATTTATTATCGACACATGATAAAACAGTAGTGCCTTGTATTTTAACAAAATCGTTAATGGATTTATGGAATTATGATTCTCTGGAAGAAATTTATAGTGATAAATCAGAACATCACATGTTGATGAGAAATGCGGATGTTATTTTAATAAATGAAGGTCAGTTTTTTGAAGATTTATATCCATGTGTATTGGATATGTTGAGAGAAAAGAAACAAGTGTATGTTTGTGGTTTAGATGGTGATTTTCAAAGACAAAAATTCGGTGAAATATTGGATTTAATTCCAATGTGCGATAAAGTAACCAAACTGAATTCCCTTTGTGGTATTTGTAAAAATGGTACTCCGGGAATATTTTCAAAACGTATTTCCAATGAAAAAGAACAATTCTTAATCGGGTCAGATAATTATATACCTGTATGTAGAAATTGTTACGATGCACCAGACAAGAAAAAATCAGATTAGTATAATATACGTTTGATTATGTTAGGATATAATAAAGAACAAAAAACAAACTCAACGAATCAAATGAATCAAATGAATCAAATGAATCAAATGAATCAAATGAATCAAATGAATCAAATGAATCAAATGAATCAAACGAAAAAATATATATTAAAACAGCTTAAATTATAATTTATAATATAAATTATAATATAATTTATAATGAATTCCACAAGTATTATAACCAGTATTCCAGACTCTAATAATGCGCAGGTTGTCGTACAAAAATCCAAAAGAGGTAGAAAACCTAATTCATTAAACAAAAAAACATTGGAACAAAACAAAATAAATATGACACAAGCTATAACAGAATCAACGTCATTAACACATCTGAATTCAGATGATACTCAAAATGAAAATGATGTTGTTACTGATGATCAACAACCAAACGCAGAAACAAAACCACCCCTTAAAAAAAGAGGTAGAAAACCAAAAGGTGGTAAAATAATACACAATGTTGTTATTGATAATTCAAATAAGATAGAAAAACCCAACATTATATTACACCTTAAATGTTTTTTAAAAGATTTGGATAATCAAATCACAAATAACGTTGATAACATTGATTCTTATAAATTTCCGTCTAAAAATAATTTATTGTATGATGTCATTAATGAAGAAGTATCGTCGAATATGGGTATAGATGATAAGCAAAAATCAAATAATAAAATTATACATGTAATTAATTCAACATACAATCCAAATATTGAAACCAATAACAATTTGCAAAGTTCATTTAATACACAAACGCCATCTCATGTATCTCTACACGCAACCACAACCACAACCACAAACTCAAATGCGCACGATACAAAAGAAATTTATAAAAAATTAAAGGATTTAGAGATGAATTTACATCTAAACAACGTTCAAGACAAAAAATCCGCATGTTTTTGGTGCACCTGTGATTTTGATAATCCTCCAATTTACATTCCAAAATATTTTTTAAAGGAATCATATCATGTATATGGCTGTTTTTGTACTCCCGAATGTGGTGTTGCATATTTAATGAATGAGAGCATCGATAGTTCTACTAAATTTGAACGTTACCATTTAATGAATCATATTTATGCAAAAATATATAATTATACTAAAAATATTAAACCAGCACCTTCACCGTTTTACATGTTAGAAAAATATTATGGTAATCTATCTATTAACGAATATAGAGCATTAATCCGGAATGACCGTTTGTTTTTGATTGTTGATAAGCCTTTAACACGTATTATGCCTGAATTACACATAGATAATGAAGATTTTATAATAAATAATAAAATTATATCGACCAATAATTTTCAAGTTACAAAAAAATCACATCAAAAAACAACAAATAATTTGAGTTCGTCATTATCATCGAATAACATCATAAACACAACCACCACCACCCACAGCAACACAAAAGCGTCCATACTAAATGAGACGTTTGGATTAGGATCTATAGGATCTAGTTTATAAAATTAGATGATAGTTAATTTACCGTCTTGTTTTGCTCTATATTCGTCCATAGATGTATCTAATTTTATTCTAATTTGCCTATATATTTCTTGGTTGAGCGACTTGATTGGTGCCTTTTTTTCAGTAGGTTTAACACCCATATATTCTTTTATTACGTTAATCGTGTTGTTGTTATGTTCTTTTAATTTTTGTATGGCTACTTCTTTTGTATAATTTGTTTGACGTAACACAATATCGATATTTTCATTGTTTTTTTGGTCGTCTTTGACGTGTGTTTCAGTTTTATCTAAATTGTTGGTAAGTGAAATAGTTATTGAATCCATGTCTATGATTATACATTAAATTTATTATTTTTTAAAATGTATTAAACGAATTTTAATATAATACCATATAGATTATTATATTAAAGCAACTAATGGGTATTGATTACAATAATGCATCTGCATCCGCACAAACACATACAAATGATATTGAAGAGGATCTCAAGAATTTATTAGATGAAGTTAATAATAATCTGAACAATGGATTAAAAAAAATAGTAAATAATATATCAAAAAAAATAAATGATTATGATGATACATTTAATAGTTTAATAGAATTACCTGTATTTAAAAATTATACAGAGAAGTTAAAGTTGGAAAATAGTAAATTAAAAAATGAATTATTAGAATATCAACAAGTAATTAAAAATAAAAATAGAGAGTTTGATGCTTTGAATAATGTAGTTGTTAAATTGAAAGATGAAATTGTTCAATTAAAAGCGAATAAATCGAATAATAACACAGAAGAACATATTTCATTGAAAATAGAAGAGATTGTTTCAGAATCATCTGTAGATGATAAATTATTATATACTAAAATTGTAGATATTGAAAATGCGGAGGTGGAAGAAGTGGAAGAAGATGAAGTGGAAGAAGTTGAAGAGGTGGAAGAAGTGGAAGAGGAAGAAGAGGTGGAAGAAGATGAAGAGGTTGAAGAGGTTGAAGAGGTTGAAGAGGTGGAAGAAGATGAAGAGGTTGAAGAAGAAGATGAGGAAGAAGTATATGAAATTGAAATAAAAGGTATGTTATATTTTACAAATGACAAAGAAAATGGTGAAAT
>Ga0209400_1001433_pt1 | contig 19172 bp, 20 predicted proteins | sample M_130807_EF_Meta_FD_187313 | JGI IMG/M metagenome (GOLD analysis project Ga0209400, IMG submission 187313) | Freshwater microbial communities from Lake Montjoie, Canada to study carbon cycling - M_130807_EF_MetaG (SPAdes) (version 2) | ecosystem: Environmental > Aquatic > Freshwater > Lake... | reverse complement strand
CACTGTAAACTGTGGACAATGTTGATTGATTTGCGCTAGAGCTAATATCGGAGTAAACAGTAATACAAACAATAATTTTGTCATCTTGGATAGCCTTTAAAGCCTGTTACTGGGCTTTGATAATTTACTGATGCTGGCTCTAGACTGTTAGGGGTACTTATTTGTATTTTTTTATCGGGCAGTCCTATCATTTTTAATGCTTGATCAATTATTGGTTCAACACTGGCATTAAATCCTGCAATCACAGCATCCTCGCCAAATGCTGCTTCTGCACTCCACTCGGGCATGTATGGAATTTTATCTGAGCCAATGTCGCTTCTGGCTCGAGCCATGGCCACACCCAGTCTATAGATTTGATATGGGTCGCTGGATTGCACTCCTGGCAACACAAACACATGATTCATAGGATCTGCTTGCTCGGGCGGCAACCTTTGTTCTTCAGTTATAAATTCTCGGGCTCTCATCTAGGATATCCTTGGAAGCCTGTAACAGGACTGCGTTTGTTTGTTGAATCTAATTCTTTGCTTTTTAAATCACCGTGGTTTAAATCTTCATAATCAGATCCCACAGCCTGAAATGCTTTTTCCAACATATTTTGTTCAGCTTTGGTGTAGGGCATGGCCACATTGTAACGTCCTGACCACGATTCATGATCTATATCTGGAACAAATGTGCCATCTGTGCAGGCGGCGGCCATCATAACACGATTGAGTTCGTAAACTCTATCAGCTAGATCTGTGTCTCTGAACTTGTTGAGCCCAACTGTGGCTTGACTTTTTCGATGGCCAATCTTGCCGGTGTGTTTCTCTATAAGAAACTCGCGGGCTCTCACGATCAACTGCCTTCGACTGCTGAGCTTGCTGTGCCAAGTTCTCTTGCGGTAAAATTACTACCAGTGACAGTTAATTTATTGCCAGCGCCTACATAAACTTGTTGGCGATTGTTGGCAGCAACTTGCACGTTGGCACTGTATAAGTTGCCTTGATTGCCTGTGGTCAATGTGTATGGGCCAGTGCTGTTTGCTGTTGCATTGGCGCTCAGAACAAGACTTTGGCCGTTGACTGCACTGACCACTGTGACTGTGTTGGCAACACCAGTGCCGGTTACAAATGTAGATCCAATTAATCCTTGACTGGCGTTTGTTGAAACCATAACATTACTAGAGGTTGTTACTGTACCAAGAATACCCACAGTAGGATTGCCTGCTTGCATGACATAGGTGTTGTAAGTTACAGCAGTATTACCTGTGACAATTTCGCATTTATCAGTATACCATACTGCATTTGCTACTGTGGTGTAAACGTTTGCTTGAGCCATTTTTATTACCCTTTGTAATTTTGCCAAGTCTTGAACAAACTACGCTCAAGTGCAATTGACTCTTCCATGCTGGCCTGACGGCGCAATTGACTAGCAACAACAGGAACGGTTGTTTGTCCAGTTGACTTGGGGCCATTTAATCCACCTGAGTAGGTGCGTAGGTTGGGATCTGCTGTCAGTGTGTCTGTGTTGGTTGGCCAGTCGGGTGCATTTTCATCTACCATTTGATCGCATCCGCATGGGCTGGCACCGCAGGAGGGGCAAGCCTTGGGGATTTGACTTTCAAGTCCGGCCAACTTCAACAACATCATCAACTTGGCTGCTTCTTCACCATCGGCTTGGATAGTGATTGCTGGAGCCATTTCACCGTCGCCGCATTCTTGCATTTTGGATTCAATTGAAATACTTTCAGTCAAGGCCTGTTTGAACTGACGATCTAAACTTTCGTAAACACCTTTGCCAAAACTCATACCGCCCTTGCTGGACTTGCCGCTTGGGGAGGCTGTGGCTACACTGCCGGCTACAGTTGTTTCATCAACTTTTTCTTCTTTGCCGTCTTTCTTTTCTTTTTTGTCTTTCTTATCGTCGTACTCGATATCTTTGGTAACTTTCTTACCGGCCTTTTCGGCCTTGTTGTCGTCTTTGCCTTTGTGGCCTTCGTCGTACTCGATGTCTTTGGCTACTTTCTTACCGGCTCGTTCAGCTTTAGTATCTTCTTTGTCTGTAGATTCTTCTCCTACTGCTTCCTTGCCTTTGGACATTACCTTGATTACTTTGGCAGCTTTTCTAGCTGCAGGAGCAAGTCGATCAAAGAATTCACGCTTGCCGGCTTCAACTTTTTCTTCGTCAAGTTCTGGCTCACGCATGCCTTGTTCTGCGCCACGCTCGTGTGATGAGATAATGTAATCACTTACACTGGTCATCATACCTTTGATCTGGCCAATCTTCTCAATTACCCAGGTTGGTAAATTTTCTGCATCTTGTAAGCATTGTTCCAGTTTCTCTGCATGACGAATAACTGTATGTAAAGAATCTTTGGTCATTTCGCCTTCTTGATCATACTCGCTGGGATTATATCCTTCACTGCTCATGTTGCTGGGGCGAGTCATCATAACGCCATCAGTGTCAAGATCTTCTTTGGTCTTGGTAGGACGACCGTCTTTATATTTGTAACTTTTGGCTGTGACACGTTCTGGGCGTTTTTCTTTTGTAGGACGTCCTTTTTTCTTGGGACCGTCGGATACTGCAGCTTTTTTCTTGTTCTTCAAGTTGCCGTACTCATCATAGTCATCGTCATTGCCGGTGTCATCACGGTCACTGCGATAGCCGTACTTTTTGTGTCGGTTGCGTTCGCTTTCAGTGTCGGTATTGCTACCCTTCATTGAGCCTTGCATGCCTTTGAGCAATCGCATGTCAAGTTCTTTGAGTGGCAACTCTTTGCCACCTACACGAATTTTTTCACCTTTTTGTATGCCGTCTCGTTTGGCATCAACTACGGCTTTGCTAAATGCATTGCCTTCGTCAGTCATGCCTTGACTTTCATCATACTTGTCGTACCGGTTACGAATCGTGCTCATGGTCTTGTCACTGGCATGCTCACGGCCGGCTTTTTGCAGGGCCTTCATACCGGCATCGCCATATTTCTTTTTGCCAATGGCTGCTTGGAACGCTGACTCTTCCATAGTGTCGCACTCGCACGGTGAGCAATCACATGCAGGGCAGTGGCCTTCTTCAATACTGCTGGTATCTTTAAATGTTTTGTCGCCTAGTTTAAAATTGCCACCTTTGGGTGTGGCTTTTAATTTGCCAGTAAATGCATTACCTTCTTCGGTGCTGGACCTGTACGGCGTTACACCTTTGGCCATTGCATCATATCCACCTGGCACACGTTTGCCAGTTACATCGGTGGTCTTGTTCATTGCCAGTTTGCCACCAGCGGCACGAGCAGCCTTGGCCATTGCGGCTGTGGCATCACGATGTGCTTGACCTTGTGGCGTTTTGCCAGCAATAGAATTTTTAGGAACATAAGCGGCTGTTCCTCTTGTGACTTGCGACCCTTCAGGCTTGGCCATAATACGCACTGCGGATTCGTCCATGTCTTTTTGTTTTTTACGCAAGGCACTGTTGAACTTGTCATCTTGTCTATTGTATTTGTCTGATGCTTTTTTATCTTTACGGTCATCAGCGGCTGACCATTTCTCGCCTGCCTTGTCTCTTGCTCTCTTTAGCAGTTCAGGACTCAGTTCATTGAGTTGACCTTCTTTGGCTACACCTTTGCCTTGACCAGGTTTAATTTGTAAATTACCGTAATTATCAAGGTGTTTTGGGTTTGAATAGTATGGGTGTGTTTTTTCACTATCAACTGGAGTTTCTTGACCTCCATAAGAAGGTTGGGTTCTTCGCGCCAATCCACTTGCGGATTCTGGTCCTCGTTGAGGTTCTACTCTATTACCGTAGCCAGTCACTCTTGTGTCTGCTCTGTTTTTTGCACGAGTCTGTTTGACATCTTTGGCTGTAGCGTCTCGTTGGGCTTGGGTGGTTGGCGGCTGATATCCTTGATCACCATAGTAGAGACCGCGCACTGCTTCGTCCATGCCTTGTTCTTCCAACTTGCCAGATTTTTTCATTTTCTGGAACTGAGCACCTGCCACACGCTCACCAGCAGCCTTGCTACCGTATTCTTTACCGGCCTTCTTGGCCAACGCATCAAATCCAGTGGTCTTGTTATTGTGCTTGCCCATGTCACGCTCATTCAGTGCCTGTGCCAATGAACCTTTCTTAGGCTGCTGAGCAGCAGGCGTTGCGTGTTCTGCAAGGTGTTGAGCATCTTGCTTGCTAGCCAAGTCGGCCAATCGTTTGTTTAGGTCGTAAAAAAATGTCATTGTATTATCCTCTTGGGTTAGCACCAGTGGCTGGACGTGGTGGGCGTTTTATTCGGGTCATCGGACTTGTGTTGTCCATTGGTAAATCGTTTGTGGTTCGTGCAGGTGGAGTCTTGCCACCAGCCACAGTAAAATCACTACGATATGCATTCTTCAATACAGCATGTTGATTGTATGGAGCAGAATAATCTTTGATCAGGGCTTTTTGTTCTGCATCGGGTGCAGGATAGTCCGTGTCAGTCAATAAGTTTTTATTTTCAGCTGCTACCTTTTCACGCTCTGAATCCATACCTTCTTCGTGTGGTGCGGTCAACATGATGATACGATTTGGATCTAAGAATAGCAGTTGAGCAATTTCTTTGATCTGTGGCTCAATGGCCGGATAACGAAATTCCACATCCATACTGGTCACACTGTCGTTGCTGTGCTTGGGGAAATCAGCCGGTGCAAGTTGTACCGGAGTAGTCTTTGGCTTGCTGATTGTCACAACATCAAACTGTTTGAGTCGTTCTCCCAACTGTTTGATAAAATCAGGTGCAACATCACCTACAATTTTGATCCTATAATTGTAAGTTCTTTCGCTTTCTGCGAGGTATTGTTGAAAATTTTTCATCTTAGTATCCCTATATGATATTTATGCTTTGTTATTGTTTTGTGCGCCGGAGGCTATTAAACGTTCCAGCAAATCGTTACGACTCAGCACTTGTCCGTGCGCTGTTTCCATTGCTTCTTCTGGTGCATTGCGGCGTTGATCTTGGTCCATTTTTAATTTTTTCAACTGCAAATCGACCATTTTTAATTTTTTGTTCAGCTTGGCGGTTTTGGCTGTGAGTGCATGGCCCAACATACTACTGGCCACGGCAAATATTTCACCCGAGTAGCGGCTGTCCACATTGAAGCCCAGATCCATTAGATTGTCAAATGTTTCTTGTGCTTTTGAAGCCAATTCGTCCAGCTCTTGATCACCAGTTTCTAAATCACGCACAGTGGGCAGAGCCGCATCTATCTTGTCTATAGTGGCGTCTATTTCGGCTAACTGGGTACGGGTTTGCTCAACTGTAGGAGCGTCTTCAGGTGTTTCTGAAGGAGGGAAATCAAAGAGTTCTTCCAATTTTCTGGTCATACCATATTTACCGCCGGACTATTCTGCTATTATTTCTTGCCGCCTTGATGATAAATCATGTCTTCGTTGATAACCCTGAAGGTAAGTCCGTTGCGTTTGGCCCATTTGGTCGCCGAATCCCACTTGGCGTAGTTCAATGCCACAATAGCACGGTCACGATCACTTGCTCGGCTTTCAAGCAGACTTTGCTTCTTGGGTTTGATTTCAATCAGTTCGGCTATAGTGGTGTTGTTGCGTCCACGATAGGTCACCAAAAAATCTGGGATATAAATACTTTGTTTGCCAGTGAGCGGATTACGATATGGTATGCGAATACTTTCGCTGGCCCATTGTAACACATTGTCGTTTGAGTCGAGGAACATCATAAAGGTAAGTTCCCATCCAGATCTATATTTGGGAGTGCCTTTGCCCACATATTTGGCGGCGTTTTTTACTGTGTATAGACCTTGACGAAAGTTGGGCATGATCAAGCCCTGATGTTTCTTGCCGTATAAAAGTTAGGCGTAGATGGTGCCAGCACACCCAATAAGGTAGCAGGACTACGAATTGTGTTGAGGTAGTAGGCCATCAGTATGGTCACTTCGGGTTCACTGGATCCGCCTTGCTGAAACGTTTGTAATAAATCCAACACATTGGTATTGCTAAACTCTGCTACTCTAAACAAACTGCTGGTCATATTTTGTGCGGCAGCATCAGTGAGAAATACACTTCTAAAGTAACTCAATACTGCATCAAACTCAGTGGCAGGTATATTGGCATCATAATTGTAAAATTGATCAAAAATTCTAACAGTTTGATCAATTGAATAGTTGGTACTATTGACTGTGGTCACGGTTACGTTCCTCCTGACAGGCTAGGATTAAAATTAGGTGATCGAGTTGATACTGGTGGAGTAGGAAAGAAGATACCACCACTGCCATTGGTAACTGGCTTTGTAGGTATGCCCAGGGGTGAGTTTAACGGACTTGAACTTGCACCACGAATTATTCCCGGCAATGCGCCACGTATAGTGCTGTTGACTGCTTGGTTGACTTCAGCATTGACTACACTTCTGAGATTGACATTCTTAAATGTATTGTATGCAGTCAAGGCCTTTTGAGCCGCGCCGATGGGATTCATTACGCCACCGCTGGCCAGATCTTCAACAATACCAATACCAGCATCAAGTAATCCACCTTGACCAAGCACAGTTTGTGTGCTGCCAGGTCTGGCCAATGCACTCGGAACAGTATCATAGTAAGCAGGATCTGCAAATCCTACCACGTTGGTGTCAGGTCTGGCTTTACCAATGGCTCCGGTATAGTATTTGACAGTTTCGTATTTGACTGTCATTTTGTGACTCATAATACCATTGCTTTGGCTGTAGTCATAAGTGTCGTGATTCCAATCAGTGATCATTGGATTGATCAGTATGTATTCAGCAAACTTGTGTTGGTTCATTCCATAAATCCGGATATCTCTAAAGAAAGGAGGTTTGGTATTGCCGGCACCACTGAGTGGAACTCCACTGCTGTAACTTTCACCGATATAACCCCAGTCGTTGACCACTTGACTTGGATTATATATGTCTCTAGCATTATAATTGAAGCCAGCAGGTGTGCCAATCACAGCGGCCATTTGACCATTTTGATTGGTTACGTTGTCGTATGATTGGCTAGGATCTTTGTAGTAGTATTGAAAATAATTGTACCACATGTTGCGAATCAAATCGCTGCCGTCGTCATGAAATTCAAATACGCAAGGCTGGTATTCAATTTTTGTTTGTGCTAATCGTTTGCGATTATACTGATTGAGTGTGTCAACACTCATTTGATAGCTGGGCAACTGTGCTGTTTTGACCATGAGGCCAATTGTGGCAGTATCAGCGTTGGGGAAAGCAGCCTGCAAGGCGGGAACTGCTCGATTTATAGTAAAGTAAACGTGAAATAAAAACTTCTGGCGAGGAGCATTTTCATAGCCGTTTTGTAGGAATGTTTTGGAGGCGTGGGCGTAATCTTTCAGCCCATTAAATCCAACAAATCCCTGAAGAAAGTCCTGACCCCAGGCCATAACTGCTTAGAGGCCTACGCCAGATGCCACGTCGCCTACTGTGCGTCCAATCAATGTGCCAACCCCTTGTCCAGCCACTTGGTTTGCATTATCAAAAGTAATGTTCATGGTGATAGTTGCTGCTTCACTGGTTCCATAGTTCAAGTCGTTGTAGTTGACTGACTTGAGATAGCAACCATACAGTTCCCATGTTTCCAATGCCACCGGAGCAGCAGTTCCGTTACCACCATCCAATACTTCAAACACTGTCAAGAACTTGTAGTCAATACCCGAAGCCGCTGACGCCATCTCCATAAAGTCCAATTGTTTCTGCAGTTGCTCTCCAACCAGTCTAGAAACAGCACCACTGGCATCATCACGTATGTTACAGACAGCATCGGCCCAGGTGTATTTTCCAGCCAGTTTAACCGTGCTGTTGTAGATAGGGAGTGCAATTTCTGCAAACTCAACGCTGGGTCTAGTAAAATCCATAACCTGTTTGGTCAATTCAGTGACTGGTTGACTTACTCCAAAATTCTGAAAAGTAACGCGAAAGCGATACTTGAGTTTTGGCATTAACAAGCCTTGACTTGGAGTGCTTTGATTACTGGCCAAAGGCACAGTCATTCTACTTAACGATGAAACAGCCATGGTATTATCTCCTATATACTTTATTTATGGTCGTATTGGCCATGGTTAACTGGCAGTAGCCACTGTGCTGATACTAGAACTAATTGCTCCAGTGTTCTGAATACGCAATGGAATGTAGATAAATTCAACCGATTTAACTGGTTCAATTGCAATATCAACATACAATTCGTTGGCGTCAATTGTGGCTGGTGAGTTGTTGCTTAGATCGCAAACCACCAGGTAATCATAGATACCACGTTTTGCCACCAAGTCAAGCATTAAACTAGTGCATGAGTTGGTAATTTGATTGCGTGTGATTTGATCGTTTGGCTCAAACAAATATTGGTTACCAATTTCTTGTAAACGACCACGTATAAATGCAACCAAACGTGCCACGTTGATACGATCCAGAGCACTTGAAACATTGGTAGCTGTTTTGTTACCAAAGTTAGTGATACCAATGCCTGGAATAAATGTAATTGGGTTGATATCCAATTGATATAACACATCTCTCAACGACTGACTCACACCAATGGTTGTAAATTCACCAGTTTGGCCATTTACATAACCCAGCAGTGCAGCATTGTCAATTACACCACGCAGTGTTCCTGCTGGTGCCAACCAAGGATACGCAATTTCGTCACTGCGAATAATTGTGCGAATCATCATGTGGCTTGGTGGTTGAACCACTGGGCTACCTGATAAATCAGTGGTCTGACAACTGGGGTAGAACACACCCAGGTACGGATCAAATGACCCTTGTCCATCAGCTGTGACTAATCCGGCGCCGTCGTTGTTACTGTGCCAGGTAGCAAGCGAAGTGCCATCAGGTCCTAAACGCAATGGAGTATCGCCGATCACAAATGCTGTGTTTTTACGATCATTGTTGAGTTCAACCATGTTGGTCATCAACTCAGGATATTGAGGGCAAGCAATCAAGTTGTATTGACGCTGTTCTTCACGAGCCTGCTCGCTAGTGTCAATGCCACTCTTGAGTGCGGCAACAATTATAGAACGTTGAGCTCCTCGGCCCATGTATGGTGATCCGTCATTTCTATTGCCGCTGGCATTGACCCAAGTGTTAACTGTGCCATTTTCCGCAGTCAATGCCGACCAATATGTAGCATTGGTTGGAGGAACATTTGCTGTAGGCGGTGTAGCCAAACAAACATAAATTACACCATTGTAGTTGACAAAATCGTTATACACATATGATGTAGTGCTGTCATAAACAGGAACATCAAAATCAGATGCATTAAAATAATCACCTTGGAATTCTTTTACATTAAATCCGCTTCTACGTGTGTTCCACAACAGTGTTCCTTGTGGATATAGTGTAGGTTCAGGAGCGTCCAAGTCTAAGTAATTACTGGTCAATAAACTAGTGATTGACGGAATTGTGCCAGTTACAGGATTGGCCTGGCCGTTCGGTGACCAACGAGCATCTGCAAACACAATACCATTTTGTGTTGTTTGATCTGTGTTGTCAACAGTTACCCACTGATCAATGCCATCTATATTGCTCCAACGATTGATCAACGGATAATTTTCTAAATCACTAGTGTCAATCCACAAGTCACCGTATTCCAACGGGTTAGCTGCTGTATTGGTTTGTGTTGTAGGTGCTGTGGTACTGAATATAGGACCTGCGGCATTTGTGTTTGATAAATCATCGCCGCGAACATCATTGGTTACATTTTGATAACCCATCCACATACCATTGTTCTGGATCATGATGTCAGCTTGTGTAGTGGCTGAGTAATACCAATAAGTGCCATTGTCCGGATCTTGGTCTGGTCCAGTTGTGCTGGCTGTGTAAGTAAACGTTGGTGCAGTTACCCAATAACTTAAAATCAAGTCAGTGCCTGCACCAGCACGACAGAATTCAGTGTTGGTATCAAATCCAGCATCTGCCAGCGGAGTTCCGGTGGCATCTGTTAAAACAATAGTACCACCGGCACTGTGCGTAAACACAATAGCACCGGCGCTGTTAACTGTAGCGGTTACATAAGAGGCAAATGTCGAAGCGCCAACTGCGGCACTGACTGCTGTTAAGAACGCTGATACTGTTGATGCGCCTATTGTCGCCAATACTGGTGTTCCAATGGTGGACTGGCCCGGAATTGTGGCGGAAATATAAAATGCATCTGCACTGGTAACCACTGGTGTATCTGTAGATCCTGTTACAACGGTTGCTCCGGTGGCATATCTTTCAAATAGCTGAAGACCCAATGTAGTTGGGTCATTGAATTCAGGATTGGTTGTGGCCACTGTGGTTCCGGCCGCAATATTCTTACCACCACCAGATGGATCCAATGTATAAGTGGCCTCTGACAAACTGGAATATATGTTACATGCCTGTTGAACATAGGTGCCCAACAATGTGCTGTATTTTTTAAGTGATAAATTGGCACCCAGGTTTACACTGTTGGTGCGTTGCCATACAGAACCAGTGGGTTCTGGTTGAGTATCAGTCGATCTCCAACGTGGTGCTGAATAGTTAGGAGCTGCCAAGAATGCAGGCGGATAGTAAACACCGGCGGTAATACCAACATCACTCAATGCTGTTCCGCTCGCACCAGGCAGGACTGAAACTACGCCTGGTTGTGAAATTGTTCCGCCACTGCTGTATGCATTGGCATAGGTACTGGCAAATGATACTGTGGCGTTACCACAGGCTGTTACTGTATAAGTTCCATTGTACCCACTAGGAGTCACGTTGGCTACTACAATTGAAGAACCAACTGCATACGGTGCCTGCGACAAAGTGGCAAATGTCAATGTGGCCACTGTTCCGTTTCCGGTGGCATTGGCTACAGAAGGATGAGCACCCAGTGTAGTGCTGTCAGCATAAATTTGTAACTTGCTGTCAACAAACGCAGATGCAACACCGACAATGTTGGCGCTGTTGATAGCGTTGCTGAGACCTTCAAGTGTGTTGTTAGGACTGACTGGAACTGCAACAGAAGTGGCGTTGATATAAACAATGTTATTGGCAGTCAGTGTGGTTACTGAATTAGTTCCTTGCACTGTTGGCCAAGCTGTTTTCCAATCATCACTGCCAACTTCTACCCAGGTATTATAAGCATCAGCTAAAGCAGTATCAGAAGTCTGACTGTCGGTCGGGCCACCGCGCTTGTAGTAGCCAGGATTGTTGATATTGGTAGCAGTAATGGCATAGTCACCAATTGACCCGATGCTTTGTAGTGGCACAGTGGTGTTGCCAACCAGCTGTGTGCTGTCAACAATCACTGTTGGAATTTGGTTAGTAAATGCCGCAGTGGTTTGATTCCACTGTGATAGACCCCATAGGCTGTTGGTCGTATCTAACCAATAAGTTCCGTTGGGTGGAGTGCCAACTGGGCGGATTAAACTGGCTGTCAATGCAGACAAGTCCACGTCAACACGTTGGATGTATGCACGATTGGTAATGCCCAATGCGCTGTATGCAGCTAATAGGCCATATTCGTTGAGCTCGTACCCGTTAATTGGCGTGCCAGCTGTGGTTTTGTAAAAGAACGGAACACCGTATGTTGCAGACAAATCACGTTGGCTAGTAATTAAATACACTCTATTGGCATTAGCAGCCAGTGTGCCTGCAGCAACACCTACACCTGTGCCAGATACTTTGTTCTGTGCAGTGGCAAGTAAAATATAAGGAACCGAGTTGACAGCGGCTGGTATATATTGACTTTGGTCAACAACTGTAACTTCAACGCCTGGGGATAAAAGTGCCATAGTGAAAATCCTTTTTTCTAGTTATTAATATTTATATCAAAAGGCAAAAACAAGAGGTAATCAAGGCCTTTGGCAAAGGTTTTCCAGGTAAATATACCATGATTAGACCCGTTTGCCCTGCATGCCGCCAAAGGCCTTGCGCCATCAACTACTACCGTGACGAAGTCACACACTACCGAAATCGGTGTGGACAATGCATTGCTAAAAATCGTAGTATTAAACCACCAGAGCCTAGGTGGAAAACAGCAGGTTATAAGAAAAAACCTGCCTGTGATCGTTGTAGTTTTAGATCACGGTATGCCAGTCAACTGTTAGTATACCATGTGGATGGAAATCAACATAACACCGGGCTACGCAATTTAAAAACTATATGTTTAAATTGCGTAGAAGAAATTAAACGGATGGACCGTCCTTGGACACCTGGTGAGCTAGAACCAGATCTTTAATCTGCCCGTAGAGATTATCTAGTCCATCGGCATTGTTGTCAATTACTGCATTGAATTTAGTACCGATCCAAGCAGTTTCACTGGCATGCACGTTGGCCCGTTCTAGCTCGCGACAGCTCAGTGCCCAAGTCATATTGCCCTTGGGTCCTCGATTGGCGCTTTCTGCTGCAGCATACCACTTGGGTTCTGGACCACGCACAACACGAATTACAATGCCTCCGGCATTTTTGATACTTTTAATTTCATTAGGAAAACGGCAGTCTGAAATTACTACATCATCTGTGGTTTTTCTAAGTTTATTTTCTAAACTTGCGATCCAGATATCGTCGTGAAAACTTTTACGGGCAACTTCAGTGCCCCAAACTTGTAATACATATCTAGGAGTAAGATTGGGCATTTTTAAACGAGAGGCCCACCACGGATCTACTTGCTCGCGCCATGCCCTTGACTCTTTGGTGCGGCCTTCGAGCAGTTCACGATCCCATCCAAATATCTGTGACACTGCATCTTTGAGAGCATGAGCAAAACTTTCTCTACGAAATTGATGTATGTTTTGCAAGTAGTCAGCAATAGTGTCTTTTCCAGAACCAATTAGTCCACAAATTCCAATAATCATGTCAAGGCCTTTACATCAAGATGTTTGAGAGTAGTTTGTAATAAATCAATTTGCCTGCGACAGTCTTCTAGTGCATGGTGTGTGGTTGGTGGCTTGGGTAGTTCTGGCCACAGACTAAACACCGTGCGGCTGTCACGCACATTGTAGAACTGCCAAGGAATGGGCTTGTTATAGCTTTTATAGGCATGTTCAAGTATGTTCATGTCATAAGTTGGACCTTGTGCCCATACTCGTTTTGAATGCCATATCAGTTTGGCCAAACTGTCTAGGGCTTGATCCAAGTCAACTCGTCCACCTTCCATAAATGCTTCATCACGGGCGGCCGCAGGTTGAGTAGCCCACCAGTCAATGGTGCCTTGTTGTATGCTACGGGTTTCTTGACTTTCCAAAGTGATTCTAGCATAGTATTGCTGGTTATAGTAGCCAGATCCAAACGGATCAAATGCCTGTGCCGCAATAGTTAGAATAGTGGTGTCAGGTCCTGTTCCTAAGCCTTCAAGGTCAATCATTAAGTCCATTTAATGATTATAACAGGATTTCAAATTAAAGTCTAGTGGGTATTAACCAATTACCCAGGTAAGTGGTTGGCTACCATCTACATATCTGCGTAGATCTTCTAGCAAGGCATCCATTTGAGTTTGTGCTTCGCCTTTCATTGCAGTGCCGTTGAGTGTGCCACCGCCTTGTGGTCCAGCGATTGTTCCAAATTTCTCACGTGCTTCACCAATGATCATTTTACAAGCCGCAACCATATAGTCTCGAATCCATTGTTGTATTTGGAAATCGCTCAGCAGGTTAAATTCGGGTTTTAGGTTGTAAGTCCACATCAATACCGCTTCGCCTGTGCCTTTGGGATCACGAATTAACTGTAATTTTTTGGTCACTGGGTTGTAGGTGTAGTTCATGTAGGCACCAAACATACGTCCAGCTAATTCCACATACTGGCTATAAAAATCATAAGTTGCAAGTCCGCCTGCCACGTTGAAATTCATTAGATAAACGTTCATACTTGCTTGGCTAAACGGATCAAAATTACTGGCAAATGGTCCTGTGCTATCGCCAAAGGTTCTACGAAAGATTTGACGCACAGTAATAACTTCCTGTGGCATGTCATAGATATTCACATTGGTCACTAGCTCTAAAAAGCTGTAACTTTCTTCATAGGCATTTTGTGCTCGTTGACGGTATACACCAATAGTGCGTTGATATGCGGCTTCGTAGTGCTCAGCATCCAACTCGAGATCAACGATCTGATCGCCTATCTGTAGGCGAACATAATCAAAAAGATTCTGTTTTAGGGTGTCTAGACTTGCTTGATTTTCTAAGGCCATGTAGGGAAGCTCCGTTCCCTGTATTTAGTAGTTTTACCAGGCCCGCAGTATTACTAAGTTTTCGGTTCCGCGGGCGTTCCACGCTGTTTCTGTTGTGGTGAGCTCTTTGAAGATCTTGCGAGCAGCCGGTTTGCCTGCGGCTGTTACAAGTTTAACAGTTTCGGCCGGTTTACGCAGGGTCTTTTGCACTGTTTCTATTTTGCTAAACCCAATCACACTATTGTTCTTGACGGTAAAAACCTTGGCATATTCGTCTGCTACAATATGAATGAGTTTGCGCTTTTTGGTATCATAAACCCAGGCTTCACTCTTGTCAACCAGTTGTGCCGCTGGCAGACTCTTGAGTTTGAGTTCCGCAAATTCTGCACAAATCTTAAACTTGGCCGCTTTCTTTTCCGGACTAACCGGTTTGGCCTTGCGCGGTTTGCGTTCTACTTTTTTCAGTTGAACATAACTGTTGCAATCGTTAATTACAGTTTCACAAAATTTTACACAGTTGCGAAGTTGTATTTTTGTAAGATGGCTGTATCCTTCAACCAACTGAGGGTCCGTGCCCTCTAACACTTCGCTAAATTCGGCTAGTCTTAATTCCCAAACTCTAGCGACTGTGCTGATCATGTTGGGGCTAATATTGAGTCCACGTATTAACATTAGTGGTTTAAAGTCCGCCGACATCTTAGCGCCTGCGTCAATAAAATTATCAAACATGCCTTCTAATTCGCCACAACATTCACTTACTTTTTCACGCAGGTGATCTTGAATTGTGAGCCGGGCCACGGCGGCGTCAGCATCAACATCGGCTTGTGCTCGTCGGACTTCTTGTTTGGCCCGGAGCATTTCATTCAATTGCTCATTGATACTGGCCTGCTCGTAATCTTTTAATTGCAACCCAAGCAAGGTCATACGACACACCCAGGCAGGTGTAAGTCGAATTTGACTGTCAGGAATGCCACGCATTGTTCGAGCATCTTTTGTGCGCCCGTTGTGCTCTAAATAATGGCACAACATATCCTTGGCATCTTTTTTACCGTAATGATAGTTATACCAATGGAATCCATTGGCCAAGGCACTGACGCGATTTTCGTCAGCAGGTTGCGTCGGCCATTCAGGTTCAAATCCAATATATTTGGAGTCAGCACTTTTGGGATTTAGTCGTTTGATTTCGTTTGTTTTAGCCATACTTGTATTATATGTGATTTTTGCCCATTTGTCAACCGAGCAGATTAGCAAAGGTTATATGCTGTTCTAGGTTTGTAAGTAAATCGTTTGCCTTTTGCACTAATTCTTTATACCTCAATGTTTCCTTGCGTGTTCTGCGGCATTCTACACTTTCCATATCTGCGGCTGTGATGGCATGATCTATTGCTCGAACCATTTTTAATAGGTCTTTACGGGCCATCTTGTTTTTGACATTGGATATAGCACGTTCTGCACGGTCTAAGCGTTGAAATAGTTCGTCCATGTGTGTAATTATACGAGCTTTTGAATTACAAGTCAATCTAACCCATAAATACATAACTATGCCACGCCTTTCACTCTATAGACCAAACAGAACTGCTGACTACCGATTCTTTGATCGAACTATCAAAGAGATGTTTACCGTTGGCGGGATCGACATTTATGTTCACAAATATCTTGGACCTATAGTAGATCCAGAACAAACCAACAATCCAGGCGATGCTACCTTGCCCACTTACGACACTACAAATCCGTTGTTTATTGAAGATTTGCTACTGTTAGAAAATCGAGATCGAGCATACGATCCAGACGTGTATGTCATGCGTGGGGTTTATCGAACGCAAGATGTTGACTTTGATTTGACCCAATTTGGCCTGTTCTTAAACAACGATACCCTGTTTATTACATTCCACTACAACAACATGATTGATACATTTGGTCGCAAGTTAATGAGCGGTGATGTTATTGAAGTTCCTAATTTAAAAGACTACCATCCGTTGAATCGTGCAATTCCTGACGCACTGCCTAGGTATTATGTAATACAGGATGGTAACTATGCAAGTGAAGGATTTAGCCAAACCTGGTTACCGCACCTGTGGCGTATCAAAGCTACACCAATGGTCAATGCTCAAGAGTTTAGTCAAATCATCAACCAGCCGTTTATGCCAGAAAATATCTGGGATCCAGGCAATTTTTATCCTAGTGGCGAGACAGTTAACAATGGCGGCACTTATTACGTTGCACAACAAAACGTTCCACCAGGAACTGATATCACCGACACTGATTACTGGCAACCAGTAACCACGCCTACCACAGTGGGCGATCAAATGAGTACCAGGCCCAAAGATCTGGAAATCAACGATGCATTACTGGTGCAGGCGCAGGCCGATGTTCCACTCAGTGGATATGATGTTACAAAATTTTACATATTACCTACCACTGACAATGGGCAACCTGCAGGAGCCGGTCTCACAGCCGACGACACTTATCCTACAGTAGACAGCACTTCAGGTGGCGAAGGTAATACACCCAAGAGCTTTGGCTATGTCATGGGTTATCTAACTGGTGATGGACAAGCCCCTAATGGACTACCTGTTACACCAGGTGTGAGCTTTCCGCCCAATCCAGTTGCAGGCGACTATGCCCTGCGTTTAGATTATTTCCCCAATCGTTTGTTTAGATTCAGTGGTGCGAGTTGGGTCAAAATTGAAGACAATGTCCGCACTGATCTTGACTTGGCTTCGGGCGCATTGACTCAACGTGCCAGCTTTGTCAACAATACATACACTGTTGCTACTACAGATCAAGGCAATATTCCAAGTCGTCAAAGTTTGAGTCAAATACTCAAACCACAGGCCGACAACGGCAGCCAAGGCGGCAATTTGCCACCCAACCCAAGACCTCCAGGACGATAAATGGCACAATTCTTTTATGATGCTCAGATACGCAGATTTTTATTGCAGTTTGCTAGAATCTTTAGTAATTTTGAAGTTGAGTATGGCAGAAACCAAGCTGGTATAAACGATACCCTAGTGCGTGTGCCAGTTCGCTATGGCGATGCCAGTCGACAAGCACAAACGATCATGCAACAAAACTCGGCCAATGATATGCCGTCAACACCGTTAATGACATTCTATGTTACTGGACTTGATTACGATCGTCCAAGAATGCAGGAGCCTAACTTTGTAAGTAACATGCGGGTTCGACAACGCACCTATGACGAAGCCACCGACACGTATGAAACCACGCAGGGCAATGCATTTACCATTGAGCGGTTGATGCCGGTGCCATACAAGTTGACCATTGCCTTGGACATTTGGACGTCAAATACCAATCAAAAAATGCAGATATTGGAACAGATTCTGGTGTTGTTCAATCCTGCATTAGAAATACAAAGCACCGACAGTTTTATCGACTGGACTAGTCTTACGGTGTGTAATCTTGAATCAACAAAATGGAGCAATCGAACTATTCCAGTTGGGACTGAAAATCCCATCGACATAGCCACACTTACGTTTAGTATACCAATTTGGTTGTCAAGTCCAGCCAAAGTCAAGAAACTGGGCGTAGTCGAACGCATTGTCATGAGTGTGTTTGATGCCAATGGCGATGCCAGCAATGCTATTCTTGACAATGACCTGTTGTTGGGCACTCGTCAAGTGATTACACCGTATGGATATCAAGCCCTGTTGATTGGTGGCAGTCCCGGCACGGTTGGACGATTGCAAGCATTGCGTGAGCAACAGGTTGTGGATCAATCCAACGCCAGTTTGAATCCAGCCGACAGTCCTGATAGTAATTTGTTATGGCACAATGTGGTAGGAGCATACGGTGTATTGAGAGACGGTATCAGTTACATTAAATTAGAACAAGATGATGGAACCGAAGTTGTGGGTCATGTCAGTTACGATCCTACCGATGATCGCTTTTTGTTGTTTACTGTAGACCCGGTATCGACTCCCAGCAACACACTGGAACCAGTTTTGTCTGTGATTGATCCACTACGTAGTGGACCAGGTGCAGGATTGGCCGCGGCTGCGGTCGGACAACGATACCTGTTTACCGAAGACACTGGAACATTCAATGAAGGTTATGCCGAAGCATGGGCCGGAGTCAGTGGGCAACCTTTGGTTGCTCAAGCCAACGATATTGTTGAGTATGATGGCGCACGGTGGACAATTTCTTTTGACAGTGACTCAAGTCCAGATAATATACAGTATGTCACAAATATCACAACAGAAATACAATACCAATGGACTGGCACTGCATGGGTCAAGAGTTATCAGGGAATCTATCAGGGAGGCTCGTGGAGTCTAGTATTGTAAAAGCAGTGGGCGTTTGGTTTTACGCAGTTAATACTCGCCGTTACCTGTATCTCATGCGTAATGATTCGAAGCATCCTGGGTCATGGGGATTGCCAGGTGGGCGTGTAGAATTTGGCGAGACTTTAATGACTGCTATTGTCAGAGAGTGTGAGGAAGAAATTGGATCGATGCCTGACTATGTGCGTATGATGCCGTTGGAAAAGTTTACCACTACAGATGCAGGATTTGAATACCATACGTTTTTTTGCATTGTGAATCAAGAATTTCGACCCACGTTAAATTATGAGCACATTGGCTATGCCTGGATTGATTCGGGCACATGGCCCAAACCCATGCATCCAGGACTGTGGTCAACTGTGAATTTTGAAGCGGTGCAAAATAAGATTTTGACTATTGAATCCAGCGTTTATACATCACAGTAACTGATAAACTCCGGGTAGGTCATAACCTGAGTGTTAAAACAGTCAACCCAGACGTCAGGCATACGTGTGCTTTCGCCTACCAGATAAAACTTAACACCCGGATAAGCTAAAAATACTTCAGCAAGTTGTGATTCCCAATTTAATGAATTGCCTGGTGATTCATCTGTGTAGCCCAATAAGAATACTTCTTGGTGGCCATCAAACGCAGCAAGATATACTGCAAGAGTCATATCAATCAATCTGGGTTTATGCGGAATTAAATAAAATTCTCCTGGATTACTGATACAATTACGTGCTGTGGTATACACAATGTTGTCACGTTGATAACCTGTCGCTAAAATTTTAGTTAAATTATC
>Ga0209400_1001431_pt1 | contig 19189 bp, 18 predicted proteins | sample M_130807_EF_Meta_FD_187313 | JGI IMG/M metagenome (GOLD analysis project Ga0209400, IMG submission 187313) | Freshwater microbial communities from Lake Montjoie, Canada to study carbon cycling - M_130807_EF_MetaG (SPAdes) (version 2) | ecosystem: Environmental > Aquatic > Freshwater > Lake... | reverse complement strand
GGTGGAACTCACCATGCATTCGCAAATCGTGGAGAGGGCTTTTGTATTTTAAATGATTTGGCGATTACAGCCAATTACTTGCTTAAAGCAGAATTGGCACGAAAGGTTCTGATCGTAGATTTGGATGTGCATCAAGGCAATGGAACGGCAGCACTTTTTCGGGATAACCCTTCTGTGTTTACTTTTAGCATGCATGGGGAGAAAAACTATCCTCACCGAAAGGAAACCTCTGACCTGGACCTTGGATTGGCAGATGGTACAGATGACTCGACCTACATGTCTCTACTTGACTTGCACTTAAAACGTATCCTAGATTTGGAGCAGCCTGATTTTATCCTTTACCAAAGTGGAGTAGATGTATTGGAAACAGATCAATTGGGTAGGCTTTCTTTATCTTTAGCTGGTGTACAAGCTCGAGATCGGTTGGTGCTTTCAACCGCAAGAAATCAGAGAATTCCAATTATGTGCTGCATGGGAGGAGGCTATTCGAAGCGAATCCGAGATATTGTAGATGCCCATGCCCAAGTTTTCCGATTAGCTCAGGATCTCTTTTTTTAGGCCTTTAACTGATTTTAACGTCTGAATTTTGCTGTGATTCTTGCAAAATGAATACTTTATCTATATTTGCGACCTATTCACCCTAATTCTATCCAAGTGAAAAAAATTATTACGCGTTTCGTTGTTCTTGCTCTAGTAGCAGTAGTGGTTTATTCTTGTGGTAAAAAATCAGATGCAACTGGTGCCAACTCCTCTTCTAAAGAGGGTGCAGCGGCTGGCGATTTGAAAATTGCATACGTTCATACCGACTCAGTTATCAATAAATATGATTTTTTCAAAAAGAGATCTGAGGAGATTACTGAAAAAGGAAAGAAGTTGGATTTAGATTTGCAGGCAAGAGCCAAGGGTTTTGAACAAGAAGTGGCCATGTTCCAGCAGTCTGGAGGTAACCTAACGCAAAACCAGATTCGTGCCAAGCAAGATGAATTGATGCAGAAGGAACAAAACCTGGTGAGTTACAGAGATAACTTGATGCGGGAACTTTCTACAGACGAGTCCACTCTATTGAATGACGTTTACATCCAAGTGCAGGAGTTCATGAAGGATTACGCTAAGGAGAATGGTATCGATATAATCTTGAGTCACACTAGAGGAGGCGCCATCTGGTATGCAACTGATGCCATCGATGTGACCAAATCTGTAACTGAAGGATTGAACAAAAAATACAACGCAAATCCGGCTGCTGCTGAGACAAAATCTGCTGCAGCAGATTCAACAGCGAAGAAAAAATAATTAAATCCAAAACTGTTTAGAAACCCGGATATCTTCCGGGTTTTTTTGTGCGCAAAAAAGGGTAATTTTGCGAAGCTTTAGAAAAATCGATTGACATGAAAATTACTGAGTTTTTAAAACACAACTACCGTCACTTCAATGCTGCTGCACTAATTGATGCTGCCGAAGGATACAAAACCCATCTGAATGAAGGTGGAAAAATGATGGTGACTCTTGCTGGCGCAATGTCCACTGCCGAATTGGGAATTTCCTTGGCAGAAATGATTCGTCAAGACAAAGTTCAAATCATCTCCTGTACTGGAGCAAATTTGGAGGAAGATGTGTTTAACCTAGTTGCCCACGACTACTACGAACGTGTACCAAACTACCGTGAACTAACGCCTGAGCAGGAACAAGGCTTGTTGGAGCGTCACATGAACCGTGTAACAGATACTTGCATTCCAGAAATGGAAGCGATGCGAAGAATTGAAAATGTTATTCTTGAGGAATGGGTGAAGGCTGATCAAAATGGAGAAGCATTCTTTCCGCATGAATTTTTCTACAAAATATTGCTTTCAGGTAAATTGGATGCTTCGTTCCAAATTGACCCAAAAAATAGCTGGTTATTAGAAGCAGCAAAGAAGAACTTGCCGATCATTGTTCCGGGTTGGGAGGATTCAACCCTAGGCAATATGTTTGCGGGTCACGTGATTTCTGGTGATGTGAAAAATGTGCATACCGTTCGTACTGGCATCGAATACATGATGTTTTTGGCCGAATGGTATACGGTTAACGCTACTGAAGATAGTACCGTTGGTTTCTTCCAAATCGGAGGAGGTATAGCAGGTGACTTCCCAATCTGTGTAGTGCCGATGCTTCACCAAGATTTGCAACGCACAAATGTACCATTATGGGGTTATTTCTGTCAGATCTCTGACTCCACTACTTCTTATGGATCGTATTCAGGTGCGGTTCCCAATGAAAAAATCACTTGGGGAAAGCTAGGAATGAAAACTCCAAAATACATCATAGAGTCAGATGCTACCATAGTAGCTCCACTGGTATTTGCCATTATTTTGGATCAATAAGCAACTGCTCTCGAACGAAACAAAAAAGCAAGCCATTTGGCTTGCTTTTTTGTTTTTGATGATCTTTCTAGGTAAGAAGATTTGGTACTAAACCATTTATAGGGTATATCCAGGTCTGTAATTTCGAGTAACAAACTGATTCGCTGGCTCAAAATTGGTGATTTTCATGTTTGGACCATCCCAAAGTAGCTTGATTCCACGACCAGGGTAATCCATTTGATTTGCATTGCCTGCTCGAGGTACTTGGTAGTCGTAGCTGCGGATGGCAAGGTTACCCATCAATACGGACTCCGTTAATGGTCCTGCAATGGAGAAAGGCGAGCTGAGCTGCTTAAACTCAGTGGAGCCAAAACCTGCAATACAAGCATTCACCCAGTTGTCGTAGTGTCCTCGATCACCTCCTGGAACCCGATAAAGCGACTCTTTAACAGTGATGTCCTTGGTTTTTGAGGTAGGCAATAAAAGGGGATTAGCACCATACGTAGAGCACATCATTTTGCCTTTTGTTCCTTCAATGATCACTCCATTGCCACCATCACCCATCATTTCATTTGGGCCTAATTCCTCAGGTCGGGTAGGCTGTATTCCGCCATCCATCCAATGGAATTCCAAATCATCCTTTCCTGGGCGGTCAAACCGGAGTGTAATGTGTGAGGAGGGAGGGCAACTTTCTGGGAAATGCCCACGCTTAAATTCGCCTACATAGACCGAACCGACAGAACACTCAGCGGACTTAGGATATCCCAATCCTAAAACTCGAAATGGTGGTTCCATGATATGACAGGCCATGTCTCCAAGAGCACCTGTGCCGTAATCCCACCAGCCTCTCCAATTGAATGGAACTAAATTGCCTACATAATCTTTGTATGGAGCTGTTCCTAGCCATAAATCCCAATCTAAATCTGCTGGAGGAGCGATTGGGGTGCTTGGCCAAGGAATGCCCTGAGGCCACACGGGACGGTTGGTCCAAGACCAAACCTTGGTAGCCTCTCCAATTAAACCTGCTTCATACCATTCCACCATCTTCCGTACGCCATCTCCTGAGGAACCTTGGTTACCCATTTGAGTGACTACGCGGTACTTCTCTGCTGCTTGAGTGAGCATGCGGGCTTCATAGATGTCGTGCGAAAGGGGCTTTTGTACGTATACATGCTTGCCCATTTTCATAGCCATCATCGCCTGCACAGCATGCATGTGATCTGGTGTGGAAACAGTTATCGCGTCAATATTTTTTTCTTCCTTTTCAAGCAGCACGCGGTAATCCTTGTAATAGGTTGCCTTGGAATGATCCTGTCTTCCTTTTGCTGCACGGGTATCGTCCACATCACAGAGAGCAATGATGTCAACTTTACCACTTTTATGAACTCCAGTAAGGTCACCATATCCCATTCCACCGACGCCGATCGATGCTACTCTTAGTTTATCACTAGGAGCGATGAAGCCAGGGCCACCCAGAACATGTCTTGGTATTAGTGTAATACCTGCAAAGGCGAGTGCTGAACTTTTGATAAAGCTTCTTCTCGAGGCTTCAGGTAGTTGTGTTTTTTTATTTTCATGACCTATTTATTTCGGAATATCAAGTAAGTACAAATAGTTGAAAAAGTCTTGAGTGAGGCAAAAAATTATTTGGATTGCGCCCATTCCTATTTTTTGAAGGATGTTTTTCTATTTTTTTTGAGTAATGAAAAAGAGATTTATACTATTTTAAAGTATGTTTGATTAAAATCCCCAGCATGAAAAATATACTCTGGACCCTTGTCATTGGATCTATCCTTCTATTAGGATCTTGTCAAAAGCCTACTTCCATGAGCGAAGCAGGTTTGATTCCATTACCTCAAGAAGTAACTAATGGAAGTGGAACTTTTCAACTCACTGCTGAATCAGAAATTCAGTTGGTCGGTACCAGTGAAAAACTGACTTCAATCGGTGAATCCCTAGCAACTAGTCTTCGGCCTGCTACAGGTTTTAAGGTGCCTATTTCCAAGGATTCTGGAGATATTGTTCTTGAATTGACCGGTTCAGATGCTTCTGAAGGGTATGAATTGATTGTTTCTGATCAGGAAGTTCGAATTAAATCCTCAGGTGAAGCAGGCCTTTTTTATGGAGTTCAGACGCTTATTCAACTTTTTCCAGCAGAAATCAGCCACCAAACTGTACAAGAGCTGAACTGGCTGCTCCCACAGGGCAAAGTCGTTGATACGCCTGAATTTTCCTACCGCGGATCTATGTTGGACGTGGCGAGGCATTTTATATCCGTAGAAGATGTCAAGTTTTACATCGACCAGATGGCAGGCATGAAGTTCAACTACTTGCATTTGCACTTGACTGATGACCAGGGATGGAGAATTGAAATCAAGTCCTGGCCGAAATTAACTGAAATCGGTGGCAGCACTGAAGTAGGAGGGGGTAAAGGAGGATTTTATACCCAAGAAGAGTACAAGGAACTGGTAGACTATGCGGCAGCTCGGTTTATTACGGTTGTACCTGAGGTTGATATGCCTGGCCATACCAATTCGGTACTGGCATCCTATGGAGAATTGAATCCGGGGGTCAACTTACCCATTGGTCAAGGTTTGGATTCGCTCAATCAAAAGCCTTTAGACTACCAATTGCCACTTACTGCTCCTCAAGCTTCACAAATGTACACGGGCATTGAAGTTGGTTGGAGTACTTTTGCACCCCAGCTTGAGCTTACCTATGCGTTTGTAGATAGTGTGGTTCGAGAGATTTCCATGCTGACCCCAGGGCCTTATTTTCATATTGGTGGAGATGAGTCTCATGTGACCGAAAAAGAAGACTACATCTATTTCGTAGAGCGGGTACAGGATATTGTATCCAAGTACAACAAAACAAGCATGGGCTGGGATGAAATTGCTACTGCAAAATTGCTTCCAGGTAATGTAGCTCAGTTTTGGGCAAAAGAAGAGAATGCTCTATTGGCAAAAAACCAAGGAAATAAGGTGTTGCTTTCTCCTGCCAAAAAGACTTACCTAGACATGCAGTACGATAGCCTTTCTAGAATTGGCTTGCATTGGGCTGCTTACATTGAATTGGATTCTGCGTACAACTGGGATCCAGCAACCTATGTAAATGGACTTAGCAAAGAAGATATTTTAGGGGTTGAGGCACCGCTCTGGTCTGAGACGGTTACCAATCGTGCAGATATTGACTACTTGGCATTTCCACGGTTGGCGGCGCTAGCAGAGGTTGCTTGGACTAAAAAGGAACAACGCAGCTGGGAAAGTTTTTCAGGACGTATCCCTGTTCAAGGAGATCGATGGACCATTCAAGGGGTAGATTTTTACAAATCACCAACCGTAGAATGGGAACCCAAAAAAGCAAGCGGATTTGAAACCCTCATCGTTGAATTCAGCAATTGGATCTGGGGCCCACCCATTTTGATCGTACTTTTGGGAGGTGGTACCTTCTTTTTTATCCATTCTGGCTTCGTTCCCATCACCAAAATAGGTCATGCCATCGAACTATTAAAAGGGAAATACGAGGATAAATTGGCTCCAGGTGAAATCACTTCCAAACAGGCACTCATGTCAGCAATTGCTTCTACTGTGGGTTTGGGAAATATTTCTGGCGTAGCCATTGCCATAAATATGGGTGGACCAGGAGCGCTTTTTTGGATGTGGGTTGCTGCTTTTGTAGGGATGGCCACCAAGTTCTATACCTGTAGCCTGTCCATCATGTACCGAGGCAAGGATTCAAGAGGGGTCATCCAAGGTGGGCCCATGTACATCATCGAGCATGGAATGGGCAAGAAATGGAAATTCCTATCCTATATCTTTTGTGTGGCAGGGGTCATAGGTCTTTTGGCCGTATTTACCTCCAATCAATTGGCGGCTGTGGTGCAGGCAGTGCTTTTGGAGCCTGAAACTGCAGTAGAAACGACCCGAAACAATTGGATTATTGGGATCATCATGATGTTGATGACAGCCGTGGTGATCTTGGGTGGGATTCAGCGGATTGCAGAAGCCTCGTCCAAAATGGTTCCTTTTATGGTGGGAATCTACTTTGTTTCAGTATTGGTAATTATCGTCCAGCATTTTGGAAATATTCCTGAAGTGTTTCAACTCATCTTCGTTGATGCCTTTACGGGCAATGCAGTTATGGGAGGGGCCGTGGGTTCGGTGATTATTATTGGCGCAAGAAGGTCCTTATTTTCCAATGAAGCTGGTTTGGGTACTGCACCAATGGTACATGGTCAATCCAAGACCAATGAGCCGATTCGCGAGGGTTTAATTGCCATGTTGGGGCCTTTCATCGATACAGTCGTGGTTTGCTCGCTCACTGCATTTGCAATTTTGCTCACTGGAGTTTGGCAAAACTCTGAAAATGATGGCGTCAAATTGACACTCGAAGCTTTTGAACTGGGAATACCGGTAATTGGAAAATACCTCTTGATGATTTCGGCATTGGTATTTGCGCTTTCTACCATGTTTACGTATTCCTATTACGGTCAAAAATGCGCCAGCTACCTCTTTGGGGCGAAGGTAGGGGAGTACTACAATTACATTTACTTGATTATGATTGTGGTAGGAGCTGTTGCATCGTTGGATTTGGTAGTGAGTTTGGTCGATGGGATGTATGCGGTGATGGCATTTCCCAACATGATCGCGGCCCTTTATTTAGCCCCTAAAGTAAAGGCCGCTGCCAAGGATTATTTTGCTCGAATGAAGCAGGCATAAGGCGGGCATGAAGTTCTTAATAGCTCCCAATGCTTTCAAAGGCACATTTACTGCACTAGAGGCCGTGAGTATGCTGGAGAAGATTTTGGGTGAAGAGTATCCTGGAGCAACTTATTCAAGTCAACCGGTAGCTGATGGAGGAGATGGAACTTGCGAGTTATTGATCGCATCCCTTGGATTAGAAAAGGTTTCCTGCAACTCATTAAATGCGGTTGGGCGACCGATTCTTGGATTTTATGGATGGGAAGCCTCCACCAAAACAGCCTATTTGGATGTGTCCACCTGTTCGGGTATCGGAGAATTGAAGTCTGAGGAACGGAACCCTCGTTTGTCTTCAACCTATGGTACAGGAGTGCTTATCCAAGATGCTGTCAAAAGAGGAGCACGCGAGCTTGTCCTAGGTTTGGGTGGTTCAGCCACTGTAGATCTTGGTGCAGGAATTCTTCAATCCTTGGGATTCTTGTTTTTGGATGTAAATGGAAGAGAAATTGCGGCATTCTCTCCTGATTTTTTAAAGCGGAGCAAGCACATTCAACGGCCTCTGAAACTTCCAGCAATATCCTTTTCGCTTCTCTGTGATGTGAAGAACTCCTTTTTTGGTTCGAATGGTGCCGTTCGGGTTTTTGGGCCTCAAAAGGGGATTAAGGAGGACGAACTCGAGGATATGGAGTTGATCACCACAGATTTCGTGGAATTGCTATCAAGGAAATCTAAAGGCTTTAGTGTTGATCAAGAAGGCTTTGGTGCTGCTGGAGGCATTGCATTGGGTTTGAATCAATTCTTTCCTTGCAAACTAGAATTTGGTGCCCCTTATTTTTTTGCGAAGGTAGGAATGGCCGAAAAAGTAGCTGCTGCTGATTGGATCATTACTGGGGAGGGGCGATACGATCGCCAAAGTGAAGCCGGAAAAGCTTGTTATGAATTGCTGCAACTAGCCCGTGAGCTAGGTAAAAAAATAGCCCTGATTGCATCTGGAAAGGATGGGCACAATTCAGGATTTGATGCCGTTCTGGAGTTGCCAGCGCTTGACTTTTCTGAGGCGGACTTCAAAAAGAAAGCCCAAGAACAATTTCAAGGGCTTTTTAAGGAGGTAGTAAAAAAGGGAATATTTAGTTGATCAAACGCGAAGGTAATCACCTCTCCAGTTTTTAATCTGTTGCTTAATTTCCTTGGAAGTTAATTTTTCAGCTATCGCCCGGTCCATCAAAGCTAGGAGCTCTTCGTCGCTTGCAAAGCGAAGTCCAATAATTTGACCGAGCCTCAATTCGCTTTCCTTTTCATCGAAAGTATTTCCAGTCAAGTGGAAATACCTATTTCGCATCTCATTCAGGATGATTCGGTTTTGAAGCTTGAGTGCATAGGAACGCACAAGTAATGGGAGTAGAAAAGGATGAATGCTCCAAGTAAAGAGAAAAAAACTATCTAGTGTGGCTTCTTGGGAGGAAAAATCGAACTTACTTACTGTCCAACCCATAAAAAGAAGGACAAGTGGTGTGAGCACAAAGTGGTTGAATGGGTCGTATCGGGTATGGTTCCCGTAATTTTGATTTTTCATGGGTAGGGATAAAAAAAGGAGGCTTCAAGCCTCCTTTTGTATGATTTATTAATGATCGCTTTTCTTTTTCTTGGCAAATGTATTTCGTGCATCTGCCGCAGTTATTCCTGCACCTAGCCCTATGAGGATACAAACTATCAAAAAGAACAACTGGGCTCCAGGCATAATTGGAGAACTAAAGATATTTACTAGTAACATAGGAATAATTTTCTCGGTGAATAAGGCACAAATATAGACTAGGGTCTACAGAATAACAAGGAAGTTGGTGATACCAGACTTACCTTTTAATCCAAGTCGTCGTCAAATGACTCATCTTCTTCGAAGTCATCAAAATCGTCATCAGCTTCGTCTTCGTCGAAGTCCACAATGTTGTCATCTAGAAAGTCATTGTCTTCTTCGAGGTCGTAGCCGTCCTCAAAATCGTCTGCGAAGTCATCCTCTTCCTCCTCAAACTCATCCATTTCTTCGAATTCTTCTTCAAAATCCTCCATAGCTATCTTTAAAAGGGTTTTTATGATTCAACGATACGAAATAAACCAAAAAATTAATTACACCAATAGGGGTGACTTTAATTTTTTTTCAATTCTTGGTATTGCCAAGGATGGGCTTGAGGCAATCCACTTTTCTCTCAATAAGTTAGCCCAAACTTGTAGGTAGAAAATTACATCCTCCCTTGAATTTTTATTTAGTGAATCTCTTCTTTCTTTTTCGATTTGTGCGAGAATCTCTGGGTCCGACAATCGTTCAAGGTGACCTAAATCCACTAAGCTTAACCCTTTCTCTAACATTTTGGATACGATTAGATCTATAGGATAACCGCTGCTAGGACAATAATCGATAAGCTGCTCGTTCCAATCTCCATGGCGCTGCATCGCATATTGATGAATTTGAGCTTTGGAAAAGGGAGTAAGCTCCTGCGCTAAATTACCACAATTGCAAGCACCCATATGCCCCCATTGGTACGAGGCACCTTGTTGAAGCTTGGACGCTGTCCGTTCCAATGCTGCGATTAATTCTGGAGTTGCTATTGCCATTTTTTTTAATTTTAAAACTCAGTTTAGAGCAGATGGTTTTCTTTTTTGACATCCATTTTAGATGTACAGCTAATTTAATTCAGATTTTGAAAAAATAGTTCGTTAGGCATCGGTTCATGAAAATTTTTCTTTCCCTCGAAGCAGATCAAAAAATAATATAAAATCTGATGCAAGGCTGTAGAATGGGTAAGTGAAAGTTGCAGGTTTATTCTTTTCAAAAAAGAAGTGACCCACCCAAGCAAAGCCATAGCCTAAGACGGGTATACCTGCAAGCCAGCTGTAATTCTCCAAGGCGATGGCTAATACAAGTACAACTAAAACTAATCCTGTGCCTACAAAATGAAGCAAACGCGAGGTAGGGTGCTGATGCTCAGATAAATAGTAGGGATAAAATTCTTTCAAGGACTGGTATTTTTTTTCCATGGTTAGTTTATTGGGATAGAATTGTACTGAAGAAAGGTGTTTGCTGTCTTTTCTACAACTTTTAAGGTGATTTTGGGCTTGCTTTTTGGCTGAGAAACTTCAGCAACTCCTGTGAGTGTCATCAGGTACTTGTCTTGTTCGGGATCAATTACATCTAGGATAACCTGAAGTAAGGCATATTTGGTGGTAATTACCTGGGACTGGTAGTTTCTCATCATGGGATTAAATAGCCAAGGGTTATACATGCGCATTCCCCAATACGAATAGGGATTCATGTTATTCACGCTTTCCCGCTGTCTCAAATCTTCATTGGAGTGGTATCGAATCACCAAATCTGGCTTTTTGGAATCGTAGATAAGACCAGAAGCAATTAATTGAGCTTCCAATTCAACCTGCACCAGTTTGTCCAGTTCGGGATCAGCAAAGCCTTGGATTCCCAGTTCCTTATTGACCAATACAAAGCTGGTATACCTTTTTTGGAACGGGATTTCCTTATTTTCTACAAAAACCTCTATCGTGTTGCAAGCAGAAAGGAGCACAAAGAAGCATAGGTAAAAAATGGGAGAAAATATTGACCGATGTAGGGTTAGATTTCTTTCTTTTGACGGCATGTGGTGAAGTTAATTTATCTTTTTCACGAAAAAAATACGAGTATTCCAATCAATGTGTTTTTGGCTACCGCTAGTAATGTTATTTTTGACAAATTGTACCCATGAGCAGACCTGATTTTGACGATATCTATATGGAATTGGCGGTAAATCTCGCCAAGAGATCACATTGCATCAAAAAGCATGTGGGAGCGGTATTGACAAAAGATACGCGGATTATTTCCATTGGTTACAATGGTCCTCCTGCAGGCACCCACAACTGCGATGTGGAATTCCCCAGTGTAGGTTGTGCGCGTGACTCCAAAGGAAGCTGTTCCTTGGCCCTGCATGCCGAACAAAATGCAATCCTGTATGCAGTGAAAAACAATACTTCTGTCGAGGGATCTACGCTTTATGTGACTTTATCTCCCTGCCTTGCTTGTGCACGAATTATTTTTTCGATGGGCATTTCGAAAGTTGTTTACCTCTTCTCTTATGCTGAATACAAGGGCATTGGCTCCGATGAAGGAGTAGATTTTTTGGTAAAATTTGGGGTAAAAGTGCAGCGCTACTCCAAAAAATTGGAAGTAAGTGATCTGTTGATCTAGATAAAATTAACCTCTGCTTGGAGTTGAATCCCAAATTTCTCCATTACAGATGCTTGAACTTGCTCCGATAGGCTTTTGATTTCCTCCCCAGTTCCGTCTCCATAATTAACCAATACCAGCGCTTGCTTGGCGTGTACTCCTACATCGCCTATGCGTTTGCCTTTCCATCCCGCTTGTTCGATTAGCCAGCCAGCAGCAACTTTTACGCCTTCGGAACTGGGATAACCTGGAAGGGTAGGGTAGTGTGCTTTCAATTGCTCAAATTGACTACTTGGGATGGTAGGATTTTTGAAAAATGAACCCGCATTTCCAATTTCTTTTGGGTCTGGAAGTTTGGATTGGCGGATGTGGATCACGGCATCGCTCACTTCACGAAGTGTAGGGTGTTGCACTCCATTGGCCTGAAGCACTTCTTGAATTGCACCATAATCCAACCGGAATACAGGTGTTTTGGACAAGCGAAAGGTGACGGAGGTGATTACATATTGATTTTTGAGAGATTGCTTGAATACACTTTCTCTGTAGCCAAACTGGCAAGCTTCTGCATCAAAAGATTGGATATCAAATGTAACTCGATGCATGGCTTGAAGGCTGTGAAATACATCTTTGATTTCCACTCCGTAGGCTCCGATGTTTTGCATGGGCGATGCACCTACGGTGCCTGGAATCAAGGAAAGGTTTTCTAATCCAGCCCAGTTTTGGGAAATGCAATGCTGGACTAGTTCATGCCAAACTTCCCCTGCACCTACCTCAACCCATAGGTGCTCTTTATCTTCTTTAATGACTTGTATCCCTTTGATTTCTAGTTTGATGACTAGACCTTCAACATCTTTTGTAAGTAATATATTGCTCCCACCACCAAGGATTAAGACAGGGGATTGATTTTCTTTAGAGGCAATTAACGCCAATTTTAATTCGGCCAGTGTGCTTACCCTAGTAAAAAATTTCGCCTTTTTGTCAATTCCAAAGGTCGTAAAGGGTTTCAAAGAAATGTTTTCTTGTATCTTCATGGGCCAAAACTTCTCCTGCGAATTAAAGAAGATTTTATGCCATTGTGAAATGGAATTGTTGACGCCACTATTTAAATATGAAAGAAATTAGTATTAACAAAGTTAAAGTGAAGGCTGGAGAAAAAGCCGATATTAAAATTCCAATCGCCAAACTTCCCACCCATACTGTAATTGATTTACCCATTTTTATCCGATCCTCTCCAATTGAAGGTCCAGTAGTGCTGATCAGTGGTGGCGTTCATGGGGATGAAATTAACGGAATCACAACTGCAAAAAAGCTTTTAGAAGCCTTTGATCAAGAACTAAAATTGATTCGAGGGGCAGTAATTGTCATTCCCTTGGTAAATATTTATGGATTTCTATCCAATAGCCGGACTTTTCCAGATGGGCGCGACCTGAATCGCAGTTTCCCAGGAAGTAAAAAGGGTTCACTTGCTTCCCGAATTGCCTATATCCTGAGCGAGGAAATCCTGCCAGTAATTGATTTTGGGATTGACTTCCACACGGGAGGTAGAATGATTTCAAATCATCCTCAAATTCGAGTAGATTTTAAGGATAAAGTAGGCGTAGAATTAGCCAAATACTTTGGTACACACTATGTAGTGCATTCGAAGCATATTGATAAATCCTTTCGAAAAACAGCCTACAAAGGAAAGAAACACCTGTTGGTCTATGAGGGAGGGGAATCGATGCGCTTAGATCCGTATGCGATTGAAGAGGGGATTTCAGGTACCAAACGGCTCTTACACCAATTGGAGATGATTCATGCTCCTCAAGTCCCGCAAAACACCCTTGTCCTAAAAGACAGCACCTGGATTCGCGCCAAAGCATCTGGAATATTCTCCTGTATTGCTAAGCTGGGTGATTTTGTACGTAAAGGCGAACAGCTAGCTACCATTTCTGATCCCTATGGGCAGGTCGTAGTCACTGTGCTTGCTACGATTACAGGTCATCTTATCGGGGTTAATAATAATCCGGTAGTGAATGTTGGGGATGCATTGCTCCACATAGGAGAAGAGTGAGGAATGAGTTTCCTAGAAACAAAAAAGGTCCTGTATTTTTAGGACCTTTTTTGTTTAACTGAAGTAGGTTTTTAATCCTTCTAATTTTTCAAGTAATGCTTTTTCTATAGCCCTGTAATCACTTGTATTTGAAAGAATTGTGTTAACAGAAAAATAGTATTTTATCTTTGGTTCAGTACCCGAGGGTCTTGCAGAAATTTTGCTTCCATCTGCGAGGTAAAACTGCATCACATTGGATTTGTCTAAATCCAATGGTTCAACTTTTTGAGTTTTTGGATAGTGGATGCTCGCATTCTTCACATCGTAGATCATCTCTACTGCAGAGCCGTTCATTTCTTGCGGTGGATTGGTACGGAACTGGTTCATCAAGTTTTGAATTTGCTCTGCACCGTCTTTTCCTTTTTTAGTGACCGAAATAAGCGTCTCCTTAAAAAATCCAAACTGCTGGTATACTTCTGCGAGCACATTAAACACGGATTTTCCTTGTGTTTTGTAATAGGCCACGGCTTCTGCCACGAGTGCGCAGGCACTGACGCCATCTTTATCACGAACGAAGTCACCCACCAAGAAGCCAAACGACTCTTCACCGCCAGCTATAAACGTTTCTTTCCCTTCTTTCTGAAGGATGATGGAAGCAATATTCTTAAATCCGGTAAGTACATTGTAGCAAGGTATTCCGAAGCCTGCTGCAATTTTATTGATCAACTCGGTGGTAACGATGGTGTTTACCATGAAATCAGTTGATTTGGCAAGTCCTAGCTCTTTTCTACGGGAAAGCAAGTAATACACCAGGAGTGTCCCTGTTTGATTTCCATTGAGCAATTCATATTCACCAAGTTCATTGGGTACTACCGCTGCATAGCGATCTCCATCTGGGTCACAGGCAAGCACCAGCGCTGCACCTACTTTTTGACCCAAGGTCACGGCTAGGGTAAGTGCTTCAGGTTCTTCAGGATTGGGATAAATCACCGTTGGAAAATTACCGTCGGGTTCTGCCTGTTCCTTCACGATTTGAACATTTTCAAATCCAAAGGCTTTTAATGCTGCAGGAACCATTTTGCCTGAGGCTCCATGGATAGGAGAAAATACAATTGGCATTGATTTTTGAGCCTGTATCGCATCCTTCGAAAGGCTCAGTTCTTTTACTAGTTCGAGGTATATCGTATCAAAGTCTTCTTCAATGTAATGGATCAGCTCATCTTGCTTTTTCCAATTTACTTGCTCAAAAGTGGTAATCTTTTGAACTTCTTTGATGATGTTGGTATCGTGTGGTGCAACCACCTGCGCACCGTCTTCCCAATAGGCCTTGTAACCATTGTATTCCTTGGGATTGTGTGAAGCAGTAATCATCACCCCAGACTTACATCCAAAGTGCCTTACAGCAAAAGAAAGCATGGGAGTGGGACGCATTTCTCTAAAGTACATCACCTCTATGCCATTTGCGGTAAACACATCCGCGGTAGTCATAGCAAATAAGGTGTTGTTGATTCTGCTGTCGTGGGTGATGGCCACTTTTATTTTTTCACCAGGGAAACTGGCAATCAAATAATTGGCTAAGCCTTGAGTAGCCATGGCTACGGTGTAGACATTCATTCGGTTGGTTCCCACACCCATCAAACCACGCAATCCTCCAGTACCGAATTCCAAATCTTGATAGAATGAATCCACCAACTCGGTGGGATTGCTTGCGATCAATTCTCGAATGCTCGCCTTGCTTACCTCATCGATTGAGCTTGCTAACCAGCTTTCTGCCTTATTTAAAATGGAAGGATCAATGCTACTCATGGGATTGAAAAATTAAGTTTAGTACTACAAGTTAGGAAAAATGTTAGGGAGTGCCATAGCTAAAAAAAACCTACAGCTGCCTCCCAAACAAAGAATTATAGATTGCCTCGCAGTTGCTGCTCACGCTCTATCGATTCGAATAAGGCTTTGAAATTTCCTTTTCCGAAGGAAGTAGCTCCTTTTCGTTGGATAATTTCAAAGAATAAGGTTGGGCGATCCTGAACCGGTTTGGTGAAAATTTGGAGTAAATACCCTTCTTCATCTCGATCAACAAGGATGTTTAACGCTTTCAGAGGAGCTAATTCTTCGTCGATTTTTCCTACTCGATCCAGTAAGTCGTCGTAGTAGGATCCTGGAACTTCTAGAAATTCAACCCCTCTTTTCCGCAATTCTCCAACGGTATGGATGATATCGTAGGTAGCGATTGCAATGTGCTGCACACCAGGCCCTCCATAAAAATCGAGGTACTCTTCAATCTGAGATTTTTTCTTGCCTTCTGCAGGCTCATTGATTGGAAATTTGATGTACCCATTGCCATTGGAAACGACTTTAGACATCAAGGCAGAATATTCCGTGGAGATGTCCTTGTCATCAAAGGTCAACAACAACTTGAATCCCATTACATCCTCGTAAAAGCTGACCCAGCGATTCATGTCACCAAGCGCAACATTTCCTACACAGTGATCGATGTACTTTAAGCCGATTTGCTCTAAAGAATAACTGCTTTTTCGAGGCAGGTAACCTGGTAAAAAGGTTCCGTTGTAGTTTTTGCGTTCTACGAAGGTGTGGATGGTATCGCCATAGGTTTGGATACTTGCTAACCGAACTTCTCCATGCTGATCTTGAAGCGTCTTTGGTGCTTCTACCGATACTGCTCCACGGCTAGTCGTTTCTTTCCAAGATTTTTCCGCATCATCTACCCAAAGTGCCAATACCTTTACTCCGTCGCCATGTTTGCGAATGTGATCGTTGATGGGATGATCAGCTGAAAGAGGAGAGGTCAGTACAAGACGGATTTTTTCCTGCTTTAGCACATAGGAAGCCCGGTCTTTCACGCCAGTTTCTGGACCCGAGTAGGCGATTAATTCAAATCCAAATGCATATTGGTAGTAAAGTGCACTTTGCTTGGCGTTGCCAACATAGAGTTCCACATAATCGGTACCGTTGATGGGGAGAAAGTCTTCAGTCATGGCTTTTATTTGGGTTAATTCTAGTTTCAAAGGTAAAAAAGTCCAGGCAAAAAAATCCGGAATGAAGCCGACTATTCCTGAGAATTTTCATTCATAAACAGACTGATCCAAGCCATCAGTAAGAAGGAAATTGCCCAGGTACCAAACCCAGGAATAAAACAACAAAGTAAAATCAAACTGTAGTAAATGGGGGCCAATACTCCTCCAATTACGAACTTCCAGGTACTGGTAAATACTTCATCTTCCATTTGAGGAGCAATTCCAAAAAGCCAAATCCAATACAAGGGCAAATGAAATAGTTTCATCAGTTTATTACCGAGGTAGCCAGCCATTTTGACTTTATTAGGTACTTGATTTTCATTCAAAAATCGCGCTACATCTTCTTTGCTGCAGACATCCACTTGGTTTGCAAGCAGGCGCTGCAAGGTTTCATCGTAGTTGTCATTTGGAAGGTCTACCACCAATGATTTTAAAGCAGTTTCTACTTGCCTGGTTAGCTTTACAGCCTGAGAAGGATCGGGATTAACGGGAATTGGTTTTCCAATGCTAATTTTCGCCGAGCTTCCTGATTTTTTATGGGCGCTATATTGAATGCCAACGGGAACAATAACTGGTTTGATAGCTGGATTGGCTGCTAATGCTCCATAGGCCATTCGGGTGAATCCTTTACTGAGTGGGCGGATATTCCGAACAATGCTATGGTTGCCCTCTGCAAAAATCAATACAGATCCATTTTGTTGTAGGACTTGATTTGTTTTTTGAAATGTCCGTTGGTTTTGAGGAATGGTGGAAAAGCCATCCAAAACACGATAGACTGGCAACATTTGGACCAGGTCTAACAAATATGCAGCGATAGGATTTTTGAATACGGCAGCACGGGTCAAAAAGTAGGGCCGAATTGAAATATGTGAGGCGACCACCAAAGGATCGATTAACGCATTTTGATGGTTGGCAACAAGGATTACCGGCTGGTTAAGTGGTATGTTTTCACGACCCTGAACGATTATTTTTTTATAATAGACATGCAAAGCTATTTTTATAAAGAACCTTAGGAAGATGTAAATGCCTGTTTTCATGTATATTTTCTCCAAAAACCTGCTACAATTATTCCTGAAATGAGATGCCAAATTCCCCACCAAGCAGTAAGTAATGCCATTCCTCCAAGTCCTGAGAAGAAACTAAAGATTAGTACTAGCCCTAGCCCTGAATTTTGAATTCCTGTTTCTATAGCGATGGTTTTCACATCTTGGAATGGCAATCTTGCTAGTTTGGCAGTGAAAAATCCTCCTGCCAACCCCACAAAATTGTGCGCAAGAACCCATAAGAATATTGCCCCGATATAGGCCATGAAAAGCTGGTAGTTTCCGAACAAGGCAATCACAATCAAGGCCCCAAAAATGAGTAGACTAATTGGTTTTATTGCTTTTGCCAGTTTTTTAGCCAGTTCTGGAAACTTGGAAGCGGTTAAAATCCCGAGTAGTAAAGGGATCCCAAGAATAAGGACTATGGTAAAAAAGACATCAAATGGGTCAAGGCGAACTTCTTGAAGAAGTAGGGCGGTAGGAGCATAAGACTTCGACCAAAAGGAAAAATTTAAAGGAGTGAGGATGATGGCAGCAATACTAGAAAATGCGGTTAGGCTTACAGATAGCGCAATATTTCCTTTAGCTAGGCTGGTTAAAAAATTAGAAACATTACCTCCTGGACAAGCCGCAACTAGAAACATACCCAGTGCAATACTTGGGGGTGGATTTGCAACAGAAACCATCACCCAGGTTAAAAAAGGTAAGACAAGGAATTGAGAAATAACGCCTAGGATAAAGCCCTTAGGATTTTTGGCAAGGTATTGGAAATCTGACCATTTCAACTCCAATGCAACGCCGAACATAATTATTGCAAGCGCAATATTCAGCCCAAGTAAGTTGTCTGGGGAAAAATTAAGGTGAACTGAATCTAGTGCATCGGGTGAAGCCATTGCCCTAAAATCAAATTAATAACGGAAAAATCAAAATTACTGGGGAAGGTAGAATTGATTTTGAGTGGTCAAATCGATTTAATTCTCGGTAACTTTACCAATTCCGCTCACTTCTTTTTTGAGGATTCGTGGATTTCCAGAATAGCTTACCTTGCCTATCCCATCTACTACCAAAGAAAGATCGCCCGTACAGTGAACTTCTACATTTCCTATTCCTGAGCTATTGATTTCCATGTCCTTGACGATGAGGTTGGATGCATTCAAGTTGCCCACGCCATTGTTGGTAAAAAAGGCCTTGTTTGCCTTGCCTTGCAGGTTGATATTGCCCACCATATCAAAGTCGGCATCGATTTGTTGCGCATCCAAATCAAGCTCAAGATTGCCAACACCAGAACCGATAAGACGAACATCACCTACCTTAAAAGTCCCTTGGGTTTTTACATTACCTACGCCATCGTATTTAAGCTCTTTCAGGTCTTTCAAGCTCAGATTTATTCTGAGCTCATTTTTGTCAAAAAAATTATCGGCCAAATCTTCTTCCACAGAAAGTGTTAGCAAATCCCCGTCTTGATCTATCAACAGTTTTTTAATCATACTTTCATCTCCCACCACTTCAATGGATTCCTGCTCCGATTGGGTGATTGTCAAATTGAAAACCCCATCTAGTTGAAGGCGTGTTACTCCAGTTAGGTTCTTTTTCTCTTGAACAGAAGCCGTTGAAACGGAATAATTTCTTTCCCCACAAGAGAGTGAGATTAACAACAAAGGGATCGCGAGGAATTGGAAGATGGATTTCATAGCATGTTGGTTTATAGAGTAGTAAGCCAAAAATAGACCAAAAGAAAAATCGCCTTTTTTACAGCTTAATGCTGCTTTTAATGCTTTTGTCTGTTCGTTAATGAACATATAAAACCCAATTTGTCCATTTTCGAAGGTCTTTTTTTTA
>Ga0209400_1001425_pt1 | contig 19237 bp, 20 predicted proteins | sample M_130807_EF_Meta_FD_187313 | JGI IMG/M metagenome (GOLD analysis project Ga0209400, IMG submission 187313) | Freshwater microbial communities from Lake Montjoie, Canada to study carbon cycling - M_130807_EF_MetaG (SPAdes) (version 2) | ecosystem: Environmental > Aquatic > Freshwater > Lake... | reverse complement strand
AGATGTTTGCGGCACGTCGTCGGATGAACGATTCAGCAGATTACATCGACGAAGCATAAGGAAAAATAAATGTTTGCATTAGATCTATTCAATACACCGTACGAACGAGCACTCAAAGAGGGTGCAGTAGACAAAGTAGTCAGCGAAGGCGGACCTTACGACTTGCCCGGTATTGACTATGACCGTCCAGGTGACACACCACGCCGGCCAAGACCACAGGGCGGTACTACTCCAAGACGTCATCCAGATGATCCTGACTTTATGGATCCGGATCAACGTAGACTACGTGCTGATCAAGAACGTGTTCGTAAAGCCAATGCAGAATACCACGCAAAGAAAAAATCGGGTGTAGAGGAAGAAGAAACACCATTTGGGTCTGTTTCAGTTACAAACACTCCATCTAATCAGAAACCATATGCTGAGCCTTCAAGACAAGACATATGGGATAAAAATGATCTTGTCAATCGTCAGGCCGAAGTAAGAGAACAAAAACAATTAACATTACGCTATGCTAGAAAACATGGTCGTCAAGCCATGGAAAACTTGTGGGCTGAGCGCACAGATGTAAGAATGAGAATTGAAGAAATATTAGAATTTTTAGATGCTACTATAAACGATCCCGGACTAACACCAGAAGAGTTTATGGGCACTAGAGGACTTGACGAAGGCACAGTCCCAGATCGCAAGGTCTGGATGGCCGGCATTCGACAACAGCACCCTGATGTGCGATTCGTACAGGCCAAGATGCCTGGTGCGCCTATCATGGCCATGATCAATGGCAAACCTGTTGCACAGTGGAACGGTAAAGCAGATGTAGCGGAAGAAACCAAACCATATGGAGATTATAAACAGTCACCTAGAGCATTTGGTGCTGGCAACTTCCAACGTATTGTTCGAGCCAACATGGGCAATCTTCCTACTGTCACATTGGAGTTTGCTGATCCCAACGACAATATTGTGTTGGATAGAAAAGGCGTTGATTTAATCAGCGACTATTATGATGGGCTAACAACTGACGCAATTAAAAATCATTTTATCTATCGTGTGTTGCCCAGCGCAGATGAAGTGCTGACTGTATTAAAAAAATTAGGTTGGAATCAAGCAGTTCAACCTGAACTACCTGGCATTCCTAAACAGGGTGAATTGCCGTTGCAAGAAAAAAAAAAGTTTAACTCGAATTCGGATGTAGCAGCTGGCGACGTCAAGGTTGCCAGAGAACTACAAAAACTTCGTGCCCAATATCCAGCGGCCAAGAGCGATGTTGAAGCTGTGGCCAAAGCTGAAATAGATTCCAATGAGCGAAGCCAGCAACAATTGTCCGCTATCAAAGGTGCCAATGCCGAACAAGACCGCCTGCTACAACAATTGGTAGACCTGGATCGAAAACAAGGCAAAGAAATTGGCAGTCTAGATAATGAAAATGATCGCCTCGAGCAACAACTGGCACACGTTGATCAAACCAATGCGCGATTGGCACAGGCCATTGGACAAATGAGTGGTCGGGCACAGTCAGGCAGCACCGGTGCACCTCAGTCACGAGTAATTGACATGCTTCCAAATTCACCTGCAGACAAATCTGCAGACACATCGATCCAACCTACAACAGCACCTGAGCCAAGTGAGCCACAGGAACCTAGACAGAAATCAAGACCAGATGCAATGAGTCGCATGGCTCAAAGTTTGGGTAGTCAATCAAGACGAGTTCAAGGTATTGATCAAGGGCCGGCACCCAGTATTAGAGGCACTGTAACTGATCTTGATGCATATCGTCGAGCCCAAGCTGCAGTCACTAACAAAAAATTCAATCCAATGATCAAAGCCATGGTGGATAAAGGTGTGTTTGACAAAACCGGAACTGACGACCGACTAAACGAATTTGCACCCGGACAAGGTGGAGGATCAGGCAACTACTTTCAAGCCCTGGCCAGTGCCTGGTACAATGGCGCATTTGATACTGGCAGTTTACAAAAAGGCATCAAGAGCAAGGAAGATGTTGAACGCCTGTTGAATCGTGGCATTGTTGCACCCGATGGTAAAATACGCAAGTATGCCATAGATTACAATTCAGACTTTGATGGTGTAGTCATATCCAGTGATGACTACTATGAACATGCTGACTACAACGACCAAGGTCAAGAAGTCGACAGTCGCACAGGTCAAAAATGGGGACCATATGACTACATGGAGTTCTCAGATGAAGACTTGAGCGAAAGTCTAAATGAACTATCAACAGATAAGTTGGCACAGTATAAAACAGCCGCGGCCCTGGATGCTGGTGCTGCCGACAAGCGTGGTGACTACGAGCGTGGTGACAAACGTTTTGCAGGAATCGTAAAAGCAACCAAGAAACAATTTGCCAACGATCTCAAGAAACATGATCAGCAAGGTGCGGCAGAAAGTAACTTAGAAGAAGTAGACCGTAGAGGATTCTTGCGGGGCATGGGTGCGGCTGCTGTGGCGGGTGCGGCTGGTGGTGCTAAGGCAGCCAGTGTTCGTAATCTAAATCAAGAAGATCTAAAAACTATATCAGAGTTTATGTTTGTATATGCTGTTCTTAGATATTACCCAATACAAGGATCAACAAGATATATGGGGGATAATTTGCGACCGGCCATCGACAAGTTTCTTAAAGATTATGGACCGGAAGGTAAGGACTTATTAAACCGAGTATTCAAACATGCTAAACAAAACTTTGACTCAATGTCAGAGATAGAACAAAAAAATCTAGCTGATAATCTATATAAAGATTACACAAAAGTTAATGCTATTGAAAGAAAATTTTGGAATCTAACAGATACATTTGAAAGTGTTGAAGTAAATGTAGAGCAAGGTGTGGCGGAAGGCTCTAGCACCAGCAGTGATGCAGTTGAACGTGCTATTCTCAATCGTATCATGGTAGCGCACACAGACCTGTTGATGCGGTTTGGCCCAGATAAAGTCATGCAGGCCGCAGAGGAAGTGGCTTACAATGTTGGTGATGTAGATGAAATTGGCACCAGCGATGTCAGTGCCTATGTCAATCAAGTAAAACAAATTCTTGGTGCTTGATGATACTGGCTGATTTTCAAATTAGTAACCATGACAAACTAGACGGTATCTTGGTGCGGTTGTGTGAAATGGTCATTGCAGGGCAAAAGAAAAATCCCAACCGATACGGCATGGTAGCATCAGCTGTGTTGGATCCTGATAATAATTGTGTAGCGGCCTTGAACCATCAAACAGATTCAGGCGATGTGCATGGCGAACGTGCGGCCATGGCAGCTTATTACAAACAGTTTGGTGCTATACCCGAAGGCAGTATTATACTGACCACCTGCAGTCCTTGCACCGAACCCATGCCCGAGCGTGTGGGCGCAAGTTGTAAAGATCTGATCAGCAGTACCGCAGTGCATAAAGTCTATGCTGGCTACAGAGATCCTAGTCAGCAGACCGAAGCCGGCGATAAAACTTATCATTTGCAAATTACAAAGAACAAAAAAATTCAAGAGTTATGTCGAGCCTTTGCTGACACTTGGTTAAAAGATGAACTAAACGAACTCAGTTTCTTAGGATCACAATGCACCAAAGATTGCTCAGGTCATAGAGCCGGCTATGCATGGAGTCAAAGCAAAGGTGGGCGTGTGGCACAGAGCCCATTTAGCCCCAGCTTCAACAAAGGCTCACAACTACATGTGGATGGCAAATGAAATCTTTTTTCTTATGGATGCAAAAAGAAGAAGGGTGGAAGACAATATTGGCCACAGTTTATGCCGTAATCTGTTTGTTTGATTTTGTTGTGGCTCCAGCCTATTTTGCACATACAAGAACTCGTGTGTTGAATGATTTTGAAAACATGCAATTAGAACGTCTGAGTCCGACTATACAAGATCAAGTGGCCAAAACCATATCACTCCGGCATTCTCCATTTACACTTGAAGGTGGCGGCATGTTCCACATAGCATTTGGCGCTTTGCTTACAGGAAGTGCCATTAGTCGGATCAGAGAAGGAGCCAACAATGACAAATCCTAATCAATATCCTGTGTATCCATTAGACGATGGTTATGATCGCCCAAGAAATCCTTACTCACCAGTCTAATCTTGACGAGTCAAGTGGCTACAGTCTAGCGGGCAGTTTTACTCGCGACCTTATAGCCAGTAAAGTTTGGCTACTCAAAGAATTACAAAAAATACAACAGCACTATACTACCATGTATATTTTAGGATCATGGTATGGCAACTTAGCCGTGTATATGACTCTACAACCCTCTATCACAGTAGATCGCATTATTAATGTAGAGACCAATGCAGAAATGCTGGACACAAGTCAACGTATTCTGAATCGAATTGGTGCCGACAATGTCAAGTCGATGTTGGCTGATGCTAACGATCTTGATTATAGACAATTGGGACGTGCCGGTGTGGTAGTTAATACCAGTCTAACCGAAATGCCAGAATCTGCCTGGTTTGATCATATACCCCCTGGCACCTTGGTGGCCTTGCAGGCTCGAGATCAAGATCCTGGTGCTGAATATCATAGCACCAGTGACATACAACGCAGATATCCATTGAGTCAAGTTTTGTATCAAGGATCAATGCCGCTTCAAGATCCTGAAACTGAATATACACGCTATATGACAATTGGCGTGAAATAGAACACCCTTAGGACCGCACTAGTTGCGAGGGTGGCCGGGTGCTGGCCTAGTCAAACGATTCGCTACCGTGAAACTAAAAGTGACCATTTATTAGCAATAAGTAATCAATGCCCAAACAAATGTTGGTTCCATTGCCTGTAGAAGGCACTCAAGATACTATTCCTTCTTTTCCAGGTTATGAATGGATTAAACAATTGCCCAACAAACGAATTTATTTTGCATTATTTCAACGTTGGCCAAATCGAAATCTGCCGCAAGGATACGATTATTATATTGTAAGTTTTCATCTAGAGGTAGTGGATATAGCTTGGTTGGCAAAACAACAAGTCACTGGTCCAATTATTGTGTTAGCTGACGGACAAAGTTATAATTTTAAAATCCCCGGTGTTTATTTTTTAACATTTTTTTATTGGCACTATCAATTAAAACAAATACAAGAATGGTTTGGCGCCAAAGTGAAAACAAATCCCAGATATAAATTTAGTGCTGTGTGCAATCGTATTAGCCAAAGCAAGGTTTGGATAACAACTAAGTTGTTGGAAGTTGCTAGAGAATCATCATTAATAGTATTGAATTCTTGGCTTGAAGAAAAAAATGTTCATGATTGGCAAGCCACTGGAAATATCAAACTAGATCAACTGACACAGCTATTTCGTGATCGATATTTTGGTCTAGAAATAAAAATTGACGACTTTGACAACGCAACACACAATCAACAAAGTATAACCGGTAATCCTTGGCAACCATTGTATCAAGATTGTGCTATACATTTTACTAACGAAAGTTTTCACTACAGCGGTATGTTTGAAAATGGGCAACAATACATTTGGCCTGGTCCTTTCTTAACAGAAAAGACTTTAAAATGTTTGTTAGGTGCTACTGCATTTGTGCCAGTTGGACAATTTGAAACATATCGAACTTTAGAAACGTTAGGGTTGCAGTTTGATTATGATTTTGATACCACTTGGGAATCGGATTCTGGTAATTTATCTAGGGCAGAAAGTATTATCGATTTAATTGATAACCTGAATCAATTTAGTGTAGAGCAATTGGTAAGCAAAACACAAGACAGTAACAGCCACAATCAAAATCATGTTGTATCTGGTAAATTTTTTGATCAATGCCAGATCAAAAACAAAGAGTCAGTTGCTCAAATCTTTGATCTAATCCGTTGACTTTACAGAATATCAGTGTATAATAATAACACTTACACAGGAGAACCCAATGCCAAACAGCAGAATTTTTAGTGGTGCAGAACAAGCCAAACTTACACAGGTCATCAATGAAGGTATGCAAGTCATGATGGAAATTGAAACTTTAACCGGCGGCCTTAATGACACAGTCAAAGCCATTGCCGAAGAAATGGATATCAAACCCAACATCCTCAAGAAGGCTATTAAATTGGCGCACAAGAGTGAATTTGGTCGCGAACAACAGGATCACGAATTGTTAGAAACAATTTTAACTTCGGTAGGAAAAACTCTTTGATTAACAATCAACCTCATACTGACCCAATTTGGTCGGCAAGCCAAATTTATTCAGCAAGCGGTTGTATAGAGTTTGAAAGAGCGGTATTATCTCAGTTTCAAAGCATAATCAGCAAAGCCCATCACTGGGCAATAATTGATGTTGTAGGGCACAATTACCGAGACTACAAACTGGTTGTAACCGACAACATAATATCAAACTTTGAATATCAAAAACTTTGGCCTGAATTTTGGGGTTCGTATAGTTATGATCCTCAATATCAAAATAATATTCCTACTCGGCTGTTTAACTGTTTTATAAATCGAACAGACCCAATAAGACAAAGTTGGTTTTATCAATTGGTCAGAAGAAAACTAATCGACCTAGGATCAGTATCATTTCAATTAGATTATCGTGAGCCTCTCAAGTCAATAGGCTTTGATGTAAAAAATAAAGATGCTTTATATCAATGGGTATTCGAACAAGGATGTGAAATATTTGCCGAGGAACACGAATCAATGAGATCACATGTGCCTTTCCAAAATTTTTCTGGGGATCTTGACCAAACAATGTGCAATAGCAAAATAAGTCTTGTTTTAGAAACATATTTTGATCGACCCGATGTTATTGCATTTAGTGAAAAAATTTTTAGGGCACTACAACTTCCTAGACCATTTTTATTATATTGTGCGCCAGGTGCAGTTGCTGCGTTAAAGAGCCAAGGATTTGAAGTATATGATGATATGGTCAACCATAGCTACGATCGTGAAATAAATGATATACATCGACAATTAAAAATTCTAAATGAACTTGAAAAATTCAAATCTATTGTGTATACTAACGAGCTATTACTGAAGTTTGAACGGCGAGCGGCACACAACCGGCAACTTCTTAGACAACTTAGAGACGATTGGCCTAATAAATTAAAAAAAGTAGTTGAAAAAATTGCAGAACATAAGTAACAACGAGTCGTTCACATTACGAACATGAATCATGGTCGACCGGCCATAAACGGAGGAAAACTTGAGTTATGTAGATGCGTTATTTGATCGTGAACACGATCGTATTCATGTAGTTGAGCGGAAGGATGGGCGCAGAGTCTATCAGGAATATCCAGCTAACTACATTTTTTATTACGAGGATCCTCGTGGTAAATTTATCAGCCTATTTGGAACGCCTGTCAGTAGATTTAGCACACGCAACAACAAAGAGTTTCGCAAAGAAATTCGCATACAGAGTAGTAAGCAACTGTATGAGTCAGACATCAATCCAATCTTTCGTTGTTTAGAAGAAAACTACAAAGGTCAAGATGCTCCAAAGTTAAATGTAGCATTTTTTGATATTGAAGTAGACTTTGATCCAGAACGTGGATTCTCACCAACCACAGATCCATTCAATGCTATCACGGCCATTAGTGTCTACTTACAGTGGCTAGAACAAATGGTTACCTTGGTTGTTCCGCCCAAGCACATGAGTCGTGAGACCGCAGACGAGATTGCTAAGGAGTTTGAAAACTGCGTCATCTTTGAACGTGAAGATGAAATGTTAAAAACATTCTTGGATTTAATCGAAGACGCTGATGCAATATCGGGCTGGAACAGTGAGGGCTATGATATACCCTATACTGTAAACCGTGTTACTAGGATTCTCAGTAAAGATGATACACGCAGATTTTGCCTATGGAATCAGTATCCTAAAAAACGCACATTTGAACGCTTTGGTGCAGAAAATGAAACCTATGACTTGATTGGTCGTGTGCATATGGACTATATGCAATTGTATCGAAAATATACATATGAAGAACGTCACAGTTATAGTTTGGATGCTATTGCTGAGTACGAACTCCAAGAAACCAAAACGGTGTTTGAAGGCACCCTGGATCAACTGTACAATCAAAACTTTAAAAAGTTCATTGAATATAACAGACAGGACACAATGATTCTTGCCAAGTTGGACAAGAAATTAAAGTTTTTAGATCTTGCCAACACATTGGCACATGAAAATACTGTGCTACTACAGACCACTATGGGCGCTGTGGCCGTAACTGAACAGGCCATTATCAATGAAGCACACGAACGTGGCATGGTCGTGCCAAACCGCAAAGAACGTTATAGTGATGAAGACACCCAGGCCGCAGGCGCCTATGTTGCATTTCCAAAGAAAGGCATACATGAGTATGTCGGGTCAATAGACATCAACTCATTGTACCCAAGTGCCATTCGTGCGCTTAACATGGGTCCAGAAACCATTGTAGGACAACTTAGACCTGTAATGACGGATCGTTATATCAGTGATAAGATGAGAGCAGGCAGTAGTTTTGCCGGAGCATGGGAAGGTTTGTTTGGCAGTTTAGAATATGAAGCAGTAATGGCTACAGAGCCAGGAACAGAAATTACCATTGACTGGAAAGATGGTGAAGAGTCAATTCATAGTGCGGCTGATGTATGGAAAATAATTTTTGATAGCAATCGTCCGTGGATGATTACTGCCAACGGCACAATCTTTACTTACGAAAAAGAAGCAGTTATTCCTGGACTACTTAAACGTTGGTATGCCGAGCGTAAAGAAATGCAGGCCCGATTGAAAGAATGTAAAAATCCAGAAGATGAAGAATACTGGGACAAACGGCAGTTGGTTAAAAAAATTAACCTCAACAGTCTCTATGGTGCTATTCTTAACCCTGGTTGCCGTTTCTTTGACAAGCGTATTGGTCAATCCACAACTCTTACTGGTCGCGCCATTGCTAAACATATGGATGCTCATGTAAATGAATGTATTACTGGCAAATATGATCACGTAGGTGAAGCAATCATTTATGGTGACACAGACTCATGTTATTTTACAGCATATCCTGTGTTACAAAAAGAAATAGAAGCTGGCAACATGACCTGGAACAGAGAAATTGCTGTTCAACTGTATAACAGCATTGCAGATCAAGTCAATGACAGCTTTCCTGGTTTTATGGAGCAGGCATTCCATGTGCCTAGAGAAATGGGCTCAGTGATCAAAGGTGGTCGAGAGATTGTAGCCAGCAAGGGCTTGTTTATTACCAAGAAACGTTATGCTGTCATGTATTATGACAAAGAGAACAAGCGTGTAGACACACACGGATCACCTGGCAAAGTAAAAGCCATGGGTCTCGATCTTAAGCGCAGTGATACCCCTAAGGTTATTCAGGAATTCCTAAGTCAAATTCTCAACGAGGTGCTAATCGGCACAAGTCGCGAAGACATCATTGAAAAAATTCGTGAATTCAAATACATCTTTAAAGAGCGTCCAGGTTGGGAAAAAGGCAGTCCTAAACGTGTGAACAACTTGACCAAGTATGGCAAGGAAGAAGAGCGGTTAGGCAAAGCCAACATGCCCGGACATGTTCGAGCCGCCCTCAACTGGAACAATCTGCGTAGGATGAACGGCGACAAGTATTCAATGCAGATTGTAGATGGTATGAAAACTATTGTATGTAAGTTAAAACAAAATCCACTTGGATGGACTAGTATTGGATATCCTACAGATGAAACACACTTGCCACAATGGTTCAAAGAATTGCCGTTTGCTGACAGCGAAATGGAGGCCACGGTGGTAGATCAAAAGTTAGATAATTTGTTAGGCGTATTGGAATGGGACCTGGCCAGTGCTACCAATACAGAAAACACTTTCCAAACACTGTTTGAGTGGTAACATGAATTTAACTGAATTAATACGATTAAATAATCATCTGGAAGAGCTTACTATGCAGGATCTTCAACATGAATCTAGTAATAGATTCGAGTTGATCATTGACCGTGTTGATGTTCCTCATGCTGGAGTTGATTCAGGATTTCAACAAAGACTAAAAGAAAAAAATCATGCACTACAATCAGTGTTTGTTAGTATTGATGAAGAATTAACGGATTTAAAAGTTGAGGTACAACGGTTAATTGCCGAGCAAGGGCAATCATGGCTACATCGAAATTATACCGAATATGAACGGTACCTAGAGACCGAATATGCACAAACAGAAGAATATTTAGGGTTACATCGTAACAAGCCAGTTCGACGTGACGCAGAGACTGAGTCGGCGTTAAAAAGTCGTGTGGCCAATTACTGCGATTGGAAGCATCCGGCTATGATTATACATCCGATGTCGGAGCCATTTATACACGAGATGACAGCCAGTGACCCGTTATATCTAATAGACGAAAGTCATCACCTACTAGATCCTACATTGAAACAATTTAATCCAGTCTATCAAAATAGACTACGTCCGTATGTGATTAAAGAATCGTTTAATTATCCAATTTTAAATCGATTACCTGATCAGCAAATTGGTTTTTGTTTGGTCTACAATTATTTAGATTATCGTCCATTTGAGTTGGTAAAAATATATCTTGACGAAATCTATCAAAAATTATTGCCTGGTGGTGTTCTGGCCATGACCTTCAATGATTGCGATCGCTATCAGGCCATGCAGGCAGTTGAACAAGGCATCACTGGTTACACTCCGGGTTCATTAGTTAGAGGTTGGGCTGACTATTTAGGATTTGAAGAAATATTTTGTCACCAGACTGGTGGCCCTAGTGTATGGATAGAATTTCAAAAATCAGGCCAGTTAACTTCGTTGCGTGGCGGCCAAAGTCTTGCAAAAATATTACCTAAACCCGTTGCAAAATCTAAATAAACCACGTATAATCAAACACAAGGAGAAATATATGAAAGATCATTTACTAGACTTAGTAGAGCATACATTGAAATTAGGTTGCATTGACCTGGTTAAGATCACAGGCGATGACAAGACAACTGACATCTTTGGTGTTGCTGAAGATCGTAGCGTAGTAGTAGAGGGCAAGTATGCCAACCCAGTGCCTGAGTTTATTGGCTTGTTTGGTATGCCGAACTTGGCAAAACTTAATATTCTTTTGAATTTACCAGAATATAAAGAAGGCGCTGAGCTCAGTGTTACAAAAAAAGCCACAGGTGAACCCGACGGCATTAGTTTTCAAAATGCTACTAAAGATTTTAAAAACACATATCGTTTTATGGCCAGTGAGATTGTAACTGAAAAGGCCAAGACAGTTAAATTTAAAGGTGTTAATTGGCACATTGAATTTGAACCCACTGTGGCAGCGATTCAACGTCTTAAGATGCAGGCACAGGCCAATGCTGAAGAAGTCAACTTCCAGGCCAAAACTGAAAACGGCGATCTAAAGTTTTTCTTTGGAGATCATAGCACACACGCTGGCAACTTTGTATTCCAGCCTGGCGTAAGCGGAACACTTAAACGCACATGGTCATGGCCAATCAAAACAGTTATTAGTATTTTAGATTTGACCGGTGATAAAGTTATGCGTATCAGTGATGATGGGGCAGCACAGATCACGGTCGATTCAGGATTAGCCACTTATACCTACATTATTCCAGCACAAAGCAAGTGACCCAAGATAACTTAACAGCCAAGCAAAACGACTATGCCGTTTTTCTCCCTGCCATCTCGGGATTTTATGCCACCTATATAGGCAAACAGCGTGATCCTGTAAATGGTCCTTATGTGGATCCGGCTCGTATGCCATCTGGTATGAAGGATATGGAAATGATGAACTGGCTCAACAGCGCCAGAGGACTGTTTCCATATCGGTGGAGTTTATATTCTGGTGGTCATGCCAACTTAGATCTTACTAAGCAGGACTGGTCCGAAGACATGGTTCGCAATCGTGAACCTGGCACCCTAATGTTAGGCGACTCGGGTGGATTCCAGATTGCCAAGGGCTTGTGGGAAGGTGAATGGCGCGATCCAACCAGCCCTGTGGTGGTGGCCAAGATGGCCGAACTCAAGGCCCGAGGTATTGAGCATGTGCCGGATCTCAAACCTGACGGCACACCCAAGCATGATAAAAATGGCAACAAAAAATATACCAAGATTGATCATGCGAAGAACTATCAAAACTTGCTAGACGCCGCACAGAAAAAACGAGAAGCTGTTCTTAAATGGTTAGATGGTGTTTCAGATTATGGTATGACACTTGATATACCGACCTGGGTCATACATGATAAAAATGCCAGCGACAAGTGCGGTATTACCACATTAGAAGAAGCAGTGTCTGCTACCAAGTATAACAATGACTACTATATGCAGCATCGTAAAGGTGCCAAAAATGGTGGAATGAAGGTGCTTAATGTTCTACAAGGTGCCAATCATGCTGACGCAGATCGTTGGTATGACACAATGAAACACTATTGTGATCCGAACATTTATCCCGACACGCATTTTGATGGCTGGTCCATGGGTGGACAGAACATGTGCGACGTTCATTTGGTATTACGTAGACTTGTAGCACTTAGACATGATGGATTGCTCAAAGAAGGTGTACATGATTGGATGCACTTCTTGGGCACAAGTAAACTAGAGTGGGCAGTATTGCTTACAGACATCCAACGGGCTGTTCGCAAGTATGTTAATCCAAGTTTTACTATTAGTTTTGACTGTGCAAGTCCATTCCTGGCCACAGCAAACGGACAGGTGTATCACCATATTGATCTGCCACACAATGACAAATGGTGCTATCGTATGAGTCCCATTGTGGACGATAAGAAATACAGCACAGATACTAGACCATATGGTCAAGCAGTAGTTGCTGATAAATTGGTTGATCACTTTGACGAAAGCCCAATTAGTTTACAACTGCAAATGAAAGACATTTGTTATTATAAACCAGGCGATCTAAACAAGATTGGTAAAGAAGGCAAAACTTCATGGGACAGTTTCAGTTACGCATTACTGATGGGTCATAATGTTTGGATGCATCTGGAAGCGGTACAACGTGCTAACCGCGAATATGACAACGGATCCTACCCAGCAATGATGTGGAATCAAAATGGCGATCATGCTCGTTTCAAAGACATTGTGGATGCTATCTTTGCTACCGCAGACCGTGCTGAAGCCGAAGCCATTATCGAACACTACGATCGATACTGGATGGATATTGTGGGCACTAGAGGGTTCAAAGGTAAGAAAGCCAAAAATGCACATAGCCAATTTAATGCTCTTTTTGAAGAAGTTGCTGTTGACAACAATGCCGAAGATAGTATACAATTAGAACAAGACTTTAGCCCGGACCAACTGGCCCGATTAGATCAACTAGAACAAGATCAAACTCGATGATTAGAGATGGACACAAAGACGTCAGTTTCTTTATTGGAACTGAAGTTGAACATACCCCTGCATTTGGCTTACGCACACTATTTGTAGTAGGCTTACAAGATTCACAAATTATTTGTCAAGAAGCCATGAACAATGACTGTGAACACATTTACTTTGGTGCCAATCAAAGTTTTCCTGCTCTGGCAATCAATGATGCTGACGCTTGGCGTGATTGGGAAATAATGATTCAAGATTGCTTAGAAAATAAGTGGCTATGCACTCTTGACCTAGATCATGCACAAGCCGAAGGCTTACTGGAATCTGCATTGGTAGAACATGTTTGCTTTATTCCAATGATTTCAGTCAAACTGCCTTACATTCGACAATTTGGTTACAATGCTACTCTTAAAATTGATGATCGAGATTTTGCCGCGACTAATCCCGGAGTATGGTGTCACAGCCTGCACGACTTACAAAAACGATCGGTGTTTACAGACTGGTCTAAATACACACAAGATGAGGTAATAAAATGATTAGATGGCTATGGTCAAACTTGATGAGATGGGGTTGGGACTTCAATCGCAATATTAGAGAGCTCGAAGATCGTGCTGACAAACTTGCTGGGCGAAGAGGCCGTGGTGCCATACCTAGTTCTCTTTCTGTGTGTGACGATGGAAGTCCCGGCATTGACCTGCCGGATCCTATTAGATTTACTGTGCAGGCCGTTAATGGTGGCACAATTATCGAAACTCGTTGGTATGATCAACGGAAAGATGAGAGCCGTGTTAAATTACATATCGTTACTTCTGATCAAGACTTGTCAGAATCAATTGGTAAAATTGTAACTATGGAATTACTGCAAAAATGAGTAAGACCGTTGCAGTTTGCGGAGACAGTTGGTTTACAGCTGACACAAACCTGCCTGGTCAAAGTTTTGGCGAGATTATGTGTGCTAGAAACAATTGGCGACTATATAGTTTGGCTCGAGGAGGTTGTAGTAATTTTGCCATCTCCTTACAAGTAGACAAAGCCATTGAGCTCGGTGTTGATGCGGTAGTTATAGGGGCCACTACACCGGACCGTTGCGAGTTTCCTATAATTAATGATCGAAATATTTCTATCTGGGATCGATTAAAAAAATCATTTAATTGGCTTGATTGGTTTGGTCTTCAGCCCGGTGTATATGTTAAGAAACGTGGTATCTCTAACATACTACATACTAATTCATTGAGTGCAGAATATCCTTGGATTTCGAAACCAACAATTATTTCAGAAAGTCTTAATAATTTAATGTTTGATTCAAACATTACGGGCTCTACTAAATTAACAGCCGAACAACTTGACGCACTACGTTCGTATATGTTAAACTTGTATGATCACGGAGTTAAAAGACAAACAGATTGTTGGATAATTAGCGATGCATGTAGAAGATTAGAATCTGCCGGCATTCCATATTTGATTTTTCCTGAGATTTTATATCAAAATTATTTTGAAAAAGACATAAGCTGGATTCCGAAAAAAAATGTTGTTAACGATTTTTCAGTGTGGGAGCTTCCTCAAGGTCCTACACTATTCCACTACGATACAAAAGGAACAAATACGATGTTTGCCGATTATGTAGAAACAAGAATTAAGGACTTAATATGATACAGGCCGAAAGAGAAACTATTGAGCGCATTAAAGAATCTGCTTTGCGACAAATTTGGGTTACATTCCAAAAAGAAGGCATACATTGTTATCCTGCCGCGGCAACTGATCCACAGTTGGCTACAGGAGACGAATATGATGTATCGTTTTTGGCCAACCCACATAGACACATATTCCACTTCCGTGTGGCCATTGATGTGTTCCACAATGATCGCGATATTGAGTTTATTCAGTTCAAACGCTGGTTGGAAAATTTATACAAAGATGCTATACTAGCACTAGACTACAAGAGTTGCGAGATGATGGCGGATGACTTGTATATTCAAATTGCTCATAGATATCCCAATCGTTGTGTTATAATTGAAGTGTCCGAGGACGGTGAAAACGGATGCTCAATTTCTTATAACCTTACCCGTCCAACACATTCAATTGTAATTTAAAGGAACTATCATGGGTAAATCCCAATATCGTACAAACCCTAGAGCTCTTCAAGCATTTGAAGATTTGTCAAACTACTTGGAATTCTGCAAGGACTATGGCTACAGATATCGAGAGGAAGACTTGTATAACTTCCGCAGTTATGCTTGGCAACAGTATAACAAGTTTGCACAGGGAAAACATGCCAAGAACATGTGGGACGAAGACAGTCGTAGATTTGCAGGACAACGTCGTGCGTAAACTACTTGTCACAACGCTACAAAAGTGATACCAGAAATAATCTATCCAGGTGGAGCCGGTGGTAATCATGTCAGATGGTTGCTTAGTATAGATCCCAGGGTTAATCTTAGATTTTTTAAAGGATCAGTTGATGAAAAAGTCAACTGGATATGTCAGAAAATTTACAAAGATCGTACATGGAGTAACTGGTTAGAAATAGAATGGCAATACAGAAACTATTTTGATTCAATTATAAAAATTGAACATGAAGCTTTCCGGGGATACGAAAGGATTGATGATCCAGTTTGGCAAAGTAGAAAACAATTATTCTTAACTGTTGATGACTATATGATGACTGCCTATCATTATTTTATGATCAATATAAAGTCAAGCAGTATAGTTAAACACCATGCAGCAGGAGATTTTAAACGATGGGATGATCAGTTGACGCTCTTTAAAAATAGCAATCTTGATAATAAACAAATTTTAAAAAGTGACTGTATAGTTGAACCTACGTTAAATTTAGATTGGTATAAAAAAATTATTGATTGGGCAGGATTTGATAATTTATATGAGCAGGCATGCCAGGTACATGCCGCCTATTATCAATGTAGACAACAGTCTGCAAAAGATTTTATAAAATACTTTGAAGGCGACGAGTTCAAATCACATTTGGATTTTTACAAAAACAAATATATTAACACAAAGGATTTATTATGAGAAAATTATTCTACATGGGATTAGAGTCGTACGAAGCACGATACACTTTACAACTCACTGAATGGAATCGTCGTGTGTTTGATCAACGTGGCCTAGACGTTGTTTATGTTCCTGGCACTACTATTGACAATACACAGAGCATTAGTGTAGGACAGGTGTTAGATGCACATGGCCGTAGTTACTTTGGTATGAGCCAAATGATGAATTTGGTTCAAATGATGAGAAATGGAGAAGTTACAAATGAAGATGTTATCTACTTTGAAGACATGTTTCAACCCGGTATCGAGAGCTTACCTTATATTCTCGATCAAGTGGATGCTAGCCAGCGTCCTCGTATTTTTGTTCGTTGTCTTGCTCAGGCCATTGACCCTGATGATTTTGTTCATGTATGGGGTATGGCGGGGTGGATGGGAACGTATGAAAAGATGGTTAACCAATTTGTAACAGGAGTATTGGCCACTAACGAAGAGATGGTGGCTCATATGCGTATTGCCGGGTGGACAGCGCCGATCTACAATATAAGCGGTCTAGCATTTGGCAAAACAGAAGTATTAGAGCGTATAGGTGGCTTGCAAAATATTAAGCCGTTTGATCAACGTAAAATGCGTGTGGGCTTTGCCGCCCGTTTTGACCAAGAGAAACAACCGGGTTTTTTTATGGACTTGATTGAAATGTATCATGCACAAGGTCGTGTCAAGGATATCGAGTTTGCTGTGTTCCAAGGTGGCCCATTACGCAGTAATAATGCTGAATATATTGATCGCGCTCGTCAGTTAGAACGCGAAGGTAAACTCAAGATTTATGAGAACTTAAAGAAAAATGATTACTATGCTCTTGTCAATGATTCTCGTGTGCTATTTAATTGTGCTTTACAAGATTGGGTTTCAAACACCGTTAGCGAAGCTGACACTCTGGGATGTAATGTTTTGTATCCTGCTTACCGTAGCTTCCCTGAAACTTTTGCCGATGATCCTAACAGACTTTACGTGCCCTGGAGTATCGACGACGCTTACCACAAGTTGGAAAACTTATTACAAGCACCACATCACAACATGGGTTTGATCAGTGACTGGACAGATGGCACAGTAGATCGTATTGTAGACATTTTAGAAGGCTCAGGTGAACAATGGAATCGCGCAGGTAATCGTTATCGCGACCACGTAAGCCAAGCCAAATATCACGTAAGGAAAATCGAAGGATGAGCAAGGTCGTTGTTACCGGAGCTGCAGGGTTTATCGGTGGTGAAACACTATTAAAGTTGGTAGATGCTGGTCATGACGTGCTGGCTATCGATCGAGTAATGCCACCAGGGCATTTGATTCCAGTTCCGTGTCAATGGCATACCGGTGATTATGCGGGTGAAATAGGACTGGATTCAATTAAAAGATTTTGCCCAGATGCTATTGTTCACTGTGCTGGCACCAGCTTGGTTGGGCCTAGTGTGCAGGACCCAGAAGAATACTACAATAACAATTTTGTTAAGACCAAGATTCTATTAGACTATCTGGTTAAGAATCACGACAAATCAGTTAGATTTATTTTTAGTAGTAGTGCTGCCACATACGGTAATCCTATTATGACTCCTGTGCAAGAAGTTGATCCTACAGAGCCGATTAGTCCATACGGCGAAAGTAAGTTAATGATTGATTGGATGTTACGGAGTTATCATCGTGCTTACGGATTAGACTTTGTTTCATTCCGTTATTTCAATGCCTGTGGTGCCGATAGTCAAGGACGGCATGGGCAGACACCGGGTGCCACACACATCGTTGCCAGACTATTAGAAAGTGTTCGAGACGGTCGAGACTTTACTATGTATGGTACTGATTATGATACAGACGATGGCACCTGCATTCGTGATTATATCCACGTAGAGGATTTAGCTGAAGCTCATATTGCGGCAATCAATCCAGCGATTAAATCTAACATTTATAATTTAGGCACAAATCAAGGACATAGCAACTTACAAGTATTACAGGCGGCATCTGCTGTGTTGAAAAAAGATATAGCTTATCTGCATGGACCAAGACGTGCTGGAGATCCAGCTCAACTTGTTGCCGATCCTACAAAATTTATAAGTGCAAGCTCGTGGCAACCACAATTTGGGTTAACTGATATTATTCAACACGTATGGGCCTGGTATAATCGATGAGCTTTAAGTCACTATTTGACTTTGAATCAGCTTTGGCCGAATACACAGGTGCGCCATATGTGGTACTAACCGATGGTTGCACACACGCCATTGAACTGTGTATGCGTTATGAACAAGTTAAAGAATGCCAATTTTCAGCTTATACATACCTAAGTGTTCCGATGACGTTAAAACACCTAGGAATAGAATACACCATGCTAGACGAAACATGGACTGGGGAATATCATTTCAAAAATACACGAATTTGGGACAGTGCTCGTCGATTAGAACGCAATATGTATCGCCCGGGGTCAATGCAATGTTTGAGTTTTGGTTGGACTAAACCATTACAGCTAGGAAAAGTTGGTGCTGTATTACTCGATGATCCAGAAGCATATAGTATGATAAGTCGTCAACGGTCAGATGGTAGAGACCTAAATATACCATGGGAAAAAGAAACGGATCTGATATTAGGATGGCATTATTGTCCCACGTTGGAATTGTGTGCCAAAGGGTTAGAATTGTTGTCTACAATTGAACCCAAGGCACAACCTGGCATTTATCCTGATTGCAGAAAAATTCCATTTAAGTATTGATTTAAATCTAAATAACTGTTACAATAGTAACAAGACTGGTCATCCTCGACCTTAATAACTCGGAGAAATATAAATTGACAAATAACGAAACAGCACTTAACGCCATGTACGGCGATAACGGTTATCAAGAAGGTACGGCACATAACTATTTGGGTTTTGTAATGAAACGTGATAAGAAACGTTTCTGGGCAGGAGATAACATCAGTGAATACATTGATGACAAAATGAAAGAAGAACTAATCAATGAAACAACTCTAGCATTTGAAAAAG